>JFJP01043569.1_pt1 | contig 12612 bp, 5 predicted proteins | sample 431651 | NCBI WGS metagenome assembly JFJP01 (sample SAMN02602958, study PRJNA72255) | Microbial mat metagenome, whole genome shotgun sequencing project. | biome: fresh water; feature: sink hole; material: water; isolation source: purple microbial (photo- and chemosynthetic) mats found in... | reverse complement strand
TTGTTCGTTGCGATGCAAATGAGCATAATAGCGAGGAACCGCCTGTTGACATAAAAGTACCTGTAAATGAGTCACTTTATAACGCCAATACTGGTCAGACTTTTCATAATAATAACAAGCGTACGGGTGAATTTATGAAAACTGGTGTTCCAGCATCTAGTATTAGAACAAAATGGACATTTACAACTGGTGGAAAAGTACAATCATCACCGGTTGTAGTTAACGATACACTTTATGTGGGAAGCGATGATGCAAAAGTGTATGCAATTAACGCAAAAACTGGCGAAATGCTATGGTCGTACTCTACTGGTGGTGCTATTGAAACTTCATCGCCTACAATTTTCGGAAATAAATTGTTTATCGGAAGTAAAGATGCGTATCTGTATTGTTTGAATACCAAAACAGGTACGTTAATTTGGAAAAAGAAAGGATATACTACTGCTTATGTGAAATCCTCACCAACTGTAGTTTATAACACTGTTTTTGTTACTTTTCATGGGGAGTTTAATACTACAAGTACAATTGGTTACGACATCAATACCGGCAATGAAGTATGGCGATATCGCGACTCAAGATGCAACGAAGGTGCTCTAACTGCTGACGAAACAAAAGTTTATTTCCCAACAAAAGATAATGTTTTTGCAGCTGCTGATATAGCAACTGAAATTAAACAATGGGAGTACACTGGAACGCACAGTGCGGCTTCTATGCCAGTAGTCGATGATAATTCGGTTTTGTACGTAGCCGAACACTATGCTCGCTTACAAAACAAAACTACAGGTGTTTCTATTTGGAATAGAACAGTCGGCATAACTACAGATGCAAAACCATACTCGACTCCAGCAGCGGGTACTGTAAATGTTTCAGGAACCCCTGTAAAATCGATATTGTGGGCAACATTAAAACAAACAGCTGGTAAGGCATTGCTTTTATCACTAAATGCTAGTACCGGAGTGGTTAACTGGCAAAAAGAATACGATTTGTCATTCAAATCATCACCAGCATTAGCCAATAATGTTGTATATGTAGGTAACGATGATACATATATGTACGCTGTTGACGCAGCTAATGGAAATCCAATATGGTCGTTTAAAACCGGTGATGTTGTTATGTCATCACCATGGGTTGATAATGGCGTTGTTTATTTTGGAAGCAATGATGGAAAAGTATATGCAATTGAGGCAGATACATTATCATATTTATCAGATGTCAATTCAGATTTTAAGTTTTATCCAAATCCAGCAATTGACTTTGTGCAATTAGATAGCAATTTAGATATTGAAAGTTATTCAATAATAGATGCTGCTGGCAAAGTTATAATTGAAAGCCTATGTAATGACAAAAAAACAATAAATGTCAACGCACTTACACAGGGTGTATATTATATCAACACTTATAAAAATGACAAGTTGATTTTCTCAGGAAAGTTCATTAAATTATAAAAAATGATGAAGTGAGGTTATCGCAATATATAACCTCACTTCTAGTTTAAATCATTATTGATATTATGAAATTAAGATTATACATTTTTATTTTGCTTTTTGTTAGTGTTCATAACGCTTACTCCTTTACTCCACGTATTACAAAACAAGAAGTTCAGCTTGGAGTATCAGGTGTCAGTTCTTATGGTCGCCCCATATTTGCTAATGCCATGTATGGAGAACCAAGAGGTTGGAAATCGACCAACGAAACAGCTTTTCCACTTCAAGCTGCTCAAATAGGTACCGATGGTTATCCTACATATCTTACCGCCGGACAAAATCTTTATGTTCAACCGGGGCAAAACTCAGTTCTAAATGCTCCGGCCTATGGCGGACGTATATGTATAACTTGGGAAGGCGATGCCGATATCAATGTGCTATCTGCAAACTATTTAGGAGGTAGCACGGCTACTGGTTCAGTGGTAAATGGAAAACGTTATTATAATAATGGCACAAAACCAAATGGAGTATATGTAAAAATATCATCTATTAATCCTGCCAACCCCCCTAAAAATATTAAAATATGGCTCAATGATTTAAGAAACCCGACCTTATCGTTAGACCCTGCCGAACAAGGCGGAAAGGAGTATTTGATTCATCCAAGTTTCACCCAGCTTTTTGGTACCGATGTTTTTACATTATATCGATTTATGAATCTTACTGAAACTATTGGTAGTAAAATAGTAAATTGGGCTGATAGGCGTATGCCTAATCACTGTTTTCAGAAGGGGCCAATTAATTCAATAGAACTGGTTGGTATCTGTTATGAAAAGGCAATTCAAATTGCCAATGATTTAGGAAAAGATATGTGGATTAACATTCCGCCCATGGCCAATCAAAATTTTGTAGAAAACTTGGCTCGTTTAATCAATGGAGATGATCCTGATGGAACAGGTTGCCCTGGACTTAACAAGGACTTGAGATGTTTTGTAGAGTGGGGTAATGAAATGGGGTGGAGTTATTGGATTCCAGAATGTAATGCTTGGGGAACAGCCGAAGTGCCTGCAATATCAGGAAGACAATATGCTGGAAGACAACAAGCGCGCGTTACAAGTTGGTTTAGAAATATTGTTGGAGCAAACAACGAGCAATATAAATTTATTCATGCCATTCAAACGTCTGAACTATCAAACTCTGATAAAGAGCTTGAGCAATCTTGTACGTTATTTGGACCTACGCTTACACCATCTGGTAAACCCGATTTTATTGGGATAACCTCCTATTTTGGAAGTAAAATTGAACAATATGTTTTCGACAATATTAATTATTGGGATGCGAGTGTACAAGCTACTGAACTGGATAAAACATTTAGAGAATTAGAACTTCGGACTATATCACTCTCATCATCAACTACTGGAGTGGATTATACAGGTGGAGGTATTCCTGCAATTACACAATCTCTACGTGCAAAATACAGCATCCCATTTATGATTTATGAAGGAGGTTGCGGTTTAAACCTTGCATCAAATCAAACAACAATAGATTGCAAGATTGTGCCAAAAGGTACTGCTGGAGGAACACTTAATGTGTTTCTAAATAACTTAGCTGAACCTTGTCATACAAACGGAAAAGTCCTATTCACAAATTTCATCAAAGCAATTCACAGTGATTATCGCATGTCGAAAATGCTTGAAATTAATAACACAATCGTTAAGTCAATAGGTGTTGAAACCATGAGCCAATTTGGGGAGGTAGCCGACCCAGCTGCAGGTATTGATTATGGATATTGGGGTTGTAAAACAGCTTACAATCAAGACCCAGCAATATCATATAGATATAATTTTTGGAATGATTGGTATCAGGAGCAAAAATCAATCAGAGAAGTAGGAGTACCAATTGGTGTGGGTGGTGCACCTTTTTTCAAAACTGAAAAAATTGAACCCGTATTATCAAATATCCCGTTTATTCGCGAAGTATTGATAGATGGTGGTGATGGCTCAATACAAGCTAAAATGATTAATCGTACAGATATTTTACCACAAGGGATTAGTTTTTCGTATGATGCTATCAATAAAAAAATTATAATTTCAGGATCAATTGAAACACCAGGGAGTTATAATTTTTTGTATAGAATACTTGATGCAGACAATGATCCTGCTTTCAAAATATTTAATATCAATTGTCTTAAAAATCTACAAAATGCTGTTTATGCTTATGATGATTTTGGTACTAGTGATGTAGATAATGTTTGGCTTAGTAATTTAGCCACTGGTAATGGATTTAGTTCTAATTGGCTTGTTTCTACAGCAAGTTATACACCCACTGCGTCCACAAATTTTGTGCAAAGAAATGTAAACCCACTACTGTATCCAATACCGCATATATTGCCTTCACTAAAATGCTCGGGTGGTAGTAAGGCTGAATCTATCCCTGGTGCAAACACTCCAATTCCAGTAGCGCAACGTGCATTAGATGTAAGTAAATTTGACTACCTAAAAGATACGGAAGATGTTGAATATATTGGAGAAAAAGGGACATCTCTTTGGTGTAGTATGCTTTATCACCGCCCTAATATCAACAATAGCACGGCAAGCTCGTTTGAAGATATTTTTCGGTTTAACAGTAAACAGGGAGGCTTTACCTTTCGTCATAATGCAGAAATTATTCTTGTTGCTGGTATAGATGGGAAATACCGACTTGATTGTCATCCTGTTTCGTTAGTTACAACATCTGGTTCTGCATTTACCACAATACCAACAAATATCACTGCCACTCAACCTGAAACACAGTTGTTGGTTTTTGAGTTTAAATTTGGTATTGATACAGATACAGTTCGTTTTTATCACAATCCTACACAATTTGGTGTTGAAAAACCCAATGTGTTGCCTGCCGCAACTTATGTAACTGATTTGAATGAAAAAGTTAGAATTGCAAAATTCATTTTTGTTGGAAATAATTCGTCTGGAAAATCAAATGAATCGATGGATGATTTGAGATTTGGTGATTCCTACGCCGCTGTTACGCCTATCGAGCCTGCACCTGACACAGAAGCTCCCTCAACTCCAACTAATTTTGCTGTAAGTGAAATCGTTAATAATTCAGTAACGCTTACTTGGAATGCATCTACAGATAATATAGCAGTAGTAGGTTATGAAGTTTATTATAATAACAATAAAATAGCGACAATTAGCGGTTTATCGAAAACCATTACAGGTTTGCCAGCTGGGAGTCATTGTTTTTATATCAAAGCATTGGACCAAGTTGGTATTCAGTCATTACCAACTTCAACTCTATGCAGATCAGGACTGACAACAATATATACATATCCTGTTTTCGAAGGAGTTAAAGTGTTTCCAAACCCTGTAAATGAAAGTTTTGCGGTAAGCCTCAACAATAATTTTGAATGCATTGATGTGGAAGTTTTCAATGCAACGGGAAATTTATTGTTGAAAAAAGTTGGAGTAGTTCATAATCAAATCGTTGATATTAATTATTTGGAAATGCTTTAAAATTGTAAAAAATTAAACCTATCAAAAATGTCATTTAACGAGCACGATATTCCCCCTCTTCCTCCCTTTCCAAATGGAGAGGGTTGGGGTGAGGTTGGGGTTAAGGGGAGATAATTCAATTAAAAAACACATGAAACGACCATTCATAATTTCATTGCTATTGATAAGTACTCTATTTGCAGTTTGTCAAGAGTTTAAACTTTCGTTGTATGATGCAGGAATTCCAAACTCCAAAGCAGTAACAAAAAATGAGAAAACCGAAATACTTGACAATATAATACTGTTGAGGAATATTCAAAACCCAGAAATAAGTGTATTTTTACCATCGAAACGTATGGCAAGCGGACAAGCAGTAGTTATTTGTCCCGGTGGTGGTTATTGGGTGTTGGCCTACGATTTGGAAGGAACTGATATTGCGAAATATTTTAATTCTATTGGTGTTGCAGCTATTGTGCTTAAATACAGGCTTCCTACTACTGGTAATTCTGTGGTTCCCCACATATCGCCATTGATGGATGCGCAACGTGCCATGCGCCTTGTTCGTTTTAATGCGCAAAGTTGGAATATCAATCCCGACAAAATAGGAATAATGGGATTTTCTGCTGGTGGGCATTTAGCTTCAACACTTGGCACTCATTTCGATGAGGGCAAAACAGATACAACAGATTCTATCGAAAGAGTTAGTTGTAAACCAAATTTTATGGTTTTGATGTATCCGGTCATTTCATTCAATGATTCAATTTGTCATAAAGGATCGAAAGAGGCACTGATTGGGAAAAATCCTGACAAAAATTTAGTGAATTATTTTTCAAATGAACTACAAGTGAAAGACAATACGCCTCCAACTTTTATTTGTCATGCCAGCGATGATAAAACGGTGCCTGTTGAAAATGCACTCATTATGTATAAAGCATTGAAGATAAAAAATATACCCGTGGAACTTCATATTTTGTCAGAAGGTGGTCATGGATTTGGATTGGCATTGAATAATTCGCACATAGCTTCTTGGACAAATGCCCTGCAAGAATGGTTGAAATCTTTAAATAAATAATTCTTTTTGTAATTCTCAGTGATTATTCAAGTGTTTGAAAGTCGATTTTGTGTAACTACTATGTTCGAAAAATTAATTATTTCTTTGGTAATTATCATTTTTGGTTTTCAGGCTGCTGCTCAACGGTTTCAGCCCAAGAATACCCAAACAGAGATTCAATTAGGATTGAATGGAATAGCATCCTACGGTTCGCCGATATTTGCAAATGCCATGTATATGGAAACTCGGGGATGGCGAGCTGTAAATGCTGCAAAATTCCCAATTCTTCTTAATCAAATTGATGATAATGGTTACCCACGTTTTCTGACTGCCAGTCAGGTACTTTACGTGCAGCCTGGAAATGATTCGGGCGCAAGCAGACCTTTGTACGGAGGTAAAATTTCAGTAACATGGGAAGGTCATGCGGATGTCAGAATTGTTGATGCTCGCTATTTGAAAAGTTCAGTTCCTGCAACTGGTCTTGTAAATGATGGCAAAAGATTTTACGATAATGGTAGTTTCCCCAACGGTATCAGGTTGGAGATTCATGCTATTGACTCATTAGTGCCATTAAAAAATATATGTATTTGGCTCAACGACCCTTTTCATCCGACCAAAACACTTGACCCCGCTGAACAAAACGGAAATATACACACACTCTATCCACTTTTCGCAAAGCGTTTTGGTGTCGATGCATTTTACATGTTTCGGTTTATGGATTTGACCGATACAAATCACAGTAATATAGTGAGTTGGAGTGACAGAAGAAAGCCAAATCATTGCTTTCAAAAAGGAAAAATCGGAAATGTAGATGTCGGAATTTCGTACGAACTTGCCATAGATATTTGTAATAAACTGGGCAAGGATATGTGGATCAATGTGCCTGCAATGGCCGATAAAAACTTTGTACAGAATTTAGCTAAACTTATTGAAGGATACGATCCAGATAAAACAGGTTGCAAGGGATTAAATAAAAATCTGCGTTGTTATGTGGAATACGCTAACGAAGTGGGTTGGGCATTTTGGCAAAGCTATTGTTCGGAGCAAGCTAAAATACAAGGACTTGAATCGGGTCGACATTTTGCTGCAATGCAAAAAGCCCGGGTAGCTAGTTGGTTTCGTGAGGTGGTTGGAGTTGATAATGAACGGTTTAAAATTGCACACTGCATTCAGTCATCTAATTTATATCACTCAGATATTGAACTTGATATAGCTTGTAAATCGTTTGGACCAACCTTGACACCTTCTGGCAAACCTGATTTATTGGGAATAACATCGTATGTTAGCAATCAAATGGAAGAGTTTGTTTTTGAATCAATAGACTATTCCGATAAATCAAAGCAAAAAAGTGAGCTGAAAAAATTCTTCGCTGAATTTGAGCGTCGGTCTTTAGGTGGTGCATCTACTGTGTCAGGGGTGGATTTTACTTCAGGTATTTCTTCGGTAGGTAAAACGATGAGCGAGAAATACCAATTGCCATTGATTGTTTACGAAGGTGGGAGCGGGATGGGACTTAACGGACGGAAATGCGAAATTGACAGAAAAATAGTGCCAGCAAACACGCCCGAGGCAAATTGTGACCAGCTCAGGGTATTGGCAGAAAAGTACGGTGGTTCAGCAAATTATGTCGATTTTTTTCGGGCTGTACATGCCGATGCTCGAATGGCAAAAATATTTGAAATATGCTTTAATCAGACAAAAGCTGCCGGCGTGAAATCATTAAGTCAATTTGGCGAAGTACAGGATGTAAATGGAAACATAAATTGGGGATATTGGGCATGTTTAAATGACTTAAAGCAACCGACACGAAAAGCATATCGTTATAAATTTTGGTTAGATTGGCACAAAAAGCAAAAAACATTTTAAATGAAACACAATAAAATCCTCCTTGTTATTTTCCTATTTTATTGGCTTTTGCCTATTCATGCTTTACAATTACCTGCCTTGTTTAGCAACAATATGGTATTGCAACGTGGTAAGTGTAACCCCATTTGGGGTAAAGCAACTCCGCACACTATTGTAAAAGTAACTGTTGATGGTATAATTATTAAAACAAAAGCAACAAAAGATGGTAGTTGGAAATTGCTATTACCCAAGTTAAAACTACAGAATCAATATTCAATCAGTATTCAAAATCAACACGAAAGCATACATATCGAAAATGTAATTGTAGGCGATGTTTTTTATGCTGGTGGACAGTCGAATATGCAATTCAAATTACCGAATTCAATAGGCGGGCAAGATGCTGTAAAACAAGCCAGCAATGAAAATATTCGATTCTTTATTGTTCCTCAAGCTGTAGCTTATCATACTCGTTTTGATATTGATAAGTCTATGTCGGAGTCAAATTACGATGCTCGTTGGGTAAAGACCGATTCGCTTTCATCAAAAATATTTTCGGCAGTGGCTTATTATTTTGCTCGTAAACTATTTTCCGATACTCAAGTTCCTGTTGCAATAATCCAGGTAAGTTGGGGTGGCACGCCTATCGAAGCACATTCAAGCAAAGAAGTAAATACTCAATTTTCCGAATTTGGTGAAAGTTTGAAACTTTCAGCTCAGAAAAAGCCAATCGACACCTTGTATATAAACAAAAAAAAGGAAACACCACAATTGCCTTCATCAGTTTACAATGCAATGATTCATCCCTTGATTCCTTATGGCATTTCAGGTTTTTTGTGGTATCAGGGTGAACATAATTGGAATTATCCTTTGCGTTACAGAAAGCAGTTAACAGCAATGATAAATGACTTTAGGGCGAAGTGGAAAATACATAATTTGCCTTTTTACATTGTTCAATTACCTGGTTTAGGCAAGCCCGACAGTGTTTACAAAGCCTATAATTGGGCTGTTTTGCGTGAATCGCAACACCAGGCTGCAATTGCTACCAAAAGCAAATTGTGTATAACGATTGATTTGGGAGGAGATGGCGATTTACATCCGAAAAATAAATTGGAAGTTGGTGAAAGGTTAGCTTACTTGGTTGAAGAAAATGCTCAACATCGTAAAATGGATATTTTCCCTGTTTTGAAATCCTATAAAATCTCGAAATTAGGAATAATTCTAACTTTTAATCAGGAACTGTTTTGTAAATCGGTAAATAGCAGCGAAACAGGATTTCTTGTTTGCGGTAAGGATGAAAAGTTTTTTAATGCCATTGTTGAAATAAAAGGGGAAAAGGTAATTTTATATAGTCCTCACATATTGAACCCTATAGCTGTTCGATATGCTTGGGGAGGAAATCCCAAAGCTGGTTGCTACAACAAAATAGGCTTGCCTCTTACGCCATTTAGAACTGATAATTTCAGCGTAATCCCCGATGGAAAATGGTAATATTATGATGATTATTAACAAACTAACTTCTCTCTATCCCTATCTTTTTACACCTTTTGTGTGTTAGGAGCAGGTTTATGGGGCTTATTTTTTTTACTTATGAAAAAGCAAATTTCACTATTCGTAACAGTTTTATTTTTTGGACTAAACATCTTTGCGCAGCGCGAAAGTTATACTATCAACGATGCATGGTATTTTACCAAACAAAATATCTCCAACGACTCCAACATTGTATGGGAAAAAATCAATATTCCGCATACCTGGAATAACGAAGATGCAAACAAATTTAAGTTGTATTACAAAGGCAATGCGTGGTACAAAAAAGAATTTATGCTTTCGCCTGATGATAGAGATAAAACTATTTACATCAATTTTGAAGGCGTGTCGTCATACACCGAAGTGTATCTTAACGGGCAGTTAATCGGAAATCACAAAGGCGGTTATTCTGCTTTTCAGTTCGATATAACCAAATATGCATTGTTGAATAAGCCAAATACTTTATTGGTAAAAGTAAATAACGAAAACACCGATATTACTCCACTGAGGGGCGATTTTACATTTTGGGGAGGTATTTATCGAGATGTGAATTTGATTAAATTGAATAAAATACATTTTAAATCAAATAGTTACGGTTCCAATGGAATTTTAGTTCAAACGCCCGTTGTAAATAATGATTTGGCTAAAATCAAAGCATCAATAGACCTTGAAAATAGCTCTGCCGAAAATTCAAAAATCACTATAAGCTGTGTTGTAAGAGATAAAAAAAATACGATTGTTGCTTCGCAAATTCAAAACATAAAACTCAAAACTGGAACTTCTACTACCATTGTGTGCGATAAACTGCAAGTAAATACCCCAGGGCTTTGGTCGCCCGATTCACCTGAACTATATACAGTAGAAACATTAATTAGTGATGCTAAAACCAATGTACAACTCGATAGAATAGTAGCGAATATTGGTTTCAGGTGGTTTAGTATTGACCCTGAAAAGGGATTTTTTCTGAACGGAAAACATCTGAAATTGATTGGTGTAAACCGTCATCAAGACTTCGAAGGACTGGGAAATGCGCTAACCGATGATTTTCATCATCGTGATATGCAACTTATTAAAGATATGGGTGCTAACTTTATCCGTATTTCCCATTATCCGCAGGACGAAGCCATTCTGAATGCATGCGATAAATTAGGACTGATTGCATGGGAAGAAATTCCGCTTATTGAATCAGTTTTGTTAAACCATGAATTTCAAAAAACCTGCGAAACCAACTTTAAAGAAATGGTTTATCAGCATTATAATCATACGGCTGTTGTTATGTGGGGCTTAATGAACGAATCAATTTGGGGCTCAATTCAGGTTTATTCCGAAACCGACAGAAAACCCTATATTGAACGTACGCATCAAATTGCGTTAAAGTTAGATAGCATTTCCAAAGCAATTGACCCACAACGACTGACCACCATCGCCCATCACGGCGACCGGGATGCGTATCACAAAGCCGGTTTGTGCGATGTAACAAATATTGTTGGCTGGAATGTGTATAACGGTTGGTATGGTGGCGACAGTAAAGGATTTGCCGAAACAGTGGATGATGAACATGCCAAATTCCCTGGGCAGAAAATGATTATTAGTGAATATGGTGCGGGAAGCGATAAGCGTTTACATACCCAAAGTGGTCAATCTTTCGATTTTAGTATTGAATACCAGCAGCAATACCACGAAGCTATTCTGCCCTATATTCTGGAACGTCCCTTTTTGTTGGCAACCGCTGTATGGAATATGTTCGATTTTGGCTCGGCCAATCGTGATGAATCCATGCCACGCGTGAATAACAAAGGATTATGTTACTATAATCGTGTCCCTAAAGATGTTTACTATTATTATCAAGCTATGCTCTCGCCCAAAAAAGTGCTTCATATTGCCACCCGCGATTGGACTACTTTAACACAAATATCAGCCTATGATAAAGTGATATTTCCTGTAAAGGTCTACAGTAACTGTAAAAATGTTGAGTTGTGGGTGAATGGCGTTTCGTGTGGAGCAAAATCCATGAACAACTGTTATGCTACTTGGAATGTAGATTTTAAAGCTGGACAGAACGCTATTATTGCCCGAGGAGAAAATGGGATAGAAGATGTAGCAGCAGTAAATTGCGATATTATCCCTGAGAATCTGGCAAATTATGGCAATCAAACATTTGCCATTGGTATTAACTGCGGTAGTAATTGCAACTTCACCGACGATAAATCGGACTTTACATGGCTGGCCGACCGTGAATATAAACCTGGTGGTTTTGGATATTTGGGTGGTACCTGCTATAAACCAACCGACTATAAAATTGGATTTAACGACCAGGTTTTTGGCACTCGTAACGTACCTTTATTTCAAACGCTTCGGTTGGGAGCCGATGCGTATCGGTTTGATGTTCCCAGCGGGGAGTATGAAGTGGAACTTTGTTTTGCTGAACCAAAAACAGAAAATCAAACCATTATTCCAACTGTAAATGTGTCCGACATTCTGATTAATAAAAAGATAGTTCTTTCGAAATGGAATATAGCGCAAGAAAATGGACGATTATTTGCCATTTCAAAAAAAATACGGATAACCGTTTCACAAGGCGAAGGTGTTTTTATTGAACTGAAAAATATTTCGGGAACGACACTGATAAATGCGATAAGGGTTAGTAGAATATAGTTTAGTGATAGTCGAGGCGCGACTTTAAGTCGCACTCCGACTGGTTGACACTCCAAGTCGCACTCCTACTGGTTGATTTTAAAAATAACACTGAATTAAAAAAAGTATGCTGTGAATTTTAAAATGAAATATTATTTTCAGATAAGCATTGTATTGATGTTTATTTGCACCAGTACAGCAGGATATAGCCAAAATATTATTCTGAATAGTTCGCCCATAAATGCCGACTTTGAGTACAATTCCGAGTATTATCGAATCGGTATTTCCAAAAATTATCCTTTTATTCAATACCTTTCGGTGGATGCTCTTGGAAAAGGCAAAGTAGATTACAATCCGGTGCTATTTAACTCCAACAATGGAACGAAATATGAATTGAAAATAATTTCGGATTCTAAAATCGAATTGTATAACACGGAATGTAATAAGGTTGAATGGAGTTTTGTTTTTGACACAAAGCGATTCATTATCAAATCGTTTACCCCTTCTTTTTGTTCTGCTAACGGACTGAAGCTGACAGTTGGTAAGCGACTCAATCATGCTACCTTGCTGGGTTTGATGAAAGAGGAAAATGTTTCAAAGTTGCCGGCACTGCTTCACCTGCCCAATATGGGAACTTTTGCTATTCGTA
>JFJP01039797.1_pt1 | contig 12613 bp, 12 predicted proteins | sample 431651 | NCBI WGS metagenome assembly JFJP01 (sample SAMN02602958, study PRJNA72255) | Microbial mat metagenome, whole genome shotgun sequencing project. | biome: fresh water; feature: sink hole; material: water; isolation source: purple microbial (photo- and chemosynthetic) mats found in... | reverse complement strand
CTCGTCATTTTCCACTGGCAAAATCGGCGTGCTGGTCTGCATAAACGAGTTCATACCTTTAAGTTCATGGAAATTATCCAAATCAGGTGATCCAACACGCATCATGGTAGTAAGCTGCCGACTGGTATTGCGCTGAACACGGTCTAAGCAACCAAAAGAACTGGAAATGTCAAGTGCTGTTTGTTCTGAAACCCGATAGCTCAGGTAATACGGAGGTATTTCCTGTTTTTTTAACTCTGTAAACTCTCGGTTTAATTCTTTATCCAATATATCGAGCAATGGATCTTGCGCTGAAACAACAACATTTGCCAGCAGAAACAACAACAAAGAAAGGAAGAGCTTGTGTCTCATAATTATGGTTTAGTTTATTTTAAAATAAAAGTAACCAGAATAAATGAATCCACAATTATGTTGTTCAGCTTATTTTTAGAGGCAATTCAATCCTCCAACCTGAGAGACAAATAAAACGAACCGATTAATGGAAACTTACGACGGCCAGTTTAGGATGAATCCGGTTAAAAACGAGATCATATTGCAGACCAGTGAGCATAGAAAAGACTTCAGAAATTTAATTCTCAATACAGCTCCAATGATCACAGCCTCGACCAGTACGGCAAAAGATTCTCCTATGATCACATACCAAATTTTCTGATCGATATAGCCTGGAAGGATAAACCATAAATAGGGAAGTGTAGAAAAACTCGCGATAAATCCGGTAAAAAGTAATTTGGAGATTTTTACCTCTGTTAGCTTAACTACGAACCGAAAATAGATAACTAGCACACAAGTCTCAATGACAATCGTCAACGCTAAACTCTTTAGAAACAATAGTTCGTAGTCCATCAGTTAAACTATTTTAGGTTTGTTTTCCAACATCAAAGCCAAAAGTAATACGATTGAAGCCAATAAAACGAGTGTAAATACAACCCAATTATTTTTTAACCATGCAACCTGATCAATAATTACAGGCAGTGAACCGATAAAGAGAGCAACAGTGCTCAAGCCGAACGACAGGCCTCTGTATTTCGGTATAATATTCAGGATAGCAATCAACGTAACTGGCATGGTAAAACTAAAAACAAAAGCTCCTATAAGTCCCGGAACAGGTAAAGTCGACCCAAATGCCAGACATGGTGCCGAGATTAACAATCCTCCGACTCCAACTTTCAGTAAGCCGTATCGGTCGGCCAAAACTCCACCAAACACTTTTCCCAATGCAATGGCAGCCATCAACGAAATAAGCAGATATTGATTTTCTTTCCAGGGGAAATCAACATACAGTCCAAGTAGAGAGCGGACTGAAATTGGGATCATTATTAGAACAATCAGTAAAACACTGAGATACGAATGATCTCCCATTCTTTCTTCCGGACGATTAAATTCAGGAGTTTTAACGAAAAACACAAGTATACTCAGAAGCAACAATATCAAAGGGAAAATCAACAGGTAAACTTCGAGTTGTGAATGAGATAAAAAGGTGCCAACGGCCAGACCAATTGCTCCAGGTGCCACATAAATTCCTGAGAATGTAGCTTTTTTTTCCTTCAACGACAGAACCAGACTTCCTCCACCCACATGATACAATGCATTTCCGATGCCTCCTACTATCAAAGCTGCAAGAGCATGATTCCGAAACAAAAAAGATAAAGCCACAAAAATTAATCCCAGTATAGCGGCCCGTTTGGCTTGGAATCCCTTATCAATTAAAAAACCGAAAGGAGCCTGAAGAACAAACGCAAACCCGTTGTAAACCAACAAAGCCAAAATAACATTACTGAGTTCCAAAACTCCCAGCAATAAAAAAGCACAAGCTGCATCAACAATTAAATGAGCAACGGAATAAACAGTTAGGAAGGGGGTTAACTTAAACGGATTTTCAGAATGCATTTTTTGCGGAAACAGAGATTGGTTTAAACGGATCGACATCGTTTTTAAAAGATTGAACCAAATCCTGTTGTTTATTCCTGGATATATAAGTCGTCATTGTTTTATACAGATAGAATGTAGTGTCTTTATAACTAGCCAGATTAAAGTCAATAAATAAAGAGCTATAATCTTTCGAATTAAAGGTATTTCCATTAATTGTCAGATTCATTTTTTTTACATTTTTATCTTTAGCCCAATCAATTTTATTTAGATCAACATCCTCTAAATAAGTTGCTTTCATAACATACAGCGAAACTGGACATGATCTATGTAACATTAAAAAATCTCCTGATTCAACCTTGTAGACCATATTTGATTTCGAAAGGGCAACACAATCAATCAATCCAACAACAGCGACATCCGGAAAATCATTCAAATTATTTATTCTAACGTTAATCCTTGCCGAATTTGGGCTCGTAATAATAATATCACCAAATGAATTGGCGGAAAACAGGACAAACAGTACAATAACTAAAAATTTAAATCTTTTCATAAAAAAGTGATTTAGCAGCAGTTCGATTGTTTAAAATAGTCATTTCAGCAGGTTGTGATTCCTCCAATTTGAAGTTACACCAACAGTTCGATCTATCCAAATCTAAGAAATTAAATTTATCGTAAACACAAACAACCTATTTATTTATCAATACCATTTAATATCAATCGCTTGACACCTGATACTTGCAGCTTGATACTTTCGCTACCGATCCAACCAACTCTTAAACTCCTGCACCCGTTCGCGGGCCACGATGATTTCGGAATCGTCGATGCCGTCAATTTTTAGACGAAGGCGCGAGTTGGTCCAGGCCAGAATGTTGGTACAGGCATCAATAGAAACAAGGTATTTGCGGTTAATACGGAAATATTTTTCGGGATCGAGCATGGGTTCTAATTGGTCGAGTGCATAGTCGATACAATAGGTATGTGCATCGCTGGTGCGTATAAAACTGGCTTTCTCCTGACTGAAAAACACCAAAATATCGTCAACCGGAACAGTTTTAATCTTGTCGCCCACTTTTACCATGAACCTCGATTTATAGGCTTTTTCTCCAACGGGTTTGTTCATCGCCAACAATTTTTCGAGTACCAATCCGGGTGAAAAGTGCTTTGCTTTTTCAATCGCCTGCAACAAGCGTTCACCTTCGATGGGTTTCAGTAAATAATCTATACCATTGGTGCGAAAGGCTTCGATGGCATAATGGTCATAAGCCGTAGTAAAAATAATCGGACAGCGAACTGCCACCTGATTGTAAATTTCGAAACTCAAACCATCGGCCAACTGGATATCCGAAAAAATCAAATCAGGTTCAGGATTTGTTTGCAAAAATTTTATTCCCTCGCGCACCGATTCGAGTTTGGCAACAACAACCAGGCTTGGAGCCACTTGTGCCAGTAAGCGCTCCAGATGATTGGCGGCGCGGGTTTCGTCTTCAAAGATTATGACTTTCATTTTTCCACCGATTTTAAAATAGGAACACGAACCAGATAACGTTCATCCGAAGTGATAATCTTAATGGGCTTTTCCGAAAAAAAAGCAAATTGTTGAGTAATATTTTTTAGCCCGGTTTTTTTGGAATCGTCGCCCACGCTCTTAGGCTGAAGATTATTTTCAACTTCAAGGTAATCCCCTACCCGACGGATCGAAATCCGTAACGGAAATGCAGCCGAAACTTCGTTATGCTTTACCGCATTTTCAATCAACAGTTGCAATGTCATTGGTACAATATAATCGTTGGGATTAAGCTGTACATCTATTTCTATTTTCAATTTATCTTCAAAACGTGTTTTTAGCAAAAAAGTAAACGAGTGGATAAAGTCGAGCTCTTCCTGAAGCGGAACCAGCTCTTTGTCGCGGCTGTCGAGCACATACCGGAATAAATCGCTGAGCTGACGAATAAATTTTACCGCCAGTGCCTGATCGTCGTACACCAGATCGCTCAACACATTCAGGCTATTGAATAAAAAATGGGGATTAATCTGGTTACGCAGCGACTCGTATTTGTAAGCCAGCATTTCTGCCTTCAGTTTTTCTGCCTGAATAAACGAAGTTTTCCAGGCGGTAAAAAAACCTATCGAAGTAAAAATCAAAGAAATGATAAACGAAATCAATAACGTAGATGGCAACGATTTAATAATCCCTCTCCACGATTCAGCTGGTAAAACATTCAACCAGAGATAATAATTTAGAAACTGAATAAGAATAAACGCAATTGCCGAATAACTGATAAACGAAACGATTTGCATTGCAATTTTTTTTCCGGGAGCCTGAATCCACGAAATCCGGCGATCAATCAATCCATATACCTGTTCCAAACCAATCCATTGGGTAATGCTAATGCTAAAAGCCCATAAGAATCCACGCCCGAAACTTTGCCAGCTGGATAAAGCACCATGCATAAAAGTCAGGATAAGGAAAATACTTATAAAAGTGCTTCCCAGTATATAAATGAGCAGTCGTCCTGATTTATTCGTTGTATTAAAATCGATCATAGCGAAATGGTGAATTTGAACAAGGATTGGTAAAGTTAAAATTATATCAAGGAAAAAGTAACAAGGGAAAAGTTAAAAGGGAAAAGGCAAAAGGCAAAAGTAAAAAGTGGTGTTTCAATCTTCAGTTACAGACTTATTCAAAGTGATTACTTTTTACTTTTACCTTAACCCTTTTGCCTTCAGTTATTCGCAACCTTTCACGATTCCGGCAACCTGATCTTTTCCCCATCTGGGATAAATTGGCGATTTGGCTTTAAAATTATCCCAATTGGCCAGCAACTCTTTGGCCTGTGGACAAAATGATTTTGGATCGGTTCCGTAAAACTTTGCAGCACCCATATCGCCTTGTAATTTGATCAGTTTTGCACGAGGATTGGCTGGGTCAAGAGCCAGTGCCTTGCCCACTGCCTGACCAGAAAGTGCGCTGAATTTTTGTCCACGTTCCATCGGATTTACAACCAATCGAGCGGTAAAATAAAACGACTGCAAAGCAAATACTTCCGACTCATTTGGAGCTAAACTAATCATCTTTTCAACCGATTTTTCAGCTTCGTCGAGGTATCCATCTTTTTTCGAGACGTCCTGCTCCATAAAACTCATGATAATGTAACAATGTGCATGATAATACAATGGAAGCCATTCACTCTTTTCTGCATTGGCAATTACCTGAAACTTGTTTCCCAATTCCTGAAAGTCGGCTACATTCTTACAGGTCGCATACTGTCCAAGTGTTTCGCCCATGGCTTTAAAAAACTCGGGCTTCTGAGCCATTGAAACTAAACTAATCAACACAACTGCAAGTGATAAAATGATCTTTTTCATGATGTAATTATTTAAAATTTAACGTTTTTAAAATTTGGTTTGGGTTTCAGGTTACGTGTTTCGTTAACTCGCAACCCGCATCTCGCAACGTTTTTAACACTGCGACTGAATACTGGCAACTTAATCTATCTTATCCAACTGATTGGCATTTCCTTTTCTGTTTAGCGTTATGAAACAAGCTAACACCACAAAGCGGGTAGAACTGGGTTGGATAGCGGCGCTGGCATATTGTCCATTCACATCGGCGGTTCCTGCATAACGTTTCCCGTATTCATTTTTGAATCCAACCAAATTGGTTACGGCTCCATAAATGATAATGTTCGGGCGGTATAAAAAACTACAGCTTAAGTCCAGACTTCGGTAAGCCAACATCTTTTCTCCGTTAAAAACCCTTGAATTCGGATTGTTGTACACCCTTGGCGACGAATACCTGAAATTGACACTTGCCAGTGAACGGATTCCGCCAAACCAATGTTTATATACCACCGAAAAGTTGTGTTTGCTGGCAAAAGAAGGTGTTGCGGTTTCAGGATAATTCTGGTAATTACGTTTGGTATCGAGAAACGAATATGAAATCCAGTAATCGCCATTTTTGATCGATTTTTTATCTCTCCAGAATAAATCGAGCCCCTGAGCATAACCATTTCCGGAATTGGAATAACTGTCTGGAAGATAAAACGGTCCTCCGTTTAGTTTGGTCAAGCCTTTGTAATCTTTGTAATAAACCTCAGCACGAAGGGTGCGTTGGTTAATCGACGACAAAAAAGTCAAGGTATAATGATCAGCCCGTTCAGGTTTCAGACGGTTGGTATAAAGCAAGTTGTTATCAATCGGATTTTGGTAAAACCATCCGTAAGCAGCCGAAAACTGAGTGGCATCGGTGATTTTATAGGCTGTTGAGATGCGTGGCGAAACCCGAAACTGCCCCAGAAAATCGGAATATTCGGCACGCCCGCCAACTCGGGTTACAAACTTGGTTGAAGCATAAATCTGTAACTCCGTAAAACCGGCAAACTGACGATTGGTAAAACTGTTGTCGTGTGCTTCAGCAGGCATCGTCACCTTCTGTGTAAATGTTTTTGAAAAGAATTCACCACCCATCTTCAGGGTAAACCGGTCGGTTGCCAGATACGAAAACACTTCTTTCAGGTGAAATCCGCTTATTTCTTTATCCACCGAAGTTTGTTCGAACCTGATTTTATCCAGATTATTGGTATACGAAGCGGCTATATTCATCAACCATCGCTCGTTCAACTGCCCATTCCACGAACCATTCATGAAATAATTGTCGTTGTTTAGCTTGTAATTAAACAAAGCACCACCAGCATCCAGATTTTTCTGGGTGATCGTAAATCCACCTTTATCAACCGTTGAATAAAATTTCAGCATTCCGTTCTTCCCGGTTTTCTGGCGAATACTAATGGCTCCTGAACCCGATTCCGGCGCATGCGACCAGTCATCATTCTGAGGCATCAAACTCATGTAGGGAGACAAGTTATTGTAAGATGCCGTAGCGGTGATTGCACCATTTTCCCAGAGTTTGGTTCCGGCAAATTCAAGTCCTACGGAAAGGAACGACAAGTCGAACTGATCTTCTGCCGGCATATCGTTGGTATTAAGCAACAACACCGACGAAAGAGCTTGTCCGTATTCGGCTGAATATCCACCCGTGCTAAACGTTGTTCCTTTAAACATGAACGGATTAAAACGACCGCGTGCTCCAACATTGGGTGCCGACGAGCTGTAGGGCACATACACCAACGATCCGTCGATATACGTTTGCGACTCTTCTCCATCTCCACCTTTCACAAAAAGTCGACCCGATTCCGGATTTACCGTGGTTCCGGGAAGCGATTGCAAAGCTCCGTAAACATCGCCGGCAGCTCCGGCTGTGGTCACCATGTCGAGTGGTGTAATGGTTACGGACTGTTTTTTATCACTGGCTTCGAAAGTTCCGGCTGAAATAGTCACGGCTTCCAGTTGATTAAACGCTTCCTTCATCCGAATATCTAACCGGATGGTATCGCCTTTAAGCTCCAGTTTCTGTACAATTGGCTCGTATCCAACAAACTCTACCGACAAGGATTGCAAACCTGTTTGGGTGGTTTTAAATCTGAAAATTCCCTTTTCGTTGGTCGAGGCTCCATCGTATGTTCCCTGAAAGTAAGCATTGGCACCCGGAAGTGGTCCGCCATGTTCTTCGGTAACCTTTCCGGTTATCACCGTTTGAGCAAATGAGCTTAACCCGAGGAAGACCAAACAGATATTCAGGACAAATCTTTTCATTTTTGGGAGTTCTTGTTGTTTCATGCTCCAAAGGTTAAGCAAAGTCCAACGCTCTCAAAAAAACAGTTACCGAACTGTCGAAAAACAGGGATAGATTGTAATCCCAGGCTAAAATCGTATATTTGATAGTCCATGAGAACCCAAATAACGACAAGATGACAGCCAAACGATTGATTCAAACACTGCAACTCCAGCCTCATCCCGAAGGCGGATTTTACCGCGAAACCTATCGGACAGAAGAAAAAATCACAACCGTTGATGGCAAAGTCAGGAATATTGGCACTGCCATTTATTTTCTGCTGGAAGACGAAGACAAATCACATTTTCACCGCATTTTGTCCGACGAATTGTGGTTCTTTCATCAGGGAGAACCAATGGAAATTATGATGATACAAGACGGGAAGTTGCACACAAGCTTATTGGGAAATAACATCGAACAGGGCGAAGTTCCTCAGCTAATCATTCCGGCAAACATCTGGTTCGCAGCAAGAGTGAAGGATTCGAAAGGATATGCGCTGGTAAGTTGTACCGTATCTCCAGGATTCGACTTTGCCGATTTTGAATTGGCCAACAAAAAAGACCTGATTTCGGAATTTCCGGAATACAAATCAGTGATCGACGAATTTACCTTCTGACACAGCTTTTTTCGACTCGTGTTGTGTAAGGCTTTTTCTGTTGAGAGCATGTCTCCCTGAACTTGTTTCAGGGTTTCCCTTATGACGTAATATTAGCTACATCCTCCTTTAATCTTACTTACTTTGGGTTTCACCGCTTCGTTTGATTTGCCAAAGATCTTTACCAGATTTTTCATTTCAACAGCTGCCTGAGAACGGAAAAGGTACTCGGTCATAAGCTGTTTGGTCTCTTTACCGCTTGGTTGTTGCGGGTTCTCATACAAACGCTGAAAATCGGCAATCGTTCCATCAAGTAAATAGTTCTCTGCCTTTCCGGAGAAAGTAGCCAATAAATAAGCTTTTTGAGCCTGATCGATCCGGTCGGAATAAAAATAGTTGGCTTTGTGTTTCTGGGTTAAAACTGAAACCAACTGCCGGTCGTCAAGTGTTTCGTAAGGAATATTGATTGCTAATGGCAAATGATATTTTTTAAATTCTTCGGCACTTCGAACATCAATTAAATTCATGGTGGAATGGTGATTAACGATCTCAAAAGCCAGCTTATCAACCGACACGCGATTGTAAGTGGTCGATTTTGCATGAAAGGCTTTTTCGATTCTCCGTTCCGAAAGGATTTGTGAATCAGGCATAACAATCAGGAATAAAATCATTCCAAAAGCAACTGCAATGCCAGCGATATAGCGTTTCTGCAAAAACGTCGGAATAACCTGAACCTTACCATTTACCTTATCTTCAATCTTACCTGTGACATAAAAAGCCACAAATGCCACCGTTGATAATAAAATCGCAAACAAAATCTTCGACATGCCTAGTTTTTCATTCATCAATGCAGGTCCCCAGTCTTCGCCCAGATAAATCGCATCCCAAATCGGATAACCTTCGGCAAAAATAAAAACGCCCAAACAGGCACCTATTACAAAGGCCATGGCATCCAATTTACCAATAGCCGCCGCACAAATACTGGTTCCCGGACAAAAGCCGCCAATCACAAAACCAAGTCCCATGATTGCACCCCCAAGTAAAGCCGACCATAAAAAAGTAGGATTAATATAAATCAGTTTCAGATCGAGCATTCCGACATGAGCCAACACCAAAACGCCAATCATGGCAGTAACTCCCGCAGTGAAGAAAACTTTCAACACCGTAAAATCATAACCATAAAAAAGTCCGACCAGCTTTTTGGTTGATGAAAAACCAGCCTGTTCCAGAACAATTCCAAATCCAATTCCAATCAGTAAGGCGATAACCAAACTGAATTCGTTGCTGAGAATAAAGGGTACTAAAGGTCCCATTGATTGATGATTTTAAAGATTTACAACCACAGTTTACGAAAGAAATAAGCGAATCCATACGCAGAGCCAAAAATGGCCAACATGGTAATGATACCGCCAAACGACATGACTGCCATTCCGCTCAATGCCGCGCCACTGGTACATCCACGTCCAAGCTGAGCTCCAAAGCCAAACAAAGCACCGCCCAAAATTGCAGCGATAATTCGGGTTCTACCGGAAACTCCCGGCCCCCGATCCAATTTCAGCCCAATCCTATCCGACAAAACACCACTAATAAAAGCGCCGATAATCACTCCAATCACTTCAAAAACCAACCAGTCTTTTAGTGGTCCATCCGGATGAGCTTCCTTGTATTCTTTTAAATACGCAGTATTTTGGGTGTGTTGCGGTGCAACTTCGGTGACGGTTGACAATACAACACTTTTTACCGCGCCACTTGCACCCAGGCCGCGACCAGTAATATAAATGGTAAGCAGTAATACCAGCCCCAGAAGAACTCCGGCCAGATACGGATTCATATAAGCTTTAGGATTCATATTATTCGGTTTTGGAGGATTTATCGTGTTCGTTTATCTCATCTTCATCCAACTCTTCGTAACCGGTAAGCATGGCTTTGATATTCGAAGTTGGAGTTTTTCCGGTAGTAGTCATGTACACATGCACAACCAGAAAAACCATTAGTAAAATTGCTCCCAGCGTATGCCAGAAAGCTACCGTCGAAAGTGGGATATCGCTAATCACAACCAGATTATTCTGGTCGATGGTTTTATAGAACAGGTAAATAATTCCTGAAATGATGGTAATCGGAATCAAAATCAGCTTGAATCCCAGGTAAACCAATCGCTGTAGCGGATTAAGCTTACTCAGTTCATCTTTTTTCGTCGGATGATGTTCGCCTTTAAAAATTCCAACCAGATAAAACATCACCTGTTCCTTCAGCTTCGAGGTGGTTGGAATGTACTGTTTCCATTCACCGGTTGTAATATGCCAAAAGATTGCAAAAGCAATTAAGCCCAGCAACATCCATGCTGCAAGCTGATGGAAATACACCGCCTTTTCGAAACCAAAAATGCGGAGCGTGCCATGAATTTCAAAACCAGTCATGGCCAGAAATAAAATCAACGAAGCCTGTGACCAATGCCAAAATCGTTCAAACCCTTTGTAAATGTATATCTTTTGCATGCTAATCAGGTTTATTTAATGGATAGGGTATTACCTTATAATTAAGATTCGGAAATGTTTTCGGTCGGTTCGTTTTTCGAATCAATCACCAGAGTTTCTGGTTCCATCTTTTTCGATTTACCAGAAAGAAACCGCAAAATTCCATGAACCACAACTCCTATTCCGGAGAAAAGAAACAGCATCAGCCCCAATCGATCGAGCCAGCGATTGGAATCTCTTCCGGGCATATAAAAGCCACCCAGTTTAGCCAGCCGACCATTTTCGCGGGTATGACATTCAGCACAACTAACCGCCTGTTCTTTGGGGGCGACCATGTGATTAACCGGCCAATACGCTTCGGTTTTAACAAAACCATATTTGCCACTTACCGGGATTCCGGCATGTTTCATTCCAGCAGCAACAGCCTTAGGCCAGTCATAATCCATCCAATATGCACTATCGCCTTTGTTGGGTGAATACAACTTCGGCTGAACCAAACGATTGTATTTCTCATCATAAATCTGATCACCCCGATGAATTTTCACCGGAATAATTTTCGATTTCCCATCCGTTGCAGAGCCATTAAGTGTAATCATTTCAACCGGAATCGATTGAATCGAATCGCCCAGCTTATACTGATCGGCAGTACCATTAAACCATACGTAATCAGGCTTTACATTTCGTGCCCATACAAACGAGCCTTTAATCGACATATAAGTATGGTCTCCCAATGAATCAACTTCATCATAAGGCTCTCCGTTTTTCAACTTTCCGGCATCCGACCATTTCCATTCCATTTTGGTCGAATTGGCTTTGGCGTATTGTGGAATATGGCAAGTTTGACAAGCCACCCGCGAATCATGCCGGTTCAAGATCTCATTCGAATGTGGTGTGCTGGTATGACACTGTTCGCAGGTTGCACGATTGGTATTGTCGCCCGAAACCGAATACAGTTTCCCGATAATCTGATGATTTTCGGCAGTATGACAAGCTACACACTCCATGTTTACACCGTTGGTAGCCATGTGAACATCCACATCCCGATTACACGACAATTGAGCCGACTCCAGATCACCGTGTTTTACATTGTTTCCCCCACCGCTGTAAAAATGGCATGAGCCACAGTTGGTTTTCGTTGGCCTCCCTACACTTTGAGCAACCTTCATCAGATTAACCATACGATCGGGAGCACCACCCATCGACGAACCTTTCAGGTATTCGTCGCTGTTGTCGTGACAAACCATACAATCTACATTACGGGCATTGTTCAAATCTAAATGATCGCCCGAAAGTCCTAAACCTATGTGACATTTGGCACAAGCCGCTTCGTTCGAAGTCGATCCGAGACAGAAGTTATTCATCACATTCTTTTTCCCGGCCGACGAAATACCTCTTCCCTCAACGTAAGTTACACGCTCCCAATTCCAGTGCGACGAAGACATAACTTCCTTGTGTGTTTCGGTATGACACGACAAGCAGGCCTCAGTAACTTCCTGAGGTGTTTTGAATTCTTTCTGAAGAGCTGGCAACTTGCTGTGAACAACCGAAGGGACATGCTTCTTCGCATATTTTTCACTCAGTTGCTCAAGCTTCAAATTGTAGGGATCCTTTTGAGGCAAATGAGTAAATGTATACAGTGAAATAATCACAACAATGGCGACGAACAGTAAATTCCTATACATTGCTTTTGGTTTTTAACTGACAATCTGTGACATCAAACTATCCGTATTTTTATAAATGCAAATATATAGATATATAACAACCAATAATAACTCAGGGACTATTTTAAAAACATATTCAATTAATGTCAGCAATGAAAATCCTATTCATACTTTTCAAGTATTGATTGGGTATTTGTTAGAGGAGAATCAGGTCACGGAGCTAGAGAAATGAATAAGGACTGGGTCATTGAAATTAAACAACAATGCCAAGACCAAAAAACTCATTTCTTTTTTAAACAATGGAGAGGGGTAAATAAAAAGAAAGCTGGTAGGTTACTTGAAG
>JFJP01044480.1_pt1 | contig 12614 bp, 9 predicted proteins | sample 431651 | NCBI WGS metagenome assembly JFJP01 (sample SAMN02602958, study PRJNA72255) | Microbial mat metagenome, whole genome shotgun sequencing project. | biome: fresh water; feature: sink hole; material: water; isolation source: purple microbial (photo- and chemosynthetic) mats found in... | reverse complement strand
TCGAATTTTGCTGCCGGAATTCCATGGTATGGCGTAATTATTTGTGTGTTGAAAAATGATATCCCATTCATGGCAGGATGTTTTCTGCCCGTACAAAACGAAATTTATTTTGCGGAAAAAGGAAATGGCGCTTTCAGAAACGGAGAAAAAATTAAAGTTTCAGGCGAAACAGAACTGAAAAATATACTGGCTGCCTACTCACTCGATTATTCCGATGAACCCGGCAAAACTGAACGTGAGGCAAAAGTAATTCAGCAAGTGGTTTCCAAAATCAGAAATGAAAAACTGAACGTGAGGCAAAAGTAATTCAGCAAGTGGTTTCCAAAATCAGAAATCTGCGATCGACCAACAGTTTAGTCGATTTTTGTTATACTGCCGATGGAAAACTCGGTGCCTGTATGAATCAAACCACAAAAATATGGGATATTGCAGGGCCTGGACTTATTATTGAAGAAGCGGGAGGAAAAGTGACTGACATGCAAGGAAATCGTTTCGATTTTAAAATGGATGAAACCAATTACAATCGGAATTTTACAATTGTTGGTTCCAATAAAATTCTTCATTCTGAATTGATTAAAATTCTGAACAATGGCGTACAGTGAATATCTGGCCGACCGTGTTCGCCATTCATTAAAAGAAAATAAAGCAGCTTTTGAAGAAAAGAAAATGTTTGGCGGACTCTGCTGGTTTGTAGACGACAAGTTATGTGTTGGCGCGTTTAAGGAAGAATTGCTGGTTCGGATTGCCCCGGAAGATCAAAATAATTATCTGACCAGGGAAGACTGTCGTTCAATGGACGAGTCGATGAAGGGTTTTCTTTATGTAAGCCCCGATGGCATTGACATGGACGATGATTTGGATAAATGGATAAAACGTTGTCTGGAATTTAACCCGCGGGCAAAGGCAAGCAAAAAGAAACGGTAATATAAGAGACAAAAAAAGCCGCTAATCCAGATTAACAGCTTTTTACTCCCATTTATTTCGAAGAATCTATTTCGTGAATTTTCTTCGGTCTTCCAACTTCTTATTTCCCCTTTGCAATATCAATTCCTATCCGCTGACCTTTATAAGTTGCATCTTTAAAAGCTTTTAAAACTTCATTTTCAAAGCGTTTATCAACTTCAAAAAACGAAAAACCTTTTAAAACTTCAATGCTTCCGATTTCAATATTTTTATTCGGCATGTTTTGGTTTATCATATCAATAATGGTTCGTTTTCCAATCCCGTTCTTTTTACCCATGTTAAAAAAGAACCTCGAAAATTCGTAGTTTCCTCTTCCACCTCTTTCTGATTTACTGCCAAAATCTTCGCGGTTGTTGCGTCCGTCGCGGCTGTCACGACTGTCGCGACCATCACGATCATTGCGTCTTCCACGATCTCTGCGTTCACCGCGATCGCCTCTGTCTCCCCGTTCACTTCTTTCACCACGGCCTGAAAAATCGCGTTCGTTGTGATGTGATTCATCCACATTAATATCGGGTGCATTTTCGTAATAGGTAAGGAAGCGATTAAACTCAACCGAAACAAAGTGTTTAATCAGTTCTTCGCGATCGAGCCAGGCCAGTTTTTTATAAATAACCGGCATAAATTCGCCAATTTGCTCATTATTAACTTCAATGTTTTCAACCTTGTCGATTAAACTGAACATCTGTTTTTCGCAGATTTCCTTGCCCGAAGGAACCATTTTTTTAATAAACGGCTGGTTTATAGTTCTTTCAACCTGTTTTAGTTTCCCCTTCTCGCGAAGGTGAATCAGTGTAACCGAAATTCCTTTTTTTCCTGCCCGTCCTGTTCTTCCGCTGCGGTGAATATAAACTTCAGGATCGTCGGGAAGGTTGTAATTAATAACGTGTGTTAAATCATTTACATCTAATCCGCGCGCAGCCACATCGGTTGCAACCAGCATGTGCAGGTGTTTTCCACGAAAACGCTGCATTACAAAATCGCGCTGCGCCTGCGAAAGGTCGCCATGCAAAGCGTCGGCATTGTATCCGTCTTCCATTAACTTGTCGGCTACTTCCTTGGTTTCCATCCGTGTACGGCAAAAAATTATCCCGTAAATATTCGGATTTACATCGGCAATACGTTTCAGCGCGAGGTAGCGGTCTTTGGCATGAACGAGATAGTAGTTATGCTCAACATTTGCAGTACCTGTGTTTTTCTTTCCGGCCGTAATTTCGAAAATATTGGTCATGTACTTTTTCGAAATCGCAACAATTTCCTGTGGCATGGTTGCCGAGAACAAAAGTGTTTGTTTTTCGGCAGGCGATGTTTCGAGAATTGCATCCAAATCGTCTTTAAAACCCATCGAAAGCATTTCATCGGCCTCGTCGAGTACTACCCAACGTATTTCGTTTACCTTCAGTTTTTTACGGTTAATTAAATCGAGTGTGCGACCGGGTGTACCAACCACAATCTGAGCGCCGTTTTCAATGTCGCTGATTTGCTTGCGAATATCGGATCCTCCATAAACAACAGCAATTTTTATTTTACCCAAATTCTTTGAGTAGTTTTCGAGATCGCTTGCAATTTGCATTGCCAACTCGCGGGTTGGACTTAAAATTAAAACCTGAACCGACCTTTTACCAGGGTCGATTTGTTGTATTATTGGCAACCCGAAAGCGGCTGTTTTTCCGGTTCCTGTTTGAGCAAGCGCTACCATATCCTGCTTGCTTTCCAACAAAAAAGGAATTACTTTCTCCTGAATAGGAGTGGGCTGTACAAAGCCTAAATCTTCAATCGCCGATTGAATTTCGGCGCTGAGACCCATTTCATTAAATAATATCATTCAAATTCTTCTAAAAATTGGGCGCAAAGGTACTCTTTTTAAATGAAATTCAGTTGTTTACGGTTTTTTCTTTCTTTTATTAATTTTAGGTATCCCATTCATTCAACAAAACTCACAATCTAACTTTTTCATTTTTAACAGCTTTTTAAACTTTATTCAACTCTAATCCATTAAATTTGTTGTTGCATCATATTCCGATTAGAATAAACGAAAGTATGGATATTATTATACCACCTAAAATAAGCAGACTTTGGCCAGGATTCATTGTATTGATTCTTACAATCATACTTACTAATACAACATCTGTAGCCCAGGAAAATGATACAATTGTTCCTATTCGAAAAAATGCTGAAGAAATACTTAAAAGAATAAATTTGAATTCTGATGGTTTTAATTTCTGGAAAGATAATTTCTCGGGACACTGGGCAGGTATCGATTTGGGATTCAATACTTTTCTAAATCCCGATTACTCCGGGTATGAAACTAATTTCATGAAAAACGATATTTTGCGTTCCAATTCGTTTCATCTGAACCTTATTCAACAAAGTATTGGTTTGCAACGCAACCGCAATAATTTTGGATTGGTAACCGGGTTAGGAATTCAAATGCATTATTACCGGCTCGATGATAATACAACTATCGATAAAACAGCCGATGATGTAATTGTACCAAAAGAGTTTTATTACAGTGATAATCAGAAATCAAAACTTTTCCTTTATTCACTTACACTTCCGTTACTTGCCGAAATTCAAATTCCAATTAACAATTACCGAAACCGACTTTATTTTTCGTCGGGAATGGTTTTAAGTTACCGGATTGGCAGCTACACAACCATTAAATATCATGCCGAACAAAAACAAAAACTTAAAGTAACCGACAATTTTTCGCTGCAAAATTTTAAATACGGTATTATGTTCCGCACTGGTTACCGATGGATCAATTTTTTTGCAACCTACGAACTGACGCCCTTTTTTATTGAAGAAAAGGGACCAGAACTTACTCCCTTTACTTTTGGAGTAACATTACTTCGGTTTTAAATTAATTTCAGAAATTATTTAAAAATGCTCAAAAAACCTTTCTTTCCTGTTCTCACCCTTCTCTTAATTCTCATCTTTTTTACAAATGAGAGTTTCGCTCAAATTATAATTGATGAAAATACCTCGCCGTTGGGCGCTCAAAAATTTGGAATTGCATTACGAAAACACAATGATGACGGAGTACACACATATCGCATTCCTGGATTGGAAACCACCAACAACGGAACTTTAATTGCCGTTTACGATGTACGCAGAAACAGCGAAGTTGATTTACAGGAAGATATTGATGTAGGAATGAACCGCAGCACCGATGGTGGAAAAACCTGGGAACCCATGAAAATTATTATGGACATGGGTGAATGGGGTGGCTTGCCGAACCGCGAAAATGGAGTCGGCGACCCTTCTATTTTGGTTGATCGCCAAACCGGTACAATCTGGGTTGCAGGTTTATGGACACACGGAAAACCTGATCAGCGTGCCTGGAATTCTTCAGGCCGTGGATTAAAACCTGAAGAAACCGGTCAGCTTCTTTTGGTCAAGTCAAACAATGATGGCAAAACCTGGAGCGAGCCAATCAACATTACAAAACAGGTAAAAAACGAACAATGGCAACTGTTTTTACAAGGACCCGGTAAAGGAATTTCGATGAAGGACGGAACGCTTGTTTTTCCAGCACAGTTTAAAAATGAAGATAAAATTCCGTTTGCCACGATTATATATAGTAAAGACAATGGCAAAACCTGGCAAACCGGAACCGGTGCAAAACCCGAAACTACCGAAGCGCAGGTTGTCGAATTAAATGATGGAAGTTTAATGCTGAACATGCGCGATAACCGGAACATAGAAAACAAATCGGAAACCAATGGCCGTGCTGTAATGATAACCAACAATTTGGGGAAAACCTGGTTTGACCACCCGACTACAAATCGATCATTGCCCGAACCAACCTGCATGGCCAGCCTGATAAAAGATAAATTCGAGGTAAACGGAAAACTTCACGATTTGGTTATTTTCAGCAATCCGGATTCGAAATATCAACGCGAAAAAATGACCATCAAAACCAGTTTCGATGATGGAAAAAGCTGGCCTTCGGAATATTATTTACTTTTGGATGAAATGGTTGGCCGCGGTTATTCGTGCCTTACAAAAATCGACGACCGGAATCTTGGAATTTTATATGAAAGCAGTCAGGCTGACCTCGTTTTTCAAATAATTTCTGTTGAAGAAATTATTGGACAACATACAGGGTTAAACTACATCTTTAAAAGCGGCACGGAAGGATATTCAACATTTCGCATTCCGGCAATTGTAACCACAAATTCAGGGAAAATAATTGCATTTGCCGAAGGCCGCGTAAACAGCAGTTCCGACACGGGCAACATTGATTTGGTGATGCGAAGTTCTGACGATGGCGGAAAAACCTGGAGCCCGTTAAAAATGATATGGAATGATGGAGTCAATGTTTGTGGAAATCCTGCACCGGTTGTTGACCGCGAAACCGGGGAAATCCATTTACTGATGACATGGAATTTGGGCGAAGATCATGAAAATGATATTATCGATGGAAAAAGTAAAGATACCCGCCGTGTTTTTGTGGCCTCATCAAATGACCAGGGAGAAAACTGGACTGAACCAAAAGAAATTACCACATCGGTTAAAAAGGAAACTGGTTATTCCGTGTGATCATATTGAAGCCGGAAACAAGAAATATTACTCGCATATTATTTATTCTGATGATAATGGAAAAACCTGGCAGTTGGGCGGATCTACACCACAGGATCAGGTGAATGAATGTACTGTTGCAGAATTACCCGATGGAAAATTAATATTGAATATGCGAAATTACGATCGCACTCAAAAATCGCGTAAAATCAGTTACAGCGATGATGGTGGAATAAACTGGTCTGCAATTCAACCGGACACTGCATTGATTGAACCCATTTGTCAGGCAAGTATGTTATTTACCGAAGAGAATGAAACACTCTGGTTTTTAAACCCGGCCAGTGAAAGCAGTCGTACAAACATGACACTGAAATCGAGTATTGATTTTGGCAAGACCTGGGAAATAGTTAAAGTATTAAATTCAGGCGCTTCCGCATATTCTGATTTGACTTTAATTGACAAAAATACATTGGGATGCCTTTATGAAGGAGGAATTTTTAGCCCTTACGAAGGAATTGTTTTTACAACTTATAAAATGAAATAATTTTTTTTGTTTCAATTGACTATATAATCTAACCTGAATTTACCAAAATGAAAAAGCAGAAACTTAATTTTACGACTTTGATTTTAAGCGCATTCCTTGTGCTGTGCATGTTTTCTATTCTAACCTCGTGCAGCAAAAATCCGGCAACTGACAGTGTTTCAAGGACAGTTTCCTTTGACAACGGCTGGCGCTTTCTGAAAGACAGCCTCGTGAGTGCTGAAAATCCTGATTTCAACGACTCCAACTGGAGAATTCTCGATGTTCCGCACGACTGGAGCATTGAAGATCATCCTATACAAATTGATGACAGCATCATCGGTCCATTTGATAAATCATCAATCGATAAAATGAGTTCCGGCTATTTGAAAGGAGGCATTGGCTGGTATCGAAAAAGCTTTACAATAACTGAAGCGGATAAAAATAAAGTTGCTTACCTGCAGTTCGACGGGGTTTACATGAATGCCGATGTCTGGCTCAATGGTAAACATCTTGGATTTCATCCTTACGGTTATACCCCGTTTTATTTCGATATAACTCCGTTTCTGCATCCTGCCGGGCAGCCAAATGTTGTTGCGGTTCGGGTTAAAAACGAAGGTTTGAATTCACGATGGTATTCTGGATCGGGCATTTACCGGCATGTTTGGCTTACACTTGTAAACCCTGTTCATATCAATGTTTCAGGTGGTTTGTATGTTTCAACACCATCAGTATCTGAAAATTCGGCTGATGTTAAAGTTGCAATAACACTTACAAATTCAGGTACTGAAAATAAAAATATTGTGCTGCAAACTCAGTTGTATAATCCTTTGGGTAAACTGGCCGGTTCTGCAAACAGTAACTTACAAATTGCACCTGAACAGACATCTGAATTAATTCAGAATATCACTGTTGAAAAACCTGATCTCTGGTCAATTGAAAATCCAAACCTTTATATAGCGAAGGTTTCAGTACTGGACGATAACAAAACAATAGATTTTAGCAGTACAACTTTTGGAATCAGGGATATAAAAATTGACGCTCAGAATGGTTTAACCATTAACGGAGTTCCGGTTGAAATGATTGGTGGCTGTTATCATCACGACAACGGTCCTCTGGGTGCAGCTTCCATTGACAGGGCTGAAGAGCGAAGGATAGAAATACTGAAACAAAACGGGTTTAACGCTATAAGAACCAGCCACAATCCACCGTCTCCGGCAACACTCGATGCTTGCGACCGGCTTGGCATGGTGGTAATAAATGAAATTTTTGATGCATGGGAAACGCCAAAGAAAGATAAAGATTATCATTTGTATTTTAAGGAGTGGTGGCAAAAAGATGTTGAATCGTGGGTAAAACGCGACCGGAATCATCCCTCGGTTATCATTTGGAGCATCGGGAATGAAATACGCGAAACCTTCGATACAACTGGTTTGAGGATTGCCCGGAATCTGACTGGCGAAATCCGCCGCCTGGATAACACGCGCCTGGTAACAGAGTGTTTTAATGATTTTGCCTGGATGCGCAGTCTGCCCAGCCGTTGGGATTCCATTCCCGAACACATGGCACTTTTCGATCTTATCGGTTATAATTATGCCTACAAAAGATATGAATCCGATCATGTAAAATATCCCGATCGTGTTATGGTTGGAACCGAAACAAATCCTCCGCTGGCTTTGGAAAACTATGAGATGGTAAAAAAACATCCATATGTAATTGGTTATTTTGTTTGGACTGCCACCGATAATATTGGTGAGGCTGGTGTAGGACTGTCGCAACTGAGAGATATTGAACCGGCAAATCCTGTATCAACAGGAACAGTAAATCCATCACCATCCAATACACCGGGGCAACAGGTAATTCAATCGGGGAATCTCCCGCAGGGCATGCAGGCAGCCGGTCCCGGAGGTCGACGTGTTGGTCCTCCCGGAGGTGGTTTTTTCAGACGCGATAGCTGGCCCGTCTATACCAATTATCAAGGCGATATCGACCTGATTGGCAACAGAAAAGTGCCCTCCTTTTATCAGCACGTTGTGTGGGGAAAAAGCAAAGTTGAAATGTTTGTGCACCGTCCCATTCCTGAAGGAAAAAGAGAAGCTGTTAGTAACTGGGGATTTCCGGATGAGTTGAAAAGCTGGAACTGGGAAGGTCAGGAAGGTAGAAAATTCCAGGTACATGTTTACACCCGCTCACAACAGGTTAAACTTGAACTAAATGGAAAATTAGTTGGAGAACAAAATGTGGAACAGGGAAAATCAATCACCGCCACATTCGATGTTCCTTATGAACCAGGAATGCTTATTGCACGATGTTTTGACGATGGGAAGGAAACAGCCTCGCAGGTTCTTGAGACCACTGGAAAACCAGCCGCAATAAGGTTGGTTGCTGACAGAACCAAAATCAAAGCCGACAGGAACGACCTTTCGTACGTGAGAGCCGAGATAATTGATGAGGATGGTAATATTGTCCCTGACGCCGATAATGTTATTGTGAATTTCGAGGTAACAGGAAATGGAAAAGTTGCAGGTGTTGGAAGTGGCGATCCGAGAGATATGTCAAGCTTTCAGCAACCAATGAAAAAAACGTATCAGGGAATTTGCCTGGCAATAATCCGACCCGAAACAACCCCCGGGAAAATTAACGTCAGGGCAACTGCTGAAGGATTGAAAGAGGCTTTGGTTGTAATAAAAGCGAAATAGTAGAAAATGTTATAGAATAGTGGAAAAATTTAACATGAAAAAAGCCGGACAGTTAATGACCGGCTTTTTCTCTGTAGCGGGAGCAGGACTTGAACCTACGACCTTTGGGTTATGAGCCCAACGAGCTGCCAACTGCTCCATCCCGCAATATATTTTTATTTCAATGAAATTTCCTCTTTAACGGGTTGCAAATATACACAGTTTTATTTAAAAACCAAACGTTTATTTTTTTTAAATGCATTTTGAAATTTTCCATCATTAATAAACAATTTTGTTGTAACTCATTCTCATTGATTTTTTTTACATTTAACTCCTTTTTAAAACCAACTTAAATCTGATAAATCGTTTAAGTCAAAAATAAATTATTTACAATTTTTAATATCAAAAAGATGAAAAGTCAGTCACGAAGGAATTTCTTAAAGAATACGGCGGCAGCCACCGCTGTTATTTCTATTCCGAGCATTATTCCGGCTCATGCTTTTGGCGCCAACGACCGCATCAATGCTGCGGTTCTGGGTGTGAATGGTCGCGGTAAAAGTCACATTTCGAGTTTAATGGTTCAGGACAATGTTGCCATTACTCATTTCTGCGACCCTGATATGAATGTTTTAAAAGAACGTCAGAAAGACTTCAAATCGAAGTACAATAAAGATGTTGCTTTGGAACAGGACCTGCGCCGCATTTACGATAACAAAGACATCGATGTGGTAAGTATTGCAACTCCAAACCACTGGCACTCGCTGGCGGTGATTTGGGCATGTCAGGCCGGAAAAGATTGTTATGTTGAAAAACCAGGGTCTCACAATATTTACGAAGGCCGTAAAATGGTGGAAGCCGCACAAAAATACGATCGCATTGTTCAGCATGGCGTTCAGTTGCGCAGTTCGCCATCGGTTCGCGAAGCTGTTAAAATGATACACGAAGGATACATTGGCCGGGTTTACATGTCGCGTGGTTTGGTTTTCCGTTGGAGAGGCGATATCGGCAACAAAGGTTTTGAGCCCGTTCCCGAAGGTCTTGATTACGACATCTGGGCAGGTCCGGCAGCAAAACGTCCGTTCAGCCGCAACATTGTACACTACAACTGGCACTGGACTTTTGAATACGGTAACGGCGATGTGGGTAACCAGGGAATTCATGAAACCGACCTTTGTATGTGGGGATTAAATGTAGGATTGCCAACAAAAATTACCTCGATGGGTGGTAAATTTGTTTTTAACGATGCCAAGGAAACGCCGGAAGTGCTTACATCGATTTATCATTATCCCGAAGAAGACAAAATTATTCAGTTCGAAGTTCGTCCATGGTGTACCAACACCGAAGAAGGCGTTACTGTTGGTAACATTTTCTATGGCGAAAAAGGAATTCTGGTGGTTGATGGTTACGACAAATACCAGTTTTATATGGGTCAAAAACGCGAGAAAGATAAAGGAGGCGACGACGGCTCAATTGCCAAATCGGAAATGGACCGTGGCGATGGAGGTACCGACGGACACTTTAAAAACTGGATTAAGGCAGTTCGTGCGCACGACAAAACCTTGCTGAACGGACCGGTTGAAACCGCGCACCTTTCTTCAGGGTTGGCTCACCTTGGAAATATTGCATACCGAATGGGTCGGGTACTCACATTCGATCCGGCTTCAGAAAAATTCGTAAATGATCCGGATGCTGACAAATTACTCACCCGCAATTACAGGGCTCCCTACGTTGTTCCTGAAAATGTTTAATAATTGAATATTACAATATTAGAAATGCTCCGGAAACGGGGCATTTTTAATTTGTGACAAATGAATCATCAGATTTAATCAGGTTTAAAATATTTGGGATGATCTCAGCTACTAAGGTTGGCAAAAATAAAATAAGGTTTTTAAGAAATTGAATACCTGCATTTTAGAAGGAGATTTTAAAACCTTATCCATTGGAAAAAACCCTGGTAGAAATGAAATTTAGATAAAAAACAAACCTTATTACCTTATGTAATTTGCAAGAAAAGGAATTCTTTCCTGGTAAAGGATTTTTATTTTGTGGCAATCGATATCCCGAGCCATTCTTCCAACTTTTCTTTCACCAGTTTTTGCTGTTCGGGTGGAAGATTACCAATTCGGGTTGAATGGCTTCCACCCGGTTTTACAACTTTTACCTGGTTCGGGTTGTAAACCTCAAAAGCTGTGGCACTCCACGGATCCCACTCACCGTAAATAAACAGCATTTCCTCATCGGTGTTTTTCATGAATTTCTTTACCTGTTTTGCCGTGGTTTTGTTGTACTTAATTTTTAAACCGGATGGTAAAAATATACGCGTTAAATATCCTTCAGCATTTTTTATCGAAAGGTATTTTTTAAACGGTTTTGTGTCGTAACCGTAGTAGCCAAGTTCGCGGGCAGCCTGAACAAAAAATGATTTAATACCCTCCATTTCTTCAATGGCAAAATACGATGGATCTGAAACCTTCAGCAAATGGTTAAACAATGAGTCAACTCCCGCATCTTTTGATGGTACTTTATTGGTTAACTGTCCCCATTGCCACAATGCAAAAGGGTATTCAAGCACACAATAATCCAAAACTTCATTCATCGAAATCCGGTATGTGTAGTTTTTCTCTTTCGAATATTTTTCAATTTTTGGTACAAGAATCTCACGATTCTTTAAAATTTCAATCTGAAACTCCTCTATTCTTACACGCTGTTCAGCCGTTCCGGGAACATTTCGCAGAAAAGGTTCGTGACGTCCATCTTCAACACCAAAATTAAGCGGGCCAACATAAGCAACAGTAACATCAACATCATCAGGATAAAAAGTACGGTGGTAAACAGCAGTTTGTCCGCCTTTGCTGATACCTGTGTTAATCCACTTTCCGGAGTAATATTTTTTAAGCATTTCAACAATGGTGTGATGGTCGTCAGCAACATTGGTAACAGTCAGAAAATCCCAGTTGAGCGAGTCGGGCCACGATTCGCCAAAATAGCGGTGTTCAATGCAAATCTGGTTAGAATTTAACATTGGGCTTAATTCGTTAATATACCTTGATATTGCCGCGTAATAGGCCGCATAACCTTCAGTAATCAAAACCACCGGATTTTCTTTTCCTTTATCGGCTACAAACACGCGCTGCATGAAAAATCCTTTTGTAGTATCAGAATGATCAAGTGGCTGACGCACCATGATTTTCCAGGTTTCGTTAAAAAAATTGTTCCCTGGAATTTTTTCAATGGCTTTAATTTCGGATTGGGATTTTAAGAATTGTTCAAGTTGGGCAAAAGAAACAAAGGAAATCAGCAGGGAAATAAAAAGTAGCTGCAGCTTTTTCATCTATATAAATTTTTAAAGGTTGGTTTTTATACTTTTGGTGAAAATAGAAAAGATTTTCAGAAAAAAACCAAATATAATTTTAGAATGAAAGCAAAAATACCGTTTGTGATTCTACTTGTATCGCTTGTATTTGTTGGTTTTTCGCAGAAATTACCAAAAGTAACCCTCGAAACCCCGTTTGGTAAAATTGTTTGCGAAATCGACACAGTGCATGCACCTGTAACTGCACTCAATTTTTTAAGGCATATCGAACTGAAAACTTACAATGATGCGGTTTTTTACCGTGTTGTGAGATTGGATAATCAGCCAAACAGCAAGATTAAAATTGAAGTTATTCAGGGCGGTTTGTATGCCGACGAAAAAATTGACAGGCAACCACCCATTCCACACGAAACAACAAAAGCCACCGGATTAAAACATCTCGACGGAACGGTTTCAATGGCCAGAAACCAACCCGGAACAGCATCAACCGAGTTTTTTATTTGTGTTGGCGACCAGCCTGAGTTGGATTTTGGCGGAAATCGCAACCCTGATGGCCAGGGATTTGCCGCTTTCGGGAAGGTTATTGAAGGAATGGATGTAGTACGGAAAATTCAAC
>JFJP01002223.1_pt1 | contig 12614 bp, 6 predicted proteins | sample 431651 | NCBI WGS metagenome assembly JFJP01 (sample SAMN02602958, study PRJNA72255) | Microbial mat metagenome, whole genome shotgun sequencing project. | biome: fresh water; feature: sink hole; material: water; isolation source: purple microbial (photo- and chemosynthetic) mats found in... | reverse complement strand
TTTATCGGTTACGGCACATCTGAGGCAACCGGTTTAACGCTAAATAAATTTTTCTACCCAAGCGAGTTAAGTTTGTTTGGGGCAGGCTTCACTACGACTGTTCCATGGACGGGAACCTATGGTCAAAAAACAGCCGCCCAGTTGAAGGATCTTAGTGCGACCGGTGTTGATTTCACATCGGGCAAATGGGGCGTTTTTAATGAGGGATATCCCTACTTGGTTGACAACGCCCCCGCCTTCCCGGTCACCATCACCGTCGATGCGCTGTCCAAGATGTACGGCGATGGCACCAACCCTTCACTAGCCGGCCAATACAGTCTGTCTGGCTGCACCGGATGCATCACGCTGGATTGGGGGACCTTGCTCACCGCCACCACCGCTGCGACCACCTATGCCTACTCCACCGCTAACCTGTTGGCGCTGACCTACGCATCAGGTACCAATGCAAGTAGCTACACCTTGAGTTGGGGGGCAGGCAGTTTCACGGTCAACAAAATCCCCGTGACATTGACCGGCACCAAGACCTACGACGGCAACGCCACGACTTCGGGCGCAAGCCTGTCGGTTACCAATGCGGTCAATAGCGAAACCGTTACCGTCACCAACAGCGGCACAGCAGCGATTGCCTCGCGCAATGTGGGTAGCCAGGCGCTGAGCGATTTCACTGGGTTGTCACTTTCCAGCACCAATTACACGCTCACCGGGGCCAGCGGTTCGACCACGGTAAGCGCCCGACCGCTCACCATTTCCACAAGCAACGTCACCAAGACCTACGACGGCTTGCTAACCGCTAGCGGCGCGGCGATTGCCAGTGGAGGAACCTCGTTGGGCACCAGCGACACGCTGACTGGTGGCAGCTTTGCCTTTGTCAACAAGGATGCCAGTACCGGCGACAAGGTCGTCACCGTGAGCGGCGTCACAGTGAACGACGGCAATGGTGGCAACAATTACAGTTTTAGTGGCTACACCAACAACACCACCAGCACGATCAACAAAGCAACTCTGACGGTGACCGGCAGCAAGGTGTATGGCGGCTCGGCCAGCATGTTGAACTATCTGACGCTGGGTGGCTTCGTCGGCCTGGAGACGGTCGGCTACAGCGCCGCCACAGCGGCCAGTTCGCACGTTGGCGGGCCGGATGGCAACGTCAGCACGAGCGACAACTACGTCAATAGCATCACGCTCATAGCAGGCAACAATGGCGGCGCCCCGATCAACTACCAGATTCCCACCAGCTACAACGCCACTAACAACGCGGCAACCATCAGCGCCGCCCCGCTGACGACAACGCTCACCAACAGCGCGGTCACCAAGGTGTACGACGGCAACACTACGACGGCCATCACACCGACCTACAGCTTCAGTGGATTTGTTACTGGCGACACCGCAGCAACGCTAACCAGCAGCACTGCGTTCAACGACAAGGATGTGGCCGACGCCAACAAGGTTACTGTTTCAGGAGTGGCGATCTCCACCATTACCGGCAGTAATTCCTCGGCAGCAAGCGATTACAGCCTGAGTGCGACGTCGTTCGATGTGGCGGCCACCATCACGCGTAAAGACGTGTCGGTCACTTCGCTCAACGTGACCGACAAGGTGTACGACGGCACCACCAATGCCAGCAGCGTGCAGAGCACGGTGCTTTCAGGTGTGGTGGCGGGTGACTCAGCTAACGTGAACACCAGCGGCACGCTGGCTGCGTTCGGTGCCAAGGATGTTGGCGCCTACAGCGTCTCGGTCACCGGTCTGGCGCTCACCGGCAGCGAGGCCAACAATTACAACCTCACCGGCGGCACCACGGCGACTGACGCCAGCGTGGCGATCACCGCCAAGCCGCTCACACTGACCGCCAGCAAGACCTACGACGGCACCACCGGCCTGACCGGCTTCTTCACACCCAGTGGCTTCGTCGGCCTGGAAACACTCAATGTCACCAGTGCCACGGCAAATAACGCGCATGTGGCGGCCAATGGCAGCAATTACATCAGTGCCATCACCCTCGCCAACGGCAGCAACGGTGGCCTAACGACCAATTACAGCCTGCCCGCCTACAGCTATCACGCCACCAACAATGCCGTCACCATTAACGCCGCCACGTTGACGCCAACGCTCACCAACACCGGTGTCACCCGTGGCTACGACGGCAGCACCACGAGCACCTTCACGCCCACCTGGAGCTTTGCCGGTTTTGTGAGCGGCGATACGGCGGCCACGCTGGGCTACACCGGGCGCAACTACAACACCAAGGACGTGCTGACGGCAAACACGATTACCGTCGCGGGGCTTTCCATCTTGGGCATCACCGGCAGCAACACGTCGGCCACCACCGATTACGCGCTCGACGCCACCAGCAAGACGGTAGCCGGTGTCATCACGGCCAAGTCACTGACCGTGAGCGGCCTCGCCGCCGATAACAAGACCTATAACGCGCTGACCGATGTAACCATGAGCAACTGGGGCAGCGTGAGCCCCGGCGTGAACACCGAAACACTGGTGCTCAACCACGGCACCGCCAGCTTTGCCGACAAGACCAAGGCCGACGGCAAGACGGTGACAGCCATCGGCTACAGCCTGGCCGACGGCACCAACCTCGGGGTGGCCAGCAATTACAGCCTGAGCTCAACCAGCAGCACCACTACCGCCAACATTGCCGCCAAGACCATCACGCTTGCGGGCGGCAGCGGTGTGACTAAAACCTACGATGGCCGCACCAGTATGGCGGTGGGCACCAATGGTTATGCCAGCCTGGTCGGCGTGGAGTCGGGCGATACGGTCAACGTCACCGGCGCACCGGTTTATAACGCGGCGGATGTCGCCAGTGCCAGCACCATCCTGATCGGTTCGGTAGGCATCGGCGGCGGCGATGCCGGCAACTACACCATGACCTGGAGCAACGGCACCGGCAGCATCAACCGCGCTCCGCTGAGTATTACAGCCAATGCCGACGCCAAGTTTGTCACACAGGGGGATGCCGGTACCTACAACGGGGTTTCCTACAATGGTCTCGTTAATGGCGAAACCACTGCAACGCTGAATATCGCCGGCTTACTCTACACCCGCACCAACGCGGCAACCAACAGCCAAGGCACCTACACGGGCGTGATCGTGCCTTCAGGCGTCACGGCGGCGAACTACAGCATCAACTATGTGAACGGCAATTACACCATCGTGCCGTCGGATCGCCTGCTGGTTCGTACTACCAACATTGCCGATGCCATCTACGGCACGGGGTCGACCTTCAGCATCACCAGCGCCAAATACTGGAACCCGGCCGCCAATGGCGGTACGGGGGGCGAGGTGAATCTGGCCGGCATCACCGCCAACGGCAGCAACAACTTCACGGTCAATGACGGTGCCGGCGGCAGCGCCGTTTTCACCCTCGGCCCGGTATCGCCGCAGACCAGCACCAACGGCGCGCTCAAGGCCGGCAGCTATAGCATCGGCGCCAGCAGCGTGACCGAGACCAGCACCAACTTCAACAACACTCTAGTGGTGGTGGGGGCGCTGACGGTGAACCAGAAGAGCCTGACCGCCACCGCTGCCGGCGTATCCAAGACTTACGATGGCAACACGGCTATGACCAACGTCAGCCTCGGCCTCACCGGGCTGCTGGCCAACGACGTGGTGGGCGTGACGGGTAATGGTAATTTCAACGACAAGAATTTCGGCGCGGGAAAGAGATACACCATCAGTTCGCTCACCCTCGCCAGCACCGATGCCGCGAACTACTACCTCTCGGGCGGTGATTCGCTCAGTGGTAACGACGGCGCCATCGCCAAAAAGACGGTGAGCCTTGCGGCGAACAAAACCTACGACGGCAGTACGGCACTGGGCGCCAGCACGGTAACCATCAGCGGACTGATCGGCAGCGAAACGCTGGGTTACTCGGCCGCCACGGCCAACAGCAAGGATGTCTTGACGGCCAGCTACGTGAACGCGCTGACCTTGGTCGACGGCACCAACGGCGGCCTGGCAGCGAATTACCAGACCCCCAGCCTGGCGGCAGCCGGCGCCGGCAACAGCGCAACGATTACCCGCAAGGCCCTGACCATGAGCGGGCAATCGGCGCAGAACAAAACCTTCGACGGACTGACAGCGGCATTGACCAGCCTCGGTGCCGTGACCGGACTGGTCGGCAGTGAAACTTTAAATGTGAGTGGCACGGGCAACTTTGCCGATGCTAATGTTGGTGTTGGCAAGACAGTCAATATTGTGTTGGCGCTAGCTAACGGGGCAAACGGCGGGCTGGCGAGCAACTATTCGATCAGCGACGCGACGGCCACGGCCAATATCAATCCGCAACCGACAACAGTTCCCCCGCCGCCACCATCCGTACCAACGATCCCAACGCCTCCGCGAGACGTACCAAAACCGCCCCCACCACTTGAGCCGCCGAGCGATCCGACAGGCACACCAGAACCAAGCGGCGATCCGACCGGTACGCCTTCGCCGAGTGGAGATCCGACAGGCATACCCGCTCCAAGCGGTGATCCGACAGGCATACCCGCTCCAAGCGGTGATCCGACTGGTACGCCGGCACCGAGCGGTGACCCAACCGGAACACCTGTACCAAGCGGTGATCCGACAGGCACACCTGCACCAGGTGGTGATCCGACCGAAACACCCGCGCCAAGCGGTGACCCGACTGGCACACCTGCACCAGGAGGTGATCCAACCGGAACGCCCGCCTCGAGTGGCGACCTGACAGGCACGCCTGCACCAGGTGGTGATCCGACCGGAACGTCCGCCCCGAGTGGTGACCCGACTGGCACACCTGCACCAGGAGGTGACCCAACCGGAACGCCCGCCCCGAGTGGCGACCTGACAGGCACGCCTGCACCAGGTGGTGATCCGACCGGAACGTCCGCCCCGAGTGGCGACCCGACAGGCACACCTGCACCAGGTGGTGATCCGACCGGTACACCCGCGCCAAGCGGTGACCCGACTGGCACACCTGCACCAGGTGGTGACCCAACCGGAACGCCTTCGCCGAGCGGTGACCCAACCGGAACACCTGCCGCGGGTGGTGACCCAATTCCAGTCACATTAACCACAGGCACGGAAATTCCACTCGCCGGCGTTGTGGCCGACCAGGGGGCGGCATCTGGCAGCAGTTCGTTGGTAAGTGGCGGCAAAAGCAATGGCTTCATCAGCGTGCGTTCATTCGGTGCTACCGCAGTGCCCGCGGAATCGCTATTTAGCTTCACGTTACCGAAGGACACCTTCAAGCATGCTGACCCGAAGGCCAAGGTGTTGCTGGAGGCGCGCCTGGTGGGCGGCAAGCCGCTTCCGGCATGGTTGAGATTCGATCCCGGCACAGGCCGTTTCACTGGCAAGGCGCCGCAAGGAGTGCAGCAGATCGAAATCATCTTGATCGCACACGACAATAGCGGCAGTGAAGCTTCGACCAAGATCGTTTTGCGGTTCGGTAGTGTGAGGAAGGGGCAATAGAGGGATGACCCCCAAAGACTAATGCTCGCCCAGTCTTCGTTTGATTGTAATTCTCAGGTCGACGGGAGCCGCGCAAGGGGACCGCATTAATTCCCTCCCCTTTGCCCCGAAGGAAACACCCTTGGGGTGCAAGGGGAGGCCAGGGTGGGGATGGGGCAAGTTGTTGAATTTATTAGCCACCGCGTTCCCCCATCCCCCTCCCAGCCTTCCCCTTGAAGGGGGAGGAGAAGTCGGAGCCGATTTGTGTGCATAGATTAGCCTTGAAGGGAAAGGGGAAGAACGGCAGCATCTGAGTAGTTACGCCCAGCCTTCGTCTGATTGCCGTTTGTCTGAAAATCAGGCGGTTCCCTCTGAGCCGGCCGTCAATTCGGTACATCCACCGGAGAATCCGAAACCGTGCCTTATACATTGCCTTGCAATGCTCATGGGTAGGCGTTCTGCAACATATAGCCATGAAGAATGACGTGTTTATTGGCTTGCAGAGGCGCTATGTTGCAGATCGCCATTTCATGCGGGTTCCAGGTCGTCCTCTGCTTCAACCTTTGCCAGAAACAATTCGGCTTCGGCTAATTGAGTCTCGCTGAATACCCGGATGCCAGCCTTGATGAGTCGGGCCGCAGTGACTCCGGGAGCGGGGATGCGTACGCTGGTAAAACTGCCGTCGTTGGTGAAGTTGCTGCCGCATGACGGGCTGCCTTCTTTCAGGATGGCCAGGCGAATGCTGTGTTGCCGGGCGACCTCGGCTACTCGTTCGGCCCCGGCGACAAATTGGCGAGTGACATCGCTTCCCGTCTTCTCGAAAACCCGAGCAGTGCCTGCGAGAACACCGTTGCCACCCGTGGCATCGCTGATTTCCGCTGGTGGGCGTCGCGCCGGCAAGCCTGCATCGACTTCGGGGCACACCGCGATGACGCGGCCGTCCTGAATCCAGCGTTGAAGAATTTCCGAGTTGCTGGCGACGTCCGCGCCGTTGTAGCGGACGGGAACGCCCAGCAGGCATGCGCTGATCAGGATTGTTTGCACGTGGTCAATGTCACCTGTTGTCGTCGGAAACGCAATCTCAGCCAAGAACTTTGGGGTCGACGTTGATGCGCAATCCCCCCCAGTGCTTGCCGTTGACCATGATCGGGGTGCCGATTTCAGTCAGGATGCGGCCGGTTCCCGCCTGAATGTAAGTTTGCGCTATGAAAGGGGCCACGTTTTGCGCTGAACGAAGACCAACCGGGTCATTGAAAATACGCTTGTGCCGGCTGAAGGCCGTGTCCTGTTCCGGGTTGCCAGTCTGGATCGAAAACTTGCGGCAATGTGTTGGCGCATAGCCCTTGGTGTCAACGGCAATCAGGGAGACAGCGCCCGGAAGATTAGTGAGAATGTCCTCGTAGATGCCCTGAAATTCGTTTTCTACCAGTTTGTCGTAGACCGTTTCGTACTTTGCCGGGGTGATATTGGGAATCTGGCGGTAGTTCTGGTCGAACACATTGACGCCGCGGTCGGCTTGGTGCCGAAGGGTTTCCTGTACCTGATCACGGTAGAGATAGCACTGGTTGAGAATGCTTTCGAACTTTCCACTTCCGAGTTTGAAACGGGCGCCGGAAGCCAGAATTTCCTCGGTGAAATCATTCAGTGCATTGGAACACGCCAGCGATATTCGCATACGCTCACCGAGGTTGCGACTAAGGGCATCGATTTCCTGTGCCCGGCCTAGAATTCCCCGATTGGCGGCCTCTAACTGGTTCATTGACGTCGCGATGCCATGCAGCTCATCGGTTGTAGTACCAAAATTTTCGACCATGCCAGTGAAGCTGATGGAAGCACGCTCGACTGCTGCGCGGGCATTTTCGGTATCCGAGCTGACCTGGCACGTAACATCCAGCGTATTGTCAGCCAGCTTGGTCATTTCGCGCGTGCTGTCGGTGATGGTACTGGCGGCGGTCTTGGTGCGTTCGGCCAGTTTTCGAACTTCATCGGCAACGACGGCAAAGCCTCGCCCCTGTTCTCCAGCGCGCGCAGCCTCGATTGCCGCGTTGAGCGCCAGCAGGTTAGTCTGGTCCGAGATGTCTTGAATCAGCTGGATGATCCGGTTAATTTCGTGCGAGTGTTTTGATAGTGATTCGACCGTGACGCGGAACGACTGCTGTCGATCATTAATGGTGGCGATGCTTTTGACCAGCGTATTGAGTTCGGTTTCGGATTGTCGAGCACTGTCCAAGTGCTGGCTGGCCATCTGGTTCAGTGCTGTGGCTCGCTGGGCGACATTGATTGCAGTATCGGTGACCTCTGCACACGAGGTACTGATTTCGCGGGCCAGAGATTCCTGCGATTGAGCTCCGGCGGCGGCCGTATTCAGGTGTTGCTTGAGCTGGACTGACTCGGATGCGATCAATACGGTCTGGCTGCGAATCATGTCGATCAGCTTTCGCAGATTGGCCATCAGTGCATTGTAATTTCGGTTGATGCTGCCGAACGACGAGACGTTCTGAACGACAGCATCCGAGGATAGGTCGCCATCACCAGAGGCCGCCTTCTCGAGAATCTGGTCGATGTCGACCAGAGGCGAAAGGATTACGCGTTTGAAGTACAGGGCGCCTCCAGCCAAAGCGAGCACACCGAAAGCAATCATGGTCAATGCGATGGCGAGTCCGGGAGGAGTCGAACTGTCCGCTGTCAATAAATGGAAGGCCAGCGGCAACGCCATGGCAACGGTAACCATGGCAATGAACCCAATAAGCAGCGGCATCAAACTGATTGAAGAGGAATGGTCCGAATTGACGGAATTTTTCATATTTTCGCCTGTATGTTGTTTTGCCTGAACTTTATCTAGCCAGATCAATAGTCACACTACATACAACCTGAAGCAACAAAACGAATCCCAATAAAAAGCCAGATCGGCTGATCTGGCTTTCGGGGGGCGTGTAAGCGGATTACTTGGCGATTCCGCCCGGGTAGCACAGTCCGCCGGTGATTTCGAGCGTGGTAGCGTTGATCGCCTCGTTCTCGACGCATTGGCCGATCAGGCGGGCGATTTCGTCGGGTTCGACGAGACGGCCGAGATGCACGTCGGCGAGGATGGCTTTCAGCGCCTCCTGATTCATCCCGGTGAGCATCGGCGTTGCCGTGTAGCCGGGGGCGATACCGACGCAGCGGATGTTGCGGATGCCGCGCAGCAGGAATTCGCCGACGACGATCTTGGGCAGCAACGCATCGGCGACCTTGGCCGACGAGTAGTTGAGCTGGCCGACCTGGCCGACCTTGTTGACCGAGGAAATGCAGACCAGCAGACCCGGCCAGCCGCCGTTGACCATGGCTTCAGCGCCATCGCGGACGGTCAGGAAAGTGCCGGTGAGGTTGGTGTCGATGACTGGCTGCCACTTGTCGAGCCCCATCTTGCGGGCCACCTTGCCGGTCTCCTTGTCCAGCGAGAGCATGGTGCCGTCGCGGATGATGCCGGCGCAGGAGACGACGATGTTGACCTTGCCGAACGCAGCGATGGTGGCCTGGTAGAAACGGGCCGTTTCTGCTTCGCTGGTGACGTTGGCCTGGACGCCGATGACTTCGCCGCCCATTTCCTTGATTTCCTTGACCACGCGGTCAATGTTCTTCTGCGCCATATCGACGATGGCCACTTTGGCGCCGTTGCGCACGAAATACTTGGCGACGGCTTCACCGATCCCGTTACCGCCACCGGTAATGACGGCTACGCTTCCTTTGATTTCCATGATGTTTGTCCTTGATTGAATGCAGCGTTAGAGCTGTTTGGGAGAAGAGGAACTGTCCTTGTCCCAGTAGATGAAGTTGGGATGCGTCACGTCCGGGCCGACGATCTTGAGGTCGCCGATCAGGTTGGCGTGCGCCACATCCGGGCCGACGATCTTGATGCCGACCGGGAACATCGAGCACACCAGCGCGCGAGCGCGTGCCTCGATCTCGCTCTCCGGCAGGTCGGCGAACAAGCCGGCGGCGACATAGGCCGATTTGCCATCCGCCGTCCGGCAGGAAATGTCCCAGCGGCCCTGCGCCTTCTCGACCGAAAAATGCATGTCGTTGTAGGTAAAGGTTTTCATGTTTTTTCCTTTGCAGACATTCGGCTTACTTCGGGGCTTTCAGTACGGTGATGCAGTTCGTCACTGCCGAACCGCCAACGTTGAAAACGACGCCGACATCGGCCTTGCGCGCCGGGACGCCAATCGCTTCGCCGATCAGTTGCTTGTACACCAGCGCGTGCATCGAAGCGCCGGTCGCGCCGACCGGGTGGCCTTTCGACTTGAGGCCGCCGGACAGGTTGATCGCCACTTTGTCGTCACGCGTGAAGCGGCCGTCGAGGTAGTCGAAACCGGCACGTCCGTCATCCGAGAGACCAAGTGCTTCAGTGGAAAGAATCATGTTGATGGTGAAGCAGTCATGGACTTCGGCGATGTCGATGTCGGCAGCGGTAATGCCGGCTTCGCGGTAAGCCTTGGCGGCGGCATCCTTGCCGGCCATCAGTTCGTGCATGTTTGGGCGGACATTTTCTGCCAAGCGCTCGGCCGAGTGGCCGATGCCGGCGATCTCGACCGCACGGCTCCGGTTGCTGACCATGCTGCTCTGGGTGACGACCAGTGCGGCCGCGCCATCGGTGACCAGCGAGCAATCATGCAGGCGCAGGGGCGGGGCTATCATCATGTTCTTGCACTTGCCCTTGGCATCAAGCTCATTGAGTTTCATGATGTCTTCGATGGTGGCCGGTCCGTTCCGGACATGCGCCAGCGGGTTCTCGGCACCGTTCTTGTAGCACAGCGCGCCAGCTGTCCACAGCATTCTTTCCAGATCCTCGTTGGAAATGCCGTACTGCTTCTGGTAGCCCTTGGCGTAGGCGGCGAACAGCATCGGGAACGACCAGCCTTTCGAGCCCTCGCTCGGCCAGTGCGACGAGCAGGCCAGCACGTGGGTCATCTGCGGTGTCGGCAGCAGATTCATTTTCTCAACACCAATCACCAGCACGTTCCTGTAACGGTTGGCTTCGAGGGCGTAGATGGCGTCGTAGAGGGCGACCGATGAGGAGGCGCAGGCACACTCGCAACGGGTCATCGGTTTGAAGCGCAGCGCCGGGTCGATTTCGGCGGCCAGTGGCGCGACGTGTTCCTGGTTGATGAAGGTTCCCGGCGAGCAGGAGCCGACATAGACGGCATCGATGGCCGTGGCGTCGAGCCCCGAATCGGCAATGGCGCCGCGTCCGGCTTCGATCAGCAGGTCGTAGTAGCTCTTGGTGTCGGTGATCAGTCCGGTGGCTTTGTCCTTCTTGACGAAGGCGCCGAATTGGGTGTTGTAGGCACCGATGATGCTTGTTTTGGACATGTTATTTCCTCATGAGAACGATAAATATCGAAATTCTTTTATGTGGCATCAATGGTGGCGTCGTCGATGTCAAACTTCGACTGCTTGAGCCAGCATGTCTTCACGCAAGCCCATCGGTTCGTCGCGGAAGATGCGTGCGTCCATTGTTTTCAACGTTGGGCTGATGGCTGGACGGAATGCCATCAAGCCAAGAATGTCGCGTTCCAGATCGATGCCTGGGGCTATTTCGATCAGTTCCAGTCCGCTTTCGATCAACCGGAAAACGCAGCGCTCGGTGATGTAGAGCACGGTCTGTTTATTCCTGAACGCATATTCGCCGCTGAACGTGCGGTGTTCGACCTGTGGAACAAACTTCGCCGTTTCGCCCTCGCTGAGAATTTTCAGGGCGCCGTCGACGACCGTGACGTTGAGCTTTCCGGCCGTGAAGGTGCCGACAAAAACCACCTTTTTCGCCGTCTGGCTGATGTTGATGAAGCCGCCGGCACCGGCCAGGCGCGGTCCGAATTTGCTGACGTTGAGGTTGCCTTGGGCGTCGGCTTGCGCCAGTCCAAGGAAGGTAATGTCCAGGCCACCACCATCATAGAAATCAAACTGCGTGGGTTGGTCGATGATGGCTTCGGCGTTGGTTGCTGCGCCGAAGCTCAAACCCATGGCCGGAACGCCACCGATCACGCCGGGTTCGGCAGTAAGCGTCATCAGGTCAATGACACCTTCTTCGGCGGCCACACTGGAGACGCCCTCGGGCATGCCGATGCCAAGGTTAACGATGCTCTCGGGCTTCAACTCGAAGGCTGCTCGGCGAGCAATGATCTTGCGTTCTGAAAGTTCCATCGCCGGAATCGACGACATGGGGACCTTGATTTCGCCGGCAAAGGCCGGGCTATAAAGCTCGCTGAATGTCTGCATGTGGTATTCGGGCTTCTCGGCGACCACGACGCAATCGACCAGAATGCCGGGAATCTTGACTTGGCGCGGATTGAGCGAACCGCGCTCGGCGATGCGTTCGACCTGAACGATGACGATGCCGCCCGAGTTGTGCGCCGCCATGGCGATGGCGTTGGCTTCCAGCGTCAACGCTTCCTTCTCCATGGTGATATTGCCATCCGGGTCGGCCGTGGTGCCGCGAATGATGCCGACGTTGATCGGGAAGGTCTTGTAGAACAGGTATTCCTCGCCGTCGATGGGCATCAGCCGTACCACGTCCTTGGTGGTGACGCTGTTCAGCTTGCCGCCGCCGAAGCGCGGATCGACGAAAGTGCCCAGGCCGACGCGCGAAAGCAAGCCGGGTTTGCCTGCGGCAATGTCACGAAACAGGTGCGAGATGATGCCCTGGGGCAGGTTGTAGGCCTCGATACGGTCGGTTACGGCCAGTTTTTGCAGTTTGGGCGCCAGACCCCAGTGACCGCCAATAACCCGGCCTACCAGTCCCTCATGGCCAAGGTGATTGAGGCCGCGTTCCTTGCCGTCGCCCTGCCCGGCCGCGTAGGTGAGCGTCAGGTTGCGCGGGCTGCCGGCGGGGGAAAGCGGGTCCTCGCCGAGAAAACGCTTTTCAAGCGCAACCGCGATGTTTTCGGCAAAGCCAATGCCTACGAAACCGCCGGTAGCGAGTGTGTCGCCGTCGCGGATCAGGCGCACAGCCTCTGCCGCACTGACGATCTTGCTGCGCTTGCGTGATGCCTGCGGCGTTTGAGCGATCAGGGTCATGGAATTTCCTCGGAATGATTGACGATGCTCAGCCGAGCGTTGCGGCCGAGCGGCTGAGCATCGGTATGGACGCTCAGCCGGGGGGAGGGTCAGACGACGCCGAGCGTTCCGAGAACGATGGCGACAAC
>JFJP01002222.1_pt1 | contig 12615 bp, 8 predicted proteins | sample 431651 | NCBI WGS metagenome assembly JFJP01 (sample SAMN02602958, study PRJNA72255) | Microbial mat metagenome, whole genome shotgun sequencing project. | biome: fresh water; feature: sink hole; material: water; isolation source: purple microbial (photo- and chemosynthetic) mats found in... | reverse complement strand
GATGAATTGTCCGAGGTTTATCTGGAAACCCTGTGTTTGCGCCACTTCCAACGCCCCTGTGCAAAAGTGTTCAGCGGCATCGAAACAGTGGCCAACAGCAACCAGTTGATCCTGCGCCTGGTGTTTGGCAAAGCCGATGTGGTGCTGAGCAAGCGTAATGGTTTCGAAACCGCGCGTGAACTGAACCCGCAGGTCGGCCGGGTAGCGATGGAACTGACCCGGTTCCCGATCAAGAGCAGTTACTACGGACTCTTCAACAGCAGGATCAACCCGAAAATGCGCAAGCACAGCCTGCAGCGGATACCCAACATGCACCAGGATGTGCGCGGCCGGCAGGTACTGGAGATATTCAAACTCGACCGGCTCGAACTGGTTGGCAGCGATGAACTGCGCCCCTTCTATGAGTTGCTGTCGGAATACGAAGCCTTGCTGCCGGTCGCTGCGGGCAAACGGAGCGCACGATGAAAAGCGGACTTCGCTGGCAACTACGCCTGCAGTTGTGCACGTTACTTCTGGGTGTATCCCTGTTGGGCGGCACGCTGCAGCCGGCCTGGGCCGCACCAACCGCCGAAACGGCACGCCTGGGCATGTACATGAAGATTGCGCGCGATCTGAATCGCTCCGATGTGCGTGCCTCGCTCGAAGTCTGGAATGAGGAATTGGTGCGCAAATTCCAGGTGCCTTCCACAGTCCGCTTCTATTCCGACGTCGATGTGCTGCGGCATGACTTCGACACCGGCCAGATCAACCTGGTGATTGCCGACGCGATGACCTTCGTGCGCCATTTCAAAGTAGAGGAATTGGCCTCGGGCTTCACCGCCAAGCTGCCCACCAGCGCCTCACTGCTTCTGTTCGGCCGCCCGGGCGGCGGCGGTATCTCGCAACTGGCAGGCAAAACCATTGCCAGGCTGGAGGACGACGATGTCTCCTCCACCTATCTGGAAACGCTGTGTCTACAGCGTACCGGCAAGGAGTGCGCAGCCGTACCCGTCACCTTTGTCGCGGTACCAAACAACCATCAAGCGGTGTCGCGACTGTTGTTCAAGCAGGTCGACTTTTCCCTGGTCAATCAACACGGCTACGAAACCGCCATCGAACTCAATCCGCAACTGCGGAAGGCGGGCGAACTGGTGGAAAAGCTGAGTTTTGAAACCCAGTTTTTTGGCTTCTTCAACAGCAAGGTTTCGCCCGAGTTCCAGCGCTTCGCGCTGCGCACCATTGAAACCATGCATCTGGAACCGCGTGGTCGCCAGATGCTGGATGTATTCAAGACGGACCGTGTGATCAGAGCCGAACCCATCATGTTGAAGCCGTTTTATCAACTGGAGCGGGAATACCGGGTACTGAGAACCGAGGCCAGGCGCAAGGAACGCAAGCCATGAATCTCGGGCGCCTGATCCTGTTGCTGCTCCTGGCTGGCTTGCAGGCATCGCAGGCCCTCGCCGCGACCCCGCAAGAGCCGTTGAAGCTGGGTTTTTATCTGCCTGCCATCCGTGACGCCAATCAGGCCGACTTGAAAGTCAGCCTCGGCATCTGGGTGACAGAAATTGGCAAACCCCTTGGCCTGATCGTCACCACCGCGACCTACGCCGACATTGCTGCCATGCGGCAGGCGCTGGACCGCGCCGAGATGAACTTCTTCAGCGGCCCGGGCATGGAACTGGCCGAGGTTTTTACACCGGAAGAGATTCGATCCGGCTATGCCCGTCGCAACAAGGGCGTCGATGAAGGCATCGTATTGCTGGTGTCAAACACCTCCGGCATCAAGCACTTTGCCGACTTGCGCAACAAACGCCTGTCCCGCTTGAGCAACGATCGCCTGTCCGACATCTTCCTGGAAGTCCAGTGCATCAAAGCGGCCGGCATGGCGTGCCGTGATTTCCTGCAAGTGAAAGAGGAAAAGCGCGACATCCATTCCGTCTACAACGTCTTTTTCGGTCGCGCCGACGCCGCGCTGGTCAGCCTGGCCACCTTGCGCACCGCGAATGAACTGAATCCGCAGGTCGGGCAACACTTGCAGGTGCTGCTTGATTGGAAAGCGAAAGCGTTGATGTTCGGCATCATGACCCGGCATACCCAGGACAGCTATCGCAACCTGATCCTGCACTCGGTGACGGAAACGATGAAAACCCCGCGCGGCCGGCAAATCCTGGAACTGTTCAAGACCGACTATCTTGAGCCGGTCGATGCCGAAGCCTTGCGGCCATACTGGGCGCTGCTGCGCGAATACCATGAGTTGCGCCGCGCCGGCATGACGAGAAAGAAATGAAGCGTCTGTTTACCGCGCCCACCCGCATCGCTTTCATTTTTGCATTGACGCTGTTGCTGCTGCCGGCAACGCACGCAGCCACTTCCAAGTCTGTCTCCTCAGCCGCCGCTGAAGAAAGTATTCGACTGGGCTTTTATGCCGGCGCGCGCCGGGAATGGAGTCGTGACGATGTGCGCGGCACCTTCGATCTTTGGGCGCTGGAATTGGCGAAAAAATTTCAGGTTCCGGTCCAGATCATCCACTACGATGACACGGTCGAGATGCGCCAGGACTTCCTCGCCGGCAAGATCGACGGCATCAGCGCAGATGCCATTACCCTGGTTCGCCAGTACAAGCTGGAAGATCTGGCAGAAGGCTATGCGACGATCATGAAGGGCGGCTGGAATCTGATGTTGTTCAGCAGCAAGGCAAGCGGCGTAAATAACCTGGCTGATCTCGCCGGCAAGCGCATTGTTTTGCTGGAGGAAGACCAGGCAGGCGAGCTGTATCTGGAGACGCTCTGCCTGCGCCACCACCAGCGTCCTTGCCGTGAAGTCTTCTCCGACATCCAGCGCGTCAGCACCAGCAACCAGGCCCTGATGCGGGTATTTTTCGGCAAGGCCGATCTGGCCCAAGTCTACGGTTACGGCCACGATGTGGCGGTCGAGATGAACCCGCAACTGGGTCAGTCCATCCGCAAATTGACGGAATTTCCACTGCGCAGCCTGTTCTTCGCCTTCTACAGCACCCGGGTGGATGCCGCCCTGCGCCAGCGCACGGTTCGCATCATGCGCACCCTGCATACCTATCCGCGCGGCCGCCAGTTGCTTGATATCTTCAAGATCGATCGTCTGGATATTGCCTACCCCACCGAACTACAGCCGGTGATTGAACTGGAGCGGGAATATCAGCGATTGCGCAGCCAGATCGAGCGCAAGGATCGACGCAGATGAAGTCGGCAATCGCCCTCCTGATTTGTCTGCTTACGCTCTACGTGCCGAGCAGCCGCGCCGCCGACTTGCTGAACATGGGTTTCTACCTGCCCGGTATTCGCGATGCCAACCTGGCCGATGTCCACATCACCTTGCAGCTTTGGGCGGAAGAAGTCGGCAAGGCGCATGGCATCAACGCCACCGCCTACACCTACACTGATATGGCCGCGTTGTATCGCGACAGCATGGGCGGCAAGATCAATCTGATCGTGGCCCCGGGCATGGAGATCGCCGAAACCTTCACCCCGGAAGAACTGGCGCCGGGCTTTGTCGGCAAGCATCACGGCACCGGCGAAGGCCTGGCGTTGATCGTGCGTGCCAGTGACGGCATCCGGCAATTCAACGATCTGCGCGGCAAGAAAGTGCTGCATCTGTCCAACGACCGCCTGTCTTCGGTGTTTCTGGAAAACCAGTGCCGGCAGCACGCTGGCGCGTCATGTGCCGAACTGTTCCTGGTCGCCGAAGAGAAGCGCAACAGCCAGGCCATTCACAAGGTCTTTTTCGGCCAGGCCGAGGCCGCGCTGGTCAGCATCAGCGCCCTGCACGCCGCCACTGAATTGAATCCCCAGGTACGGCAACGACTCCACCTCCTGCTGGAATGGAAAACATCGTCCCTGTCATACGGCATGATGCCGGCCAGGACCGACAAGGAACTGCGCGACCGGGTATTGAAATCAGCCATGAAGGCGACCACTACCGTGCGCGGCAAGCAGATTCTGGAATTGTTCAAGACCGATTACATGGAACGGGTCGACCGCCATGAACTGCAACCCTATTGGCGGTTGCATCGCGAGCATCAGGAATGGTCCAACCGCAAAGCGAGGAAAAAATGACTCCCCCCTGGCTGTCCATCCGGCTGCTGCCGGCAAATCGCATGTTCTTCCGTGTCTTCGGCGTGTTCGGAAGCCTGCTGTTGGCGATGACCATCCTGTACGGCCTGCTGATCATTCCGTTGCAGCGTGATTCGCTGCTCAAGGTGCTCTATTCGCAAGCCACCACAGTCTCGCGTTCGATCATCCAGGCCAGTTCGGATGCCATGCTGACCGACGATTTCGGCTTTGTCGTCGAGCACAACCTGCAGGTTTTGCAAAACAACAAAAGCATCCAGTCGGTGCTGATCGTGCCACGCCGAGGTTCTGCGCTGAGCATTTCGACCAGCGGCTGGGAAATGCTGAAGACGACCGAAGCGCCGATCAACCCGGCCGACTACGATATTGAATCGTATGACATCGTCGACGCCCCGGAAGGCGGCACGCGTTACCGTTACATCACCCCGATCCGCTTCAGCGGCGTCAGTTGGGGCGTAATGCGGATTGACTTCGATACCAGTGAATACGAGGCGAACATCAACGAGATGTATCAGCAGATCGCCTACATCTCGCTGTTTACCTTGCTGGCGATTCTGCCCATCGGCTACTTTTTCGCGCTCTGGCTGACCCGGCCGATCGCCACCATCAGCCAGGCGGCATCCCGCGTCGCCAGTGGCGAACTGGATACCCACGTCGAGATCAAACGCAACGACGAAATCGGCGACCTGTCGCACAGTTTCAATCAGATGGTGCAAGCGCTGGCGGAGAATCGGCGAAAACTGGAAAACGTCAATCTGGATCTGGAAATCAAAGTCACCGAGCGCACCCAGGCGCTGGATGAACTCAACCGCACCCTGGACCAGCGCGTGCGCGACGAAATTTCCAAACGGAAAGAACAGGAACAACTGCTGATCCATCAGTCGCGCCTGGCGGCGATGGGCGAGATGATCGGCGCCATCGCGCACCAGTGGCGACAACCCCTGAACGCGCTGAGTCTGGTGTTGCAGAACATTCATATGCAATACCGCACCGGCCAGCTGACTGAGGAATCGATGCGCACCATGCAGGAAAAGGCGCAACAGCTGATCCAGCGCATGTCGCAGACCATCGACGAGTTCAGAAACTTCTTCCAACCCGGCAAGCATGCGGAAACCTTCAATCTGCAGCATGCGATCCAGGCTGCAGCCGATATCCTCGAAGGCATGTTCAAGAACCACAATATCGAGCTCCGTATCGATTGCCCAGCCGATATTCAGCTGTATGGCGTACCCGGCGAGTTTTCCCAGGTCATCCTGAATCTGCTTGGCAATGCGCGCGATGCAGTGCTGTCGGCGAATCAGCCGCAGCCGACAATCCGCATTCACGTCAAATCAATGGGTGCCCAGGTTTGCATTGATGTGGAGGACAACGGCACCGGCATCGACGCAAACATCATGCACAAGATCTACGAGCCTTATTTCACCACCAAGGAAGAAGGCAAAGGCACCGGCATCGGCTTGTACATGACCAAGATGATCATCGAGAACAACATGCACGGCCATCTGGCCGCCAGCAGTCTCGAGCAGGGTGCGCGGATACGGATCATGCTGCCGATCTCGACCGAAGCAGTCAGCGCGGCTTGAAACCCGCCTCCCCATCCTCCTACCAGGAGCTCAAGCCATGAATACACTCAGCTTCTGCCGCCAGCTCGCTTGCCATCTGTTATGCCTGATTCTGCCATTCGGACTCGCCACTTCGGCGCACGCCGAGGACATCATCCTCGTCGCCAGCTATCACGCCACCGACGCCTGTGGCCAGCCGCAGTTCCAGGCCGCCATGGATGCCCTGAAACAGGGCGGTTTCACCGGGCTTTCCGCCAAGGGCTATTTCCTCGATACCCGAGTGCAGAACAAGGAAGAGGTGGCGAAAACGGTTGAGCAGATCAAGCAGGATATCCGCGCCAACAAGCCCAAGTTTGTCTTCACCATCGACGATGCCGCCTTCGCCATGCTTTACGAAGAAGTATTGCATCATCCGGCAACCAAGCTGGTGTTTACCGGGCTGAATCGCAAGCTGGAGGACTACAACCAGAAAGCCCGTTTCCTCGACAAACGCACGCCCACCGCGAATATCACCGGGGTGTTCGAGTACCTGTTCATGCGCGAACAGTTCGAACTGCTGGAAATCGTGCTGAAGAAATCAGTCAACCAGGTTGCCGTGCTTTACTCCACCGATGCGATCGGCCATATCTTGAAAGACCAGATCATCGATGAGCTGAAGGGCACCAAGTTTCAGGACCGTCTCGTCCTGTTCCCCGCCGAAGACGTGCCGGGAATGCTCAAGGCGGCGCGGCAGATCAACGCGGACAAACACATCGATGCCTACATCCCGGTGACCATGTCGGTACCGGACCCGGCAAACAACCGCCGTAAAACCATGCCGATGCTCGCCCCCCTGCTGATCAAGGAAATCAAGAAGATCGATCTGGCGCTGAATGACTCGTTCACCGGATACGGTTTCTTCGGCGGCGTCAGTGTGGATTTCTATCAAATGGGATTTCAATCCGGCTTCATGGCGACCAAGCTGCTCAAGGGCGGGACGATCAAGGACATCAGCGTCGAGAATGCCCGCCGCTCGATCGTCGCCATCAACCGCAAACGCATGCGCGAACTGGGCATACGCATGGACCCGCAAACGCAAAGCATCGTCGACAAGTGGATACAGTGAATTGCGCATTTGCAATCCCCCAAAGCTGAGGCCCCGCCTTGTTCAGCGCTGATTTCACCACCCTGCCTTTATTGCCCGGCCTGATTGCCCTGTGCGTCATGAGCTTTGCCCTGTTCCTGGCCGGCACGGCAGCCAGCACTTACCGTTTCCTGAGTGCGCAGGACACCACCCACCTGCGCGAAAGCAGCCAGATCGCGCTGTTCGCTGTGGGTTGCCTGGTCGCCCAACTGCCTCTTGCACTGCCGGCGCTTGCCTCACTCAACGTCAAGCTGCAAACGTCGGGATGGGCGCTGGCGACGGTTTCGGCGCTGCTGTACCTGCTGCTCGGACGCTCCCCACGCAGCAATCATCGCGACCTGCGCCTGGGCATGGGACTTCTGATGTTTGCGGTGATCGCCGCTAATCTGCTGCGCAATCCTGTTGCCGCCGCCATCCAGATTCTGCTTCTGGGCGCGATGATCCTGTTGCTCTGGAAACGAGCCGGCATCAGACGCCAAGCCCTTGGTTACCTGACAGTGACGCTGCTCGGCTTTCCCTTCGCGCTGGCGCTTGCCGGGCAACATTTCATCAAACAGGAAGACACGTTCCGTAACGAACTGCGTAATGAGGCCCACCTGCGCCTGGAATTACTCAAGAGTCGGCTGGAGAGCCTGGATGCGCACGGTCTCGATCTGCTCAAGATACTGGCTACCGATCAGGTCACCCAAAACGCCCAGCTCAACCCGCGCGCCAACCACGATTTTTCCTTCCGCCTGCTCGCCCGCCGGATTGGCGCCGAGGCTGTATTCCTGCTCGATCCGGCGGGATTGCCGATCGCGGTATCGGAGCCGGATATGAAACACAAGAAGCTGGACGCAACACCCTATTTCAGGAAGGCATTGAGCGGCATTTCCAACGTCTACTACATGCCGGGTTCAAGCCCGAATCAGCCGGTGGTGTATTACGCACGCCCGCTTCTGGATGAAAACGCCGAACTGACTGCGGTGATCGTCGCCCGCTACGATCTGGAAAGCAGCATCGGCGACGCCGTGCGCATGGACGATGTGATCATGCACCGGCAAGGCATCGTTCTGATCGGCCCGGGCCAGCTCGGCCACGGCATCCTTTTCCGCCTGGATGAGAAGAATGCAAATCGCCTTGCCAAAGAAGTCCACGGCTTGCGTGCACTGCCTGACCACGGTTACCGACATATCGACAATCAATGGGTCAACGATCGCGCCGGCAAACTCTGGATGTGGGCTTCCGTTCCATTACCGGGCGGAACCTGGGAGTTGAGCAAGCTGGCATCGACGGAGCCGCTGCTGGGTTATCGCAATGAGCGCTTTCTGCAGATCATGCTGGTGCTTGCCGTTTTGCTCGTGTTGGGGCTCCACGCCGTGCAAAACAGCACTTTCGTCAATCTCTTGCTGAGCGAAGTCGAGCAGCGGCGTATTGCTGAAAACAAAGAGCGCGAAGCCCGCGAGGAAGTCGAAGCCAGCAATAACGAACTCTCCCAACACCGGCTGCATCTCGAATCTCTGGTGGCCGATCGCACCCGCGAACTGGAGGAATTGAACCGGACGCTGGATCAGCGCGTGCGCGACGAAGTCTCAAAACGGAAAGAACAGGAACAACTGCTGATCCATCAGTCGCGCCTGGCAGCGATGGGTGAAATGATCGGCGCCATCGCGCATCAGTGGCGACAACCGCTGAACGCGTTGAGTCTGGTGCTGCAGAACATTCAAATGCAATTCCGCACCGGCCAGCTGACTGACGAATCGATGCGTACCTTGCAGGACAAGGCACAGCAACTGATCCAGCGCATGTCGCTGACCATCGACGAGTTCAGAAACTTCTTCAAACCCGGCAAACATGCGGAAGCCTTCAATCTGCAGCATGCGATTCAAGCCGCAGCCGAGATCCTCGAAGGCATGTTCAAGAACCACAACATCGAACTCGCCATCGACTGCCCGGCAGACATCAAGCTGTATGGCGTACCGGGCGAGTTTTCCCAGGTCATCCTGAATCTGCTTGGCAATGCGCGTGATGCAGTATTGGCGGCGAAGCAACCCCATCCGAAAATCATCATCCGTGCGAGTTCAGACAAGGATCAGGTCCGGATTGATGTGGAAGACAACGGTACCGGCTTTGACCCGAACACCAGGCACAAGATTTTCGAGCCTTATTTCACCACCAAGGCGGAAGGCAAAGGCACCGGCATCGGCTTGTACATGTCGAAGACCATCGTCGAAAACAACATGCACGGCAACCTGGAAGCAATCAACCTGGCGCAAGGCGCCTGCCTGCGGATTACCTTGCCGACCCCGCCGGTCGCCGGTTGATTTGGCTGCTGCAGGGGTAATTCAGTCATTTCAGCCGAACCTAAACCGGGACGATGTATGCGCCTTCCAGAAAAATCAAGGCACCGACTGCAGCGCGTGGATCAGGTCTGTCTGAGTTGTTTCCAGCTGAGAGTACAAGCCAAAGGCTGCGGCGGGTGACACATCGCCGCACAACAATTTATCGAGTTCAGTGGCCAGCCGATACACTTCCATGGCGCCTACCGCGCCTGAAGAACCTCGCAAACTATGCACGATTTGGCCCGCCTTATTCCATTCGCCCTGCTCCAGAAAACGGCGAGCACTGGTGAGGTCTTCGCTGTGAATGCGGGCGTAAGTCCTGAGCAGTTGCCGGTACTTTGGCAACTTGCCAAGCGAACTTTTCAAACCTATTGCCACATCCAGACCAGGAATTGCCGCCAGCAAAGTACCCAGATCGGGTTCCGCGCCCGACCTGGCAGGGTTCAGTGTGATATCCGGCAAAACAGGCAACCACTTGACCAATGCAGCGTAAAACTTCTTCGGATTGACCGGCTTGGCAATAAAGTCATTCATCCCGGCAGCTATGCATTTTTCAACATCGTCGGCAAACACATTCGCGGTTAACGCCAGAATCGGAAGTTGCTGACAGCCAGGCAAACTCCGTATTTCACGCGTCGCCAGCAAACCATCCATGACCGGCATCTGAACATCCATCAAAATCGCGTCGAAGGTCTGCTTACGGCACAGATTCAACGCAATCAAACCATTGTCCGCCAGCACTGCCTCTATTCCGACGTCCTGCAACAGGATGGCGGCAACTTCCTGGTTGATCGGGTTATCTTCCACCACCAGGATGCGGCATGGCTTGCGCCGCCCGCGCAACACATCAATTGCTGAAGGACCGCTGGCCTGCGAAGCGATATCTTCAGCAAGCTGCTCGCCCAGGCAGAAAGGAATGTCGCACCAGAACCGGCTGCCTTCTCCGACGCGGCTTTCCATGCCGATCTCGCCGCCCATCATCTCGACCAGATGTTTGCTGATCGTCAGCCCGAGTCCGGTACCGCCATACTTGCGGGTGGTGGATAGGTCGGCCTGCTCGAAAGCCTCGAACAGTTTGGCTTGTCTATCCGACTCGATGCCGATGCCGGTGTCCCGCACCTGGAAGCGCAAACGAATCCTTTCAGCGGCGGGTGTTGTACTGGAGAGGGTCGAATCGTTGTTCTGTAACCGCCTGACACTGAGCGCAATGTCGCCCTGTTCGGTGAACTTGGCTGCATTGCTGGTGAAGTTGAGCAGAATTTGCCTCAAACGCTGGGCATCGCCATGCAGCCAGGTGGGGATGCCGGGCTCGACCTCCTGGTGAATTTCCAGACCTTTGCTGCGAACCTTGTCAGCGGTCAGATCGAACACATTTCGCAAGACATCTTCGAGGCTGAAATCAGTCACATCGAGCTGCATCTTGCCGGCTTCAATCTTCGAGATATCCAGCACGTCATTGATGATGCCCAGCAGATGCTGAGCTGCGGTATCCATCTTGCCCAGCCAGTCGAGTTGTTTATCGGACATTGGCGAACTGCGCAGCGCATGTGACAACCCCAGAATGGCGTTCATCGGCGTGCGAATTTCATGGCTCATGTTGGCCAGAAAGGTGCTTTTTGCCTTGCTCATCGCCTCCAGCTGGGTAGTGCGTTCCGCCACCTTCTTTTCCAGATGCTGGCGATGCAGTTCCAGGTCTTGCTGGGCACGTTGTAGTTGCGTCAGATTCCATCCCGCCTGCAAGACGAATTGGATGCGCTGCATCAACAAGCTGAGATTGAGCGGTTTTTGCAGATAGTCCGAGGCGCCCGCCGCGAATGAACGATCGATCGAATCCTGATCATTCACCGCGGTCACCATGATGATCGGCAACCCGATGCCATGCGCCTGGCGCAAAGCGATGCAGGTCTGAATGCCATCCATCACCGGCATCGTGATGTCCAACAAAACCAGGTCAGGCAATTGTTGCTGGCAGAAACTCAGTGCATCCGGACCACTCTCCACCATTTCGGCATGGTGGCCATACATATCAAGCAGCGACTTCAACAGTGCTCGCGTCGATTCATCATCATCCACCACCAGAATGCGGAGGGTGTGTGACCAGGGATTTTTCTGTTCATCCTGGCAGGTGATTCCGGCAGCATCATTCATGTAAAAAATCGGCTAAGTTGGACGCTGTTGATCTGAATTCATTGGATGCCACAAACATCTACTTCGGAGTGAAACCAACGATACCCGGGCCAGCAGGCCGCTGTCAGCTTATCTTTGCAGCATCCGCAGCTATTCTCGAAAAAATCACCCGCCCAGCCAGCCGATCAATTCCAGCGGCCAACGCACTGCCGCCGCCACTGCGAGCGCGACACCGATCGACAACAGCACCGAGTACATCGCCTCGCGCCAGCCGAGCAGCTTCAGCATCATCGCGAAGGTGGACACGCAGGGCACGTAGAAAGTCAGGAAAACCAGGAAGGTGACGATCTGCGTGGTGTCCATGACGCCGGCCAGTTCCTGCGTGCCGAGCGCCTGGAACACCATCAGCAGCGACAACTCCTTGCGCAGGATGCCAAACAGGATCGGCACCCCAAGCACCACCGGCAGCCCGAGCCACCAGACGGTGATCGGCGTCAGGCCCCAATTGATCCAGGCATCGGCGCCGTAATGGCCGAGCAGCGCCAGCACGATGCTGCCGGCGACCAGCAGCGGCAGCACGATGGTGACGATGTCGCGGCTGCGTTCCCAGGTATTGGCGAGCACGGTTTTCAGGGTCGGCACCGCGTAGGCGGGAATTTCCTGGATCATCCCCGGCGTGGTTTCCGGATAGCGCCGCTTGAGCAGTTTGCCGACCAGGCTGACCACGATTGGCGCCAGCATGAACAGCGCGAAGACGCCAAAGCCGCCCAGGTATTTGCCCCCCAGCGCGAGCAGGATTGCCGAACGCGCCGAACACGGCAGAAAGGTGATCAGCAACGCCGCCACCGTGCGGTCGCGGCCGTGCGTGACAGCGGCGGTGGCGGCCAGCGCCGGCACGTTGCAGCCGAGTCCCATCAGGAACGGCAACGCGACGCCGCCGTGCAGGCCGAGGCGATGGAAGCCGCGATCCACCACGAAAGCGACGCGATGCATGATGCCGGTCTCCTCCAGCATCACCAGCAGCACCACCAGCGGAATCATGTACGGAATGACGATGCCGGCGAGGCCGATAAAACCATCCAGTATGGCGCGGCCAAGCACGCCGCCAAGATCAGTCGGCTGCCACGGTTCAGCCCAGGCGATCAGGCGCGCGACAGTCAGGCTGTCGAGAAAGGCGCTGACCTCGAACACAAAGAACAGCACCAGCGCGAACACCGCCAGGCTGCCAACAAACCCCCAGCGCGGATGCAGAAACAGGTCATCGGCCCAGATTTGCCAGCGCGGCGGCCTCGCCTCACCGCCTGGCCGGCTCACCGACTCGTAACAAAGCGCGGCGCGATGATGCCGGTCGGCATGGATTTCATCTGCCAGCGGACGCGGCAGCGCCGCGTCGG
>JFJP01047597.1_pt1 | contig 12616 bp, 11 predicted proteins | sample 431651 | NCBI WGS metagenome assembly JFJP01 (sample SAMN02602958, study PRJNA72255) | Microbial mat metagenome, whole genome shotgun sequencing project. | biome: fresh water; feature: sink hole; material: water; isolation source: purple microbial (photo- and chemosynthetic) mats found in... | reverse complement strand
ACTATGGAAACAAATGGAAATTTCAGAGATGATTCGCAGTCTTCAAAACGCGACCATCATCACCTTACAAACAACCGTGCAGGGATAGGAATTGTGCTTGTATTGGCTGGTATATTTCTGGTCTTGAAAAGGACAGACATTTTCCCTAGCTCTATCGGACATATTATTTTTAGCTGGCAAATGCTACTTGTAACAATCGGGCTGGTAATAACTCTTGGGTCAGGGGGTAACAAAACATCCGGTATAATAGTTATGGCTGTCGGAGCCTTCTTTTTAACGGGGAAAATTTTGGAAGAAACTTTTAATGTAGATATGCAGTGGCCGATTCTCTTAATAATCATCGGTGTCATATTCATATTCTCGAAACGAAAAGGATGGAATTCAGTTTCAACAACACCTCAAGTTGGCGATGATTACATAGAGTATTCGGCGGAAGCGAAATTGACCTGACACAGGCAAAACTTGCCCCCGGGGTTTCTGAACTTGAACTGGCATGCGTATTCGGAGGAACAACAATAATAGTTCCCGATGACTGGAACGTTAAGATTGAGGTTGTGCCTGTACTCGGAGGATTCGGCGACTCAAGAAAACTGCATCCGGGAAGAAGTGTCGATACTACAAAACAACTTGTTATTAAAGGCGCCGTTGTATTTGGCGGAGGTGAAATAAAAAGCTATTAATTCACTCCTAAATGAAACACCCTGTACTTCAAAACAGAGTACGCTTAATAGTCTGGTGGCTGATCTGGCTCTTCCTCGCGGGGGGCCAGTCGCTGCTTTTCTATTTTGCATATGGTAGTTTTACAAATATCAGTCCTGTCGACAGCATAATTTCATTACTCATTTACTCCGGAATTGCACTTTCACTGTGGTACCCTTTCAGTTTTTTTAATACAGGAAATACAAAAACAATAACACTTATTTCAAACCTTGTTATAAGCGGTGCAATAACTGTTGGCCTGTGGGTTCTCATTACAAAATATGCTGTTGAGGTTGTTCTTCCTGAACAAAATGACTACCAGGCTTATTGGGTGGCCACTTTCCCATACAGGGTTGGCACCGGGGTCTTTATTTACGGACTGATTATACTTACTTACTACCTGTTTATCAGCCTCACAAATCTTTCCGAGAAGAATGCCAAAGAGGCAAAACTTGAAAGCCTCGTCAAGGAGACTGAATTGAAATTGCTGCGTTCACAGATAAACCCTCATTTTCTGTTCAACAGCCTTAATTCGATTAGTTCACTTACCGTGACTGACCCTGAAAAAGCCAGAACTATGGTTGTAAAGCTTTCAGATTTTATGAGATATGCGCTCTCCAGAAAGGATGAACAGCCTGTCTCATTAAGGAGTGAACTTGAAAATCTCAGACTGTATCTTGACATTGAAAAAGTGAGATTCGGCGATAAGCTTATTATGGAAGAAGATATTTCTCCCGGGTGCCTCGAATGTAAAATACCGGTTATGCTACTACAGCCTCTTTATGAAAATGCTGTTAAACATGGGGTTTATGAGAGTACTGAATCTGTGAAAATTGTTACTACGGCAAAAATTATAGAAGGATTTATAGAAATAACCATAAGTAATAATTATGATCTGGTACCGGCAATTAGAAAAGGTACAGGCACCGGGTTATTGAACGTTTCACGAAGGCTTGAATTGTTCTACGGAAACAAAGCATCAATAAAGACTACTAAAGAAAACAATATATATACAGTAACCCTTTATATTCCTGCAGAATTGTAAAATGGCTAAAGTTAACTGTGTTTTTACCACGGAGTCACGCGGAGTTAACACGGAGTTTCACTGTTTTATTTTTTCAATGCAAGCATAAAACTCTATAGAACTCCGTGAAAACTCCGTGATACTCCGTGAAACCCCGTGGTTAAAAAAATTTTGATTGCTATAAATCAATTATTTCATAATTTTAGGGTGAGTAAAAAACAGCATATTGAAAGTCATTCGAACTGAAAAAAATGGAAAAAATCAGGATAATAATTATTGACGACGAAACCCCGGCAAGGGAATTGATAAAGCATTATCTGAAAGAAGTTGAATCGATTGAGATTATTGCAGAATGCTCTGATGGCTTCTCAGGACTAAAATCTATTTCAACACTTAAACCCGATCTGGTGTTCCTCGATATACAGATGCCAAGACTTACAGGAATTGAACTGGTTGAGGTTCTTACCGAGAAACCTGAAATTATTTTCACAACAGCTTATGACCAGTTTGCTATAAGAGCTTTTGAGCTTAATGCTGTCGACTATCTTATGAAACCGTTCGAAAAAAGGCGCTTCCTTGATGCTGTTAAAAAAGCAATCGAAAAGATAAAGGCCGGTCAGGGAAATTCCGAACCTGCCAGTCAGCTTCTTGCTAAAAAACCTGAACCATCTGCTCCGGTAAACAGAATTGTTGTCAGAAAAGCAAATGCAATTAATATCATACCCGTAGATCAGATCAGATATGTTGAATCGCAGGATGATTATGTGATGATATATCATGCTGGCGGAAAAGCACTTAAACAACAAACAATGAAGTTCTATGAAGAAAATCTCCCCAAAGAGGATTTCGTAAGGATTCACCGGACATATATTGTTAATGTTGGCGAGATTCAGCGTATTGAGCCTTACGGAAAAGATAACCATGTAGCAGTACTGCAATCAGGAGATAAACTGCCGGTTAGCCGGTCAGGGTATAAACAACTAAGGGAGGATCTTAACTTTTAGGTCGTGAAGTCTTCTGGTCATGCAGTCATGTCTTATTGTCTTTTTAGACGGTTTTCGGTTTTCCATTTTTTAAAAGGCTTGTACCTGCGAAATCGGATGACAGGCACCGGATCATAACCGTGTGTCCCTCCCGGTCTGCATCTGAGAATTCTGCCTGTACCAAGATACAATCCTACAACCGGACCATGAATCTTTAGTGCATCAAGCATAAACTGCGAACAGGACGGCTCGTGCCGGCAGGCAGGTCTCAGGAAAGGAGATATTGAATACCTGTAAAACAATACAGGTAGCGAAAGCAGAAAAGAAAAAAAAGCTGATAACATCTTAACCATGGGACAAAGATAATAGCCACAAAGACACGAAGACACAAAGGGTCACAAAGTTTATACCAGACAAGCTATTTCTTTGTGTTCCTTAGTGTCTTAGAGCCTTAGTGGCAAAAAAATAATCTGACAAATTGACCGTAAACATCTGTCACTATAAATTTGGCAGAACTTTTGCAGCATATTTTGAAACCAAAACAAGGAGGAATATTATTATGACGATATGGATAATTTTTATAGGATTTATGATCCTGAGCTGGATCGTAAGCATGGTATTGAAATCAAAATTTAAAAAATACGCTAAAATTCCTGTCGACAATGGAATGTCGGGACGCGATGTAGCTGAAAGAATGCTCCGCGATCATGGAATCACGGATGTGCGCATTGAAAGTGTTCCGGGACATCTGTCAGACCACTATAACCCTGTTAACAAAACAATTAACCTCAGTCCTGAAGTTTATAGTGGCAGGAATATCTCAGCCGCAGCAGTTGCTGCACATGAGTGCGGACACGCTGTCCAGCATGCAAATGCTTATGCATGGCTTGGTTTCAGATCAAAAATGGTTCCGGCAGTAAGCTTTTCATCGAAATGGGTTCAGTGGATACTTCTCGGAGGAATACTGCTTGTCAATACTTTTCCGGCACTGCTTCTGGCAGGTATTATACTTTTTGCGCTTACAACAATATTATTACCTCATATCAGAACCATGATAAGGCTCAGGATGCGCTTAAATGGGCTGCATATACCTACGTTGTTGCTGCTCTTGGATCGCTGGCTACTCTGCTCTACTACATTATGATTTTTGTTGGAGCGAGAGATTAAGTGAAGTTAAAATCGAAATCCATTAACCGCAAAGGGCGCTGAGTTTAGCGCAGAGAACCGCAGAGAAAACCACATTATTGGTTCATCTCTGCGGTTCTTTGCATCTCCTTTGCGCATCTCTGCGGTAAAAAAAATTATCGCCCCTCTACCTCCAGTAATTTTGTGCGCTTGTGAATTGTTCTTACAACAAGCCAGATAACAAAAGCTCCTGCAAAGAGGTAGATCCACATATCTGTAAAATATACCCGCTCTGAAAGAAACAGATTTCTGAACACGTCCATAAGAGTGAAAATCACGAAAATATTGATAAAACTGTTATACTCTCTTTTAAGAACATTTCTGAAAGAGAACGGAAGCTTCGGAGGAATGAAATTAAATGTCCAGGGAATAAATGAATTTACAGTTTCTGACCATTTGTCATAAATCTCTCCGAATTTTTTTCTTAGATACTGTTCTTCAGCAAACATAATCCGCTCATAATACAGCCAGTACAGGAGCCCGAATATAATTGTAAATGATGTTGATCTTAAAAACAAGACTGGTCCCAGCCACATGAAAAAATTACCAAGATAAAGTGGATGACGAATAAGGGAATAGATTCCTGTAACATTAAGTTCATCGGCAATCTGACCATTTACAGTGTTCCTTCCCGATGTGTTTTTAGGTGTAAAACCAACTGTAAGAATTCTTATTACCTGACCCAGCAGACTAACGCCCAGAAAAATAAGTTCATCGCGCATATCAAACAGGATTGCCTGTCTGTTTCCAAGGTACATAATTACAATTCCTGTAACTATCATAAAAACGGGCAGCCAGCTTCTTCTTTTAAACAACCAGTTTCCGCTACTTTCAAATTCATGTACCAGGGCCATCTTTCAGTTTATTAGTGATGGGGCAAAAGTAGGAAAAATCTAGAAACTGAATTTAACTCGCAGAAATCCCAGATTAATTCTTGTTGATGAAGAGCCGGTATTGGTTTTAAAATGTTGCCAGAATACCGACAGATCAATGTTTTCCGCAACTGAATAATCCAATGAAGGACCGGTAAAATAGCCTTTCAGATCAGGCATCCACATCACGGAAACAGAGGTGTTAAGCAAGGGAGTAACCAGATAAGAAAAGAGCAAAAAGGCAGAAAACTCTGAAAAGGCTAGATCTTTTGCCGACATATTCCCCGAATAAAGTGATCCGAAACCGGTAAGGTCGACAGGATTATTACAATACATCAGCTGCATCTGCAACATTGAGTTATTCGAAAATATTTTATCCAGCCCCACAGTGTAAATGCCGGTCCCGGAAGAATCAGCGAAATGTTTCGCAGATCTGAATAAAGAGAATTCACCTCTGAATGAAACAGAACCAAGGGCTCCTGACCATCCACCGCCTGCAACCAGATCTTCTCCTTCCGCATAACCTGCCAGAAACTGAAAATCATATCCCCACTTGTTAAACCTGTACAGACCTGCTGCGGTAATATTATTTTCATAATCTGACTTCACTGCAAATTCGACTGCTGAAGAAGAGTTCGGATAATACTGAATTCTAATTGCGTCACTACCCGGTCTTTCCATGTAATCAAAATCAAAATAGGAATAAGCATTGAAGATATCGTTTGGATTCCAAACCAGTGTCTGTCCCCAGTTTATTCGCTGGCGTCCGATACGCAGCTGTGCTTTACCTGCATCAATATCAAACCAGAGCCTGTCAATTGTAGTGTTCAGAAGAAAGGAGGGTTCGCTGATTAGATTCCACGACATGTCTGCAACACCCTGATCCATTCCGGTCATTTCAGAAAATGCACTGCCGGTCCTGACCATATCACCTGTAAAGAGGCGGTTTCTAAATTCAGCGGCAAATGTCATATGGCTGTTAATATACCCTTTAAAATTGAGTCTGTTATGCAAAAGATTATCGTAAACAACAGGACCCGAAAGGGAATCGAATATTGCACTCTGCATTGTTGAAACATACCCGTTCAGCGTTATTGCCTTTTGTTTTTCCTGTGAAAACAGAGGAAATACTGACAGTAAAATAATTCCTGCTATGACTAATACTGATCTCATTTCTTCAATGCATATTATTCCCGCACATCATCAGAAACTACTTTTCCATCCTCAAGGGTAATAACCCGATGGGCCATTTTAACCACCCTGGCATCATGAGTTGAAAAGATGAATGTAATCTTTTCTTCATGATTCAACTTCTCCATGATCTCGAGCAATGTGGCAGCTGATTTTGAATCGAGGTTGGCAGTCGGTTCATCTGCAAGCACAAATTTCGGTCGCGAAGCCAGGGCCCGTGCAACGGCAACCCTCTGCTGCTGACCTCCCGACATCTGCGACGGACGACTATTGATCCTGTCGTTGAGTCCGATTGCTGCCAACAGTTCCAGGGTTCTTTTATCACGCTCCGCTTTGGGCCATTTCTGCAGACTCATAATAAATTCAACGTTCTCTTTCGCTGTAAGAACAGGGATCAGGTTATATGACTGAAAAACAAATCCGATATTGTTCAGTCTGAAGTCGATTAACTCCGACGATTTAAGCTTACTCAGATTGGTTCCATCTATAAAAATGTCTCCCGAGGTCGGAGTATCAAGTCCTCCAATCATGTTCAGCAGGGTTGTTTTTCCCGAACCTGAGGGACCTACAATAGCTGCAAATTCAGCTTCCTGAAAATCGAGAGTGACTCCATTTACGGCGTTTACCTTAACCTCACTGCTGTTATATATTTTTGTAACGTTTTTGATTTCAATAATTTTCATAATAGCCTGTTTTTATAATTATTCTGTTCGGATAGCTTCTACCGGATTAAGTTTAAGTGCTTTTAGCGCAGGATAGATTGAGGCAACTATTCCTGTAAAGATTATGAGGATTGTCCCCAGCAAAAGAAATCCTGCCCCTATCTCCGGAAAAACATGGGCAGAGTATCCGTATGCTTCCATTCCTTCAGCATACTTTGAAAAGTTAATGCCGTTTTTCGCAGTTGCCATTACTAAATACTTTTTTCTTATTCATCCCTATAGCTGTAAGCATTCCAAGCTCTTTAGTTCTCTCAAGGACAACCATAAGCATCGTGTTAACTATGCCAAATGCCAGTGCTGCAAGAATTATCATCATAAAGATTGCATACATTTGATTAATGTAGTCTGTCATCATTGCAAGATCGGGCTGAATTTCCTTCCAGCTCAAAACATCAAGATCGGGTAATTTCTCTTTAATATTTGCGGCTACCACATCAGTCTGTTCAACATCATTGATTCTGATAACCATCTGGTGATATATCGTTGAATCGAGACCCGACAGCCTCGACAGATCAGAATTTCTTACAAAAACAGTGCTCAGCTCGAACATTGTGTTTTTCAGATCGTAGATTCCGGCAATTCTGAAACGGGCACCGACCTGCACATTTTCCTTGTCCAGAAATGTTAGTGTAAGCCTCGATCCTTCCCTGTACGACCATGCCTCCTTTTTCAAGATCTGTCCATATTTATCTGTCTCTTTTTTTGTCAGCAGGGAGTTAACGGCCTTATTGAATTTCTTCTCATTTGTGAAGCGTACATTAACAATTGATGCAAGTTTATCGATAGTAGCCTCAGGAATATCATGTCCCCGGAGTTTCCCAATAACCGTACTATCGACAGCATATCTTATAATATTAAGCTCTTTTGCCAGATCCTGACCAATTAATATGAGGTCATTTCGTGAGGATGATTCAAAATAATCACCGGTACCAGGTATAATATTCTTATAAAGCGATATAACCGATTTCTCTATATCCGGATCAATGCCAACAATCTGAACCCCGGCACTTTTTACAGCTGTGGAAGCCATTCCGCTGAAGATCTTTCTGCCGACAACTCCCGATATTCCATTTTCCGAATTAATTAGAGCTAGAGTTTTGGGGCTGTCAGAAATTACAATTTCAGAATCGTTATTAAGCCTGAACCCTTTGCCGGTAATCTGAATATGTGATATTTCCTCATCGATGGCTGCGTTAAAACGCTGGGCTATAATTCCGTTCATCATCGCAATTGAGAATATGGCAGCAAACACACCGACAGTAACAGAGGCCATTACTACGAAACTCCGCACTCGGTTACGCCATACATTCTTCCAGGCAGTTTTCCAGATCATAACAGTAAATATTAAGCCTTTAACGAACTAACAACTTCCATCTTTTGGATCTTCCTGACAGGATAAATAATAGCAATGAAAACTATGATTGCAACGACTACCGACTGCCACATGAAGTACCAATCGACAGGCATAAAGGGCATAACCGGTTCCATACCATAATCCTCGTACATTTTTGCCATTTCGCCGGTAAATCTTATCGGGTGGTAATAACCATAAAAGACTGCAGGCAGTGCAAGTATAATTCCACTGCCTATTCCCATCAATCCTATATATATCATCTCAATTGTTACAATAGCTGCCAGCTTGGTTTTCTGCATTCCTAATGCAATCAATACACCGAACTCCCTTCTGCGTTCGGCAGTCATCATAAGTACGGTCCCGAAGATTCCAAAGGCAATAACCAGATAGAGTATTGCTATCATAATCATGCCGCTCTTACTGTCGGCATCCATCTGATTTATCATAAGTTCATTCATTGTTCGCCAGCCAAGAACCCTAAGGGGCGATTCAAGTTTTGTTCCGAGGTCCGATACCATCCTGTTAATCTCCTTGTCTTTATTATCTTTTATACTGACAGCCAGAGATGTAAGCATTCCGGGGGCATTGTAAAACTCCTGACAGATATCAAATGGAAGGTATACAATTTTATTATCAAGGTCAGGCGTGGGCATTCTGACAATTCCTGCAATTCTGAACTTTCCGGCAGCTGAAGTGCCATGATACCCCTGTCCGATCAGAACAAGTGTATCACCTACACTTATTTTCAGAAATGCCGCAAGCTTGTCACCTACAAGGGCGCCTGGCTCTCCGGTTTTTATATACCCGTTTCTGAAAAATGCATTTCTTTCTATAACAGGAAAAACAGATGCTGAATCGTTCTCAGAAATGCCAAGATCTGTCATTAGCGATGTCCGGCTTGAGTATGAATTTCCTTTGAATAATTCTATGTTCTTTTTTATTGCTTCAGGTAATTCTGAATTCTTAAGCTTTTCAGAATTTTCATCATTAAGTCTGTACCTGACAAGTTTACTTTTTACATCTGACAGATAAGATTCCTTTAGAGGATCTATACCCATAACAAGAACCCCTTTTGTAATATTCCCTGTTGATGCAAGAGCAAAAGACTCAAAACGGGGAACTGTAGCAACTGAATTTTTATCATTAAGAATCTGCTTATCAAGTTCAGGTGTGTATTGAAAAACATTATCTATGAGCCTGTTATCCCAGAAGTCTTCATGCTGAATCTGCACATAACCTGTATATGATTCAATTACATTCCTGAACATATGGTCGTAGGTCCCCAGTTGCAGGGATCTCATTAAAAGGGCAAAGAAGACAGCGAAAAATACAGAGGCGACTGTAATAAGAGTCCTTCTCTTGTTCCGCCACAGATTCCGCCACGCCAAAATGTAATTCTTCATAAATCGAAATTTTTACTTATTGTCAAGAGCCGGAAGATGGAAGTCGGAAGTCTGAAGCAAATCCAAACCGATATAACTTCTTTCTTCTGACTTCGGACTCCGGACTTCTGACTTCTGACTTCTGACTTCTGACTTCTGACTTCTGACTTCTGACTACCTTATACTCTTCATATTCTGTTGTGAAAAAAATGTTTCCTTCAAAGGGATATTAAACTTTATTTCTTTGATAGCAATTACTGTTTTGTTTCCAGGCTCATCGGCAGGAACCAGCTCAATCTTAGTCTGGATAACCCTGCCATCCATTGTTTTAATATCGCTGCCGGTTTCCGTTCTTACAAGAATGCCATCTTCATCAAATAACTCAGCCTTCATTACAAGAAATTCCTTCTTATCGACCCATCTTGTCTGATGTCCCCAGATAACTGCAGCGTCGTCTTTTGCGACCATTTTTATCCGGTAACAGTCTCTTCCTCCGATGTTCTCTTCTCCTGCAATTTCATGAGTATAATCAGTTACCACAGAAGATTCCTTGAGTATATCATCATTTGTATAGTCTGATCCCATCCAGCCCTGCGACATCATTGAAGGCGGAAGTTTTATAAGCCGGTTTATTGACGGATTCCAGCTCCACATATCAGTTCCCCGCTTGAGAAAAGTCTGTCCCACATCCTTGGCCGGAGCAGTAATAAGAGTGAGAGCATATTCCTTATCAAGTGTCCAGTTTTTAAATTCGACTGTCCTCTGCCAGGTTGGTCGAATAATTGTCATCGACATAACCATCAGGGAAGATTTCTCGCCGTTAAATTTCTCATCGGCTTTCTTAATAATCTCTGTCGCGGAAAGATTTTGTCCGGAAACAGTAAAAACATTTATCACCGGAATTAAAAGAACCAAACTTTTGTAAATGAAATTTTTCATCACACGTTTATTTATACTTCGCAATAATATCGTTAATAGTTTTTTCATAATATCCGTCACCATTATCATCCATATACACAAACGAGAGGGCAAATCCTTTCAGCATAAGTATAAAGAGATTGAGTTCGCGGTGTGGATCATAAGCCGAACCCTTATTTTTTTTCTTTCTGACAAAATATTCTGTTAAAATATTAACAATCGAATTCAAAAATGCCTGGTCGGAAGTATTTTTGTTTTTCTCATTAGAACTTGCTGAAGAAGGAAACATATTGACCAGTTTTTCCCTTACTTCATTCTGCATTACAAGCTGAAAAACCAGTCGCCAGAATGTTTTCTTATCCTTAAGCAGGTCGAATAACCGTCTGATAAAGAATTCAAATTCCTCTTCCGACAGCTGGCCGTCTTTGTTTCTGTCGAAATCGGCATAAATCTCATTTACAGACCTCATGATTATTTCAAAAAGTAACGATTCCTTACTTATAAAATAATTATACATCAGGCCCTTAGACATTCCGGCATGTCTGGCAATATGGTTTATAGTCGTCTTATGATATCCCTCTTTTGCAAAATGTTCAAGAGCGACATCCATAATGAGAGTTTTCCTCTCTTCCCTTATTCCTTCAAATTGCTCCGCAGTTCTGGGTGACATAATCTGAAAATAATAGAAATTTCCTGTTTTATTTTTTTTGACTGAACGTCCGGTCAAAGGTAAAATGTCAATTTTATTTTTCCAAATTTTTTATGACTTATTTCTGCTTTTTTATCCTTAAAAAGCTTCATTAGTGTCAGAAATGCAAATAATTGGCACACCCTATTCGTTTATTTGGAAAGTATTTCTATCTTTAACAGGTTATACCAAAAACGATTTTACAATGGCAAGTTTAAGGCTTTTACTGGGAATGATCCCATCGACATCCAAGATTGAACAGGCTGAAAAGGCGCTGATAGCTGAATTTGAAAAACTGACTGCTTTCGCTGGATCAGAACAGCTTGCAAAATATAATGAGCTTAACGGATTGGTAAATTCCTCCGCTTTTGTTCAGAAAAGGAAAGAAATTGAATCCCTTCAGTTCAAAACTTCGGATGAATATTCAAAAGAAAAGGAATTTCTGGGTCTTCAGAAGGCAAAAGACATTGTTTTATATTTCAGAACAATTGCCGGGACTTCTCTGAAGAGTTTTCAGGAACTCGACGGTTCAAAAAAAATAAGCAGCTATGAGGCTCTTGAAAAAAGTGTCCAGGCACTTGAATTCAAAGAAAAGATGAAAACAAAAGAATTCAAAGGTTCTGATGACAGTAAAATACTTGAAGAGTATAATAATCTGAAAAACAGTTCCGAGATTAAAGGATATTATGCTTTCAAAGGATCAAAAGAATATGCAAACTTCAAAAATATCGATGGTTCAAAACGTCTTGACCGTTTTAATGAGCTTAAGGAATATGTAGCTACTCCTGAATTTAAAAAACAGAAAGAGTACCTGCTTGATAAAAAGAGGTTCGAAAAAACTGAGGAATTCAGGGAAGTTCAGGAATATAATGAATTAAAGAAAAATCCTGATATTATATGGTATTTCAAAGTTAAAGATTCAAATAAATTCGATGTTCTGAAACATCGCGAACTTACCTTCAGTGAAGAGTTCGACAGCGAAAAGCTTGACACAAAGAAATGGCTCACAAACTACTACTGGGGAGAAAAGCTTCTTAAAGACAGATACTCTGTTGAGTCGGACCTTCAGTCATACACAGAAAAAGACAACTTTGAAATAAGAAACAGCACTTTAAAGATTACTACAAAGCCTCAGAAAATAACAGGCAAGGTGTGGTCTGCTGCTCATGGGTTTTCAACAAAAGAATTCAGCTATACCTCAGGATTGATAAACACCGGCAACAGTTTCAGACAGAAATATGGCACATTTACTGCCAAGATTAAACTAGGCGATCCTAACGCAAAAAGTGCATTCTGGATGCTGGCCGACAAAATTACCCCTCATATTGACGTGTGCCGCACCGGTAAGGGAAAAGTATGGTCAGATTATTTTTCAGCAAAAGGTAACAATGTAAAAGCTTCAATAGGCTCACGTTACGCTAATGATTTCTTTATTTTCACACTCGAATGGACATCTGACAAGCTTATCTGGAAAATAAATGATACAGAGGTATTGGTTCAAACCAGTGATGTTCCTCAGGAACCAATGTATGTTGTTCTTGCAGGCGGAACAGACAAACCGTTAAGCGGAATGACAACAATGGAAATCGACTGGGTGA
>JFJP01040790.1_pt1 | contig 12616 bp, 6 predicted proteins | sample 431651 | NCBI WGS metagenome assembly JFJP01 (sample SAMN02602958, study PRJNA72255) | Microbial mat metagenome, whole genome shotgun sequencing project. | biome: fresh water; feature: sink hole; material: water; isolation source: purple microbial (photo- and chemosynthetic) mats found in... | reverse complement strand
GAACACGGATGGGATAATCCCGGGGCAGCTGCATAAGATAGGGCTGGATGGTAATAAAATCGGTGGCCCCGTACTGCTCCATGATAAATCGAAGTCCACCATTGGCCGGCCCGATATTATAGGCAAGCAGGCCAAGGAAAAGATCGCCTTTCATTTCACTGAGATAATGGCGGAGGGTTGCCGCCCCGAGATGGGCGTTATAGCGAACATCGGTGAACAGCTGCTGCTCTGGAGGAAAGAGCCGGTTCACCGCCATCGTCGCCGGTGCCGGGGCCTTGGTGATCTGAAAAAGGCCATGCCCGCCATCGGTGCTCGCGCCCGCGGCAGGAAAGAAGACTCCGTGGCAGCAAGACCTTTCAAAAGATCGCCATCAATGCCATAGACCGCCGCCGCCTCTTCGATGGCCGCGATATAGGGCCCGGCCTGACTGACCATCTTTGCCATCTGTGCCGTATCCAGACGACGATAGGCGGCATACACCTGATGGGTGAGGGCGGCGCGGCTCGCCTCCTCTTTTCCGCCCACCAGAATACGATAATAGAGGAAGGCCCGGCTGAACATCTCCGGCGGAGCGACCCCGACAATCAGCAGCGCCAGACCAAGGACGATGGCCGGCGGGAACAGGAGAGAATACTGACGCAACCACTTCCGCAGTTTCTGCCAGAATACAATCAGAACAATCCCCACAATGACCACCCCGATAATTCCGGCGGCAAAGGGCAGGTAACTGTTGAAAAATCCGGTGCCGGAGAAGCGGTTGGCAGAATATCCCAGCACCACAACCACGGCCACCATGGCGATGCCCAGCAGTCCAAGGTACTCCAGACCGATCAATAACACCCCATGGAAGAACGAGATCCGGGAAGGGCTCTTGGAGCTGGACGTGGCGCTGGTTTTTTTCCTTCCGGCCCCGGAGGCTTTCGGCCGTTTGGGGGCGGCTCGCCGTTTTACCGGTGGTGGTGTTTGTGGTGTTTCGGCCATACAAGAATTGAAACGAAGGGAGGAATTCCCTTAGAAAGAGTCTAACCCCGATAAACGGGATGCGTGCCTTTTACCAATTGTTTTATTGCAATAAAACAACAACACAATCGGGTAAGTCACTCAGCATTGGCTTTGCCCGCCATCCGATGTCGAAGAGAAAAGCGCCGGGCCTTCACCAAAACTCCAGGCGGACTTTGTGCAGGACCGGAATCAGGGTGGGAAAAGAGTCTCCCAGCAGGGCAAAAATAATACCCGACGCGGGGGAAGGGGTCAAATTTAATTGCGTTTCCACAGCAGCAGGACGCCCCCGCAACGATCCGGAGAATATATTAAAATCATTGCATTTGTAAATACTTGAAAGAGGCAACGAAGGTTTTGCTGTTCCGTGGGGACAGCTCCATCGGCGCTTGTTGTGTACGTCCACGGGGCAGCTCAAAGGGGAGATCTCACCGCCAAAATCCTTCTTGCCTTTTTATTCCATTGTTGAGTATAAATATGAAATAAAGAATTTTGGACTGAAATATTTGATAGTTACTCTCTCTATGGATTCTTCTTCAGTGCCAATAACCTGTGTATCAAATAATCTCTTCGAATGCCGGGAACTGTTTTATTTTGCAAAAAGTCCCTGAAATTCCAGTCCTTCAGTTCGTATTTTCAAAAAACAGGTATCCTTCAATGTCTCTGCCTCCCGAGATGGAGGGGCATCACCATGATAGGATCTCATCCATGTCGCGAGCAAACTACCGGAAAAGCCTTCATTTCCAGAGTATCATCTCATTCCAACAGACCATCCACTGCCATTGCTGATATGGACCGCCCAGACGCCAAACAGGAACTCTTCCAGCAAATCATCGCCCTGCTCTCCACGACCCTTGATCTTGACGAGAACGGCAAGTTGAGCCATGGCCGGCAGGTCGCGGCGACCTCCCATGCCCTGGCAACCCAGATGAATCTTGCAAATCCCGCTAATATCTATCTTGCCGGATTATTTCATGACCTGGGGGGCATCGGGATTAAAAATGATGCCCTGCATCTTCCCTTGCAAGGCTTTCATGATGTTGCGGTGCGGGAACATGCCGGTCGCGGGTGCGCCATCCTGTCGAACTTTGGTCCCTTCGCCCCCCTTGCCGAATGGGTTCGTGACCATCATGAACGGCACGATGGTTCTGGCTTCCCATCGGCTAAATCCAGACAGGAAATCAGCACTGAGGCCGGCATTATCCATCTGGCCGACCTGCTCTCCATCTATTTTTCGAGCAGACACGCTCCTGCCCTGGAAAAGGTTCTGCCCTATATCGAAAAACAATCCGGCCGCACCGTTTCTGCGGCGGTGGCCACAGCGGCAAAACGTCTATTTACGGCAGACAAGGCGAACCTGCTGCTGCTGTCCCAACCTGATCCTTCAGTCGCCACCGAAACAGATCTCCTTGCCGATTTCCCCGGCACCGAAAAGCTCAGCAGTCCTGAACTTACCTGCCAGCTGCTCTGGCTCATCGCCCATGTCGCCGACGCCAAACACCAGGGACGCCAGCAAAATCATTCGATCCAGGTAGCCTTTTACAGCCACCATATCGCCAAGGCTCTCCAACGTCCTGACCTTGATCCCATGGATGTGCTCTGGGCAGCCCTGCTCCACAATATCGGGCTGACTGCCGTTCCCATTGAAGACCTGCAGCTGGATTTTGATATCCGTCCGGAAATTTCGCCCATCTACCGATTCCATACCAAGATCAGCGCCCAACTCATTGAGGAGATCCCCGCGCTTTCCCATTTATCTTCGATCATCGCGGCCCATCATGAGCATTACGATGGTTCCGGTTTCCCACTGAATCTTCATGGTGAGGAAATCCCCCCGGCTTCCCAGATCATTGCCATGGCCGATGCCTATCAGTGGCTGGCCGGCAATTCCATGCAAAGAAATGAGCAGCATCTGCAAGGCCTGGCGTTTATCGAAAAGGGCAAGGGAATACTCTTTGCCCCTGATCTTGCCGATACAGCACTCTCCGTGCTCGAGATCTACGGCCAACGAGACAGCAACTGGCTGCAGAATCTGACCAATATCCATGCCTTCTTTAATACCCAGAAGCCGGAGCCCTCCGTCACTGGCCGGAAAGAAGCAGGAACAAAAGATGTAAGTACCGACACACTCTCCCTTTTCCCCCGACAATGGCACCTGATCCGACTCTCCAACAACCTCAAGATTCTTACCGGTGCCACCGACTTTTCCACCCTTTCCGGAATCAACAGCTGTCACCATCTCGATCAAACTTTAAGTAACAGCAGTTACTGGGAACTCCAGCAGAAGCTTTCATTGCTTGGTCCGGAAAGCACTTTGACGCTGAGTCTGCAGAGCAAAACCGACAAATCTCTGGAACTGATTTTCACCAGACAGAAAAACGGCTACGACCTCCTCGCCCGGGGGGTCAACACCGCGCCGATCTTTCAGCAGACCGCTTCCGTCTATTATCGAAACTTTCTCAACCACCCTGAAGCCGAACTGCTCCTCGATAATCACTCGCTGATCAAGGAGGTGAACAAGGCCTTTCTTGATTGCTTTCAAATTCCCAAAGAGATCCTTCTCCAGTCCACTATCACCGCACTCTTTGAGCCGTTTCTCTCGCCCCGGAAATTTATGGAGCTTCAGCTCTTTTTTCACACCCGGGAGAAGGAGATCTGGACAGACGAATTCACCTTCACCTCAGGAACTAATGCCCATCAGGTCATTGAGGCCACCCTCTATCGCATTGGTGGTCAGGAATGCGAGCAGGCAACCTATCTCTGCAGAATCATAAATATTTCAGCAAGAAAGAAATTTGAGCAGGAGATCATCGAGCGTGACAACGAGCTGCAGGCCATTGTCCATAACACCACCGGCATGACCGGAGAAGGTTTTTTCAAGGCCCTGCTCTACCAGTTCATGATGTTGACCAAGGCCGGAATCGGGATGATTGCGGAACTGACGGACAACGACCAGGCCCTGTTGCCCCATGCGTACCGGGATGGCCACAAGTTCCAGCTGCCGCCGGAGAAATTCGCCTTTCACGGGCGCCCCTGCCAACTGACGGCAAGGCGAGGGGAGACCTATTTCCCCCGCCGCCTGCGGGAGTTTTTTCCCGACAACCCTCTGATTCAGGAGCGGAATTTTAACAGTTACTGGGGACTGCCGCTGAGAAAACAGAACGGCATCATCATCGGGGTTCTCGCCATTTACAGCCATCAGCCCATCCTGCATTCAAAAAATATCCAGGCCATCGCCAGAATCTTTCAGGCCAGACTCTCCAGTGAAATGGCGCGAATCCAGACAGAACGGATACTGCTCGAAAAAGACCGCCTGCTCGAAAAGCAAAACAGCGAACTGACCCGCATGAATCAACTGAAAAGCGACATGATCGCCATCACCTCGCACGACCTGAAGGCGCCGCTTGCCGCCATCATCGGCTACGCCTCTCTGCTGGAAGAATACGCTGCCACCATGAACAAAGAAAAAACCTTGCATTATACCCGTAGAATCCAGGACGAAGGGCAGAAACAACTTAGCTTCATCAACAAGCTGCTGGATCTCTATCGCATCGAGTCGGGTGCCATAGAGCTGTCCCTGGAACCCTACCGCCTTGACATTCTGCTCGGAAGCTGTCTCAATGCATTGCGCGAACTGGCACGAAGTCGGGCCATCTCCTTCAGCTTCACCATCACCGGCGTGGCATCCCCCCTGTCCATTGACCATCTGCGCATCGGTCAGGTCTTTACCAACCTGCTCTCCAATGCGATCAAGTTTTCTCCGGAACAGGGAAAAATCGCGGTCAGCTACGAACAGGATCAAGACCAGGTCACCATCCACATCGCCGATCAGGGGCCGGGCGTCAATGAAGAGGAGATCCATCACATCTTCGACCGGTACTACATGGGCCGAAAGGATTTCAAGATCCGACCGGAGGGTTCCGGGCTGGGTCTGTATATCGTCCGCAATATAGTCGAACTCCACGGCGGGGCTGTTTCCGCCCGCAATCTCAGCCCCGGTGGAAGCTGCTTTACCGTCCACCTTCCGGTATCCGCCATTGCACAGGAACACATCCCATGACCAAAAAAAATATCCTCATCATTGACGACGATTCGGCCCAGCAGGAGATTACCGGCGAGCACCTGATGCTCACCGGCTTTACCCCCCTGCATGCCCTGGGCTGCGCCGAGGCCTTTAACCTGTTGCAGACACACCTGGTCTCTCTGATTCTTCTGGATATCAACATGCCCCAGGTAGATGGCTTCCAGACCATGGAGCGGTTGCGAGCCACTCCTGCCACCAGGGAGATTCCGGTACTCTTTCTTACCAGCCTCGACCGGCAATCCCTGAAGATAAAAGGACTGGAGCTCGGTGCCGATGACTATGTCACCAAGCCCTACAACAGCTTCGAGCTGATCGCCCGGATCAAGGCCATTCTCCGACGATCGGCCCCCGCACCCATCAAAGCCGGGGTCATCAGCGGCGACATCCATGCCATCGGGCTCTCGGAACTGCTCCAGAATCTCGGCCAGGGGGCACGGGCAAGCCGGATCATCCTGCCCGAGATGAGTGGCAAGATCATCACGGCTGACGGCAATCTCCTTCTCATCCGCCAGGGCATTCACACCGGACTTGAGGCCCTGCTGCGCCTCCTGCTCATGGAAACAGGCTCGTTCTCGGTCCACTATGATCAAATCCCCGAGCAGTTGCCGGAACCTGAAGCCTCCATCTTTTCGGCGCTGTTGAACACCGCCTCGCGGGTGGACCAACTAAAGTCGGCGGCAGAGACCACCGGTCAGGAGAACCCGCTGCTGACGCTGCCGCCCCAGGGAAGCAGTGAGCCGGAGATCGACCTCTGGCAGGCACAGTTCCCTCTGCCGCTTTTCACCCTCATAACCCTGATGAATGGAGGAGTGGAAGATAATATGAACCTGGTGTTGAAGGCCATCATAGAGGACAGAATTCTCTGCCTGCCGGCTCCTGCAAACTAAAAAGCGTCATAAAATAATTGATAAAAAGAGCCTCTTGCAAAAGTATGAGTTGTGGTTCGACAGGCTCACCACGAATGGGAAAGGTGGTTTGACAGGCTCACCACGAACGGGAAAGGTGGTTCGACAGGCTCACCACGAATGGAATAATCAAGATACCGTTCACCTTGAGCCGAAAGCTTGCCGAACGGTCGAAGGGTGTTTTTGAAGTTTTGCAAGAGGCTCAAAAAGATACATTATTTCTTAACGGCATCTAACCGCCGTGCTGTTTTTCACCGTCATTGCTCTTCCCAATGAAGCAGCATTTTTTAACTCACCCAAAGGAGACAACAACCATGAGCTTACTGAAGGAATTCAAGGAATTTGCAGTCAAAGGCAATGTCATCGATATGGCCGTTGGTATCATTATCGGCGCAGCCTTTGGCAAGGTCGTCTCCTCGGTGGTCAGTGATGTCATCATGCCGCCCATTGGTCTTATCATCGGCGGCGTCGATTTCAGCAAGCTCGCCATTACCCTGCAGGCTGCCGGCACCGGCAAAGAGGCAGTGCTCCTCTCCTACGGCAAGTTCATCCAGACCACCATTGATTTTACCATCGTCGCCTTTGCCATCTTCATGATGATCAAGGGGATCAACGCCCTCAAACGCCAGGAAACTGCCCAGCCTGCCCCTCCGGCAGAACCCGTGCCGACAAAAGAAGAGCTGTTGCTGACCGAGATCCGTGATCTGCTGAAACAGAAATAATCCCCATGCCGGGCCGAAATCTTCGGCAAGATAAACCCCTTTCAGGAACATGCCAGCCGACGATTTTGACAGCCACAGGGAGCCGGACGAGATTTTCCTGCCCCTCAGCAGTGAACGCTACTGCCGGTTCTATGACCTGGAGATGACCGAATTTCAATCGGATCTTCCCTTTTACCTGGAAAGGATCAAAGCTCCCTGCTCCGTGCTTGAGCTTGGCTGCGGCACAGGCCGACTGTGCCGTCCCCTGGCCGCAACCGGCGCCGAGGTCACCGGGGTTGATCTCAACCCCGAGATGCTGCGCCGGGCCCGTTTGAAGACCGGGCCCAAAGTGACCTACCTCTGTATGGACATGAGCGAGCCCGCCATTAACCGATCATTCGACGCCGTCCTCATCCCCTATCACACCCTGAACCTCCTGAGAACCGAGGAACGGATTGCACATTGCCTCCATCAGACCAGAAAACTCCTGACCCGGGAGGGCAAGCTTCTTCTCCAGCTTTTTATTCCTGACCAGACGCTCCTGGCCCTGGGCACCAAAAAACTTTTTCAATTCCAAATTTTTGAGGAACAGAACGGCGGCAGGATCATTAAAGAGGTGCGGCGCAGTTACTCCCACGAACAGCTTGTCCTCGAAGAGAGATATCGAATCCGGCCAGGGCAGCCTGGAGAGAGCAACGAAGACCTGAGTCACACCCTGCACCTTGCCGCCTTTTCCTTCGACAAATGGCAACTCCTGCTGCACCGGGCAGGATTTACCATCTGCCGCCACTATGGCGGGTACGACCTCACGCCCTTCGTTGCAGGCCAAGACAGCTGTCTCTTTGTTCAGGCAGAACAGACCTGAAAACAGCACACAATTGGGCATCTGATTCCAGTTGGACATCTATTCCACCCTTGTGCTATAATTTAAAAAGCTTAAGGTAAAAAAACGGAAGATGGTTGACAGGATGCAAGACGTTTCATCAACGCAAGAAGGACTATGTTGCCATCCCGGTGGCTCTTCAGTTTTCATCCTCTCTTCCTCCTTCAGCCTTAAACATTCAACCGAGAGCCCTCTGCAAACTATGACTGTTCTTTCCCGGACTTTTTTTTTCTTTTTTTGTCTTCTGTTCGTCTCAAATCCACTCTGGGCTGCCCCCCAAACACTTTCCATCGGGGTCCTCGCCAGGAGTGGAGAAGAGTATAATATTCAGAAATGGCTGCCAACAGCAGACTATCTCTCCAAAAAAATCCCTGAGTACCACTTCACCATCGTTCCTCTGGAATTCAAAGAGGTGCACGACGCAACCCAACGGGGCCGGGTGGACTTCATCCTGACCAATGAGGTCACCTATGTGGAACTGGAAAAACTCTTCGGGGTCAGCCGCATCGCCACCCTGATCAATCAAAATCTCCCCTGCCAGCTGAACGGCCTCTGCCAGCAGACAACCACCATGGGCGGCGTTATCTTCACCCGGGCCGACCGGCACGACATCAACACCCTCCCCGACCTCAAAAACAAATCCTTCCTGGCTGTGGATTCCCTTTCCTTTGGCGGATGGATTGCCGCCTGGCGAGAGTTTTTCCGCCACGACATCGATCCCTTTACCGATTTTGCCTCTCTTCAGTATGCCGGCACTCATGATGGCGTGGTCAAAGCCGTTCTTGCCGGCACCGCTGACGCCGGTACGGTGCGCACCGACACCCTGGAACGGATGGCCGAAGAAGGAGCAATCCGGCTGGAGCAGATCAAGGTGCTGAATCAGCCTCAACAAAGCGACTTCCCCTTTCTCCTCAGTACCGATCTCTATCCGGAATGGCCCATCGCTGCCCTCAAGACCACGCCCGACCGCCTTTCGCGGCTGGTCGCCGGCGCCCTGTTAACCATGGAAAGTGACGATCCCGCCGCCATCGCCAGCCACACCGCCGGCTGGACCATCCCGTTGAATTATCAGCCCGTGCACGACTGTCTGCTCGATCTCAAGATCGGCCCCTATAAAGACTACGGCAAGTTTTCTCTCCGTGATGTTCTCACCCGCTACTGGGGGCAACTCACCGTTTTGGCCGTGGCCATTCTGCTGGTCATCGGCGCCTCCTGGTATGTCCTGCTCCTCAATCGCATCCTGCACCGGAAAAAACAGGAAGTCGATCGACTGAACGTGACCCTGGAGTCCAAGGTGGCCCAGCGTACCGAAAAGATCACAACCCTGCTTGACCAGCAGATCTATCTCAAGGGGATCCTCCAGACCGTTGCCGATATCAACAAATTACTGATCACCTCGCCCAACCTTGAAACCCTTCTCAGGCAGTCCTGCGATCTCTTCGTCCAGCATGGCCACTACGGCTTTTCCTGGATTGGTCTGCTGGAAAATGACGCAATCACCAAGACCTACAGCCCCAGCAATTTTGAAAAATACCTGTCGCCTCCGCCCTATGCAGTCAATGATCCACAGCTCCCTTTTTACAACAGTCCGACGGTGAGGTGTCTCCTGGAAGACCGAATCGTCATCAGTAATCGCAGCCACGAAGAGGATTTTACCCCCTGGCGCAATCAAACCAGATTGGCAGGCTTTCAAGCGGCCATTGCCCTTCCCCTGAGGGCCAGACAGGCGGCAAAATCCATCGGAACGCTCACCGTGTATACCTGGCTGAAGGAAGGATTTGAACCGGAAGAGATTGCCATGCTGGAAGAACTGGCCGGGGATCTTGGCTTTGCCATCGACTCCTTTCGCCACCGGCAGGAAATCGCCCAGCTCACCGTCGAGCGCACTGCCAATTATGAAGAGACCATCTACTCCTTTGTCTACATGATCGAGCAGCGGGACACCTATACTGCCGGCCACACTGAGCGCGTCGCCCGGTATTGTCAAAAGATCGCCACTGCCATGGGCATTCCCAGCCATGACATTGACAAGCTCTACCGGGCATCCATCCTCCATGATATTGGAAAAATCGCCACTCCGGACTCGGTTCTGCTCAAACCCGGGAAACTTAACAACCTGGACTATGACCTGATCAAGCTGCACGCCAGCGCCGGTTATGAAATGCTCTCCGGCATCGAGATGTACAAAGAGCTGGCCGAAATTATTCATTACCATCATGAACGCCATGACGGCAAAGGCTATCCGGCCGGACTCAAAGGGGAGGACATCCCCCTGCTTACCCGCATCATGACTGTGGCCGACGCCTTTGACGCCATGACCACCAACCGTATCTACAAACCCCGCAAGCAGATCGCAGAAGCCTTAGCCGAGCTGAGTTCTCTTGCCGGCACCCAGTTCAACCCGGAGGTTGTAGCGGTGGCGGTCAAGGCCCTGGCGGATACACCACCGCCCTTGAGCGTTACCCAGGAACCGAGCACGGATATTGAGATAAAACGCTTTTCCTACTTTTTCAATGACCGCCTCACCGGACTGTACAATGAGGATTATCTGCGGATTTTTCTGCAGAACAACCAGAATCTCCTGGAATACGGCTGTCTGCATACCCTCCATCTTGTTGACGTCCTCAAGTACAATAAGCAACGGGGTTGGGAGCAGGGCAACCGTATCTTCCTCAACTTTGCCGTCGAACTCCAGGCCTGCTACCCGGAAGCCCTGCTTTTCCGGGCCTACGGCAATGATTTCGCCATTCTCACCCGAAAACATATCGACGTGGATGCGACGACCTTCAACTCCTTCACCAGCATCGCCGGTTCCGAGATCACGGTGGACGTTCAGCATATTGATTTTGAAGAGGATAAGACCTACACCCTTGATAAACTGGAAAAACTGGTCATTTCTTCGCAAACGCCGGCAATCCCCCGGTTATGGGGCGACACTGACCCAGCAGCAAGGGTAGAAACCATGTAATCCAGGTTGACCATCATCCGACGTTGTCGCCTTGAGGCTTCGGTGCTCATGACCACTTCTTTCTCCCCCGATAAGCAATGGCTGGTATTGCCCGAATAATTCTCCTCCTGCTCGCTCTTCTGTTCGCGCCGCTGCTGTGGGCCACCACACCCCAGAATCTGTCCATCGGCATCCTTGCTAAAAGCGGTGAGGAGGTTGACGTGAAAAGATGGTCGGCTACGGCCGACTATCTTTCCTCCAGAATACCTGACACCCGCTTCACCCTCGTTCCTTTGGGATTCAAAGAAATTCATGACGCCATAAAGTTTGGCCATGTGGAGATGGAAAAACTCTACGGAGTCAGCCGCATCGCGACCCTGATCAATCAGGATCTTCCCGGCCGACAGACCACCACCTTTGGCGGCGTTATTTGTAGCAGGGCTGACCGCCACGACATTAATTCCCTGGCCGACCTGAAAAACAAATCTTTTATGGCGGTGGATTCGCTCTCCTTTGGCGGCTGGATCGTTGCCTGGCGCGAGCTGTTCAAACAAAACATCGACCCTGCCACCGATTTCTCATCCCTCCAGTATGCCGGAACCCATGAAGGGGTGGTCAAGGCAATCCTTGCCGGCGCCGTTGATGCCGGCACCGTCCGCACCGACACCCTGGAGCGGATGGCCGAAGAGGGAACAATCGAACTTGAACAGATCAAGATCCTCAATCCGCAGACAAGAGGCGACTTCCCCTTTCTCCTCAGTACCGAGCTCTATCCGGAATGGCCCATGGCCGCCATCAAGACCACGCCCAACCGTCTTTCCCGACTGGTCGCCGGCGCCCTGATGACCATGGAAAGTGACGATCCCGCCGCCATCGCCAGCCACACCGCCGGCTGGACCATCCCGTTAAATTATCAGCCCGTGCACGACTGCCTGCTCGATCTCAAGATCGGTCCCTATAAGGACTATGGCAAGTTCTCTCTGCAAGACGTCCTTTCCCGCTACTGGCGGCAACTCACCCTTGTGGGAATGGCGATTCTGCTGATCATCGGCATCTCCTGGTATATCCTGCTCCTCAATCGCGTCCTGCATCGAAAAAAACAGGAAGTCGATCGACTGAACGTGACTCTCGAGTCCAAGGTGGCCCAGCGCACCGAGAAAATCACAACCCTGCTTGACCACCAGATCTATCTCAAGGGAATCCTGCAGACCGTTGCCGATATCAACAAATTACTGATCACCTCGCCCAACCTCGGAACTCTTCTCAGGCAGTCCTGCGATCTCTTTGTTCAGCATGGCCACTACGGCTTTTCCTGGATCGGCCTCTTTGCAGAGGAAAAGATTTACAAGATCTACTGCCCTGACAATTACGACAAATACCTGGCCCCACCGCCCTATGCGGTTCATGACCCAACCCTACCATTTTTCAACAGCCTGACTGCAAGATGTCTTCGCGAAGACGGCACGATTATCAGTGACCAGATCCATACCAAAGATTTCACCCCCTGGCTGAACGAGGCCGAATTCGATGGATTTCAGGCAGCCATCGCCCTTCCCCTGCGGGCCAGACAGGCAGGAAAATCTCTGGGGGTCCTCACCGTTTATACCTGGCTGAAAGAAGGTTTTAAGGGGGAAGAAGTGGCGATGCTGGAGGAGCTGGCCGGGGATCTGGGCTTTGCCATCGACTCCTTTCGTCACCGGGAAGAAGTGGCCAGACTGACCTTTGAACGCACGGCCAATTATGAAGAGACCATCTACACCTTTGTCAATATGATCGAACAGCGGGATACCTATACCGCCGGCCACACCGAGCGCGTCGCCCGCTATTGTCAAAAGATCGCCAAGGCCATGAATCTTCCCGACCGGGACATAGGGAAACTCTACAAGGCGGCAATCCTGCATGATATCGGCAAGATCGCCACCCCGGATTCGGTCCTGCTCAAACCCGGGAAACTGGACAGTCTCGACTACGACCTGATCAAGCTGCACGCCACCGCCGGCTATGAGATGCTGTCAGGTATCGAGATGTACAAGGATCTGGCCGAGATCATCCGCTACCACCATGAACGTCATGACGGCAAAGGCTATCCGGGCGGAC
>JFJP01042985.1_pt1 | contig 12617 bp, 10 predicted proteins | sample 431651 | NCBI WGS metagenome assembly JFJP01 (sample SAMN02602958, study PRJNA72255) | Microbial mat metagenome, whole genome shotgun sequencing project. | biome: fresh water; feature: sink hole; material: water; isolation source: purple microbial (photo- and chemosynthetic) mats found in... | reverse complement strand
CTGTCTTGAAACACAAATCCTATCTGCTGCTGAAATAATGCTTTGTTGTAATCATTTATATTGATGTCGTCGAAAAATATTGATCCGCTAGTGGGCAAAATAAGCCCAGTGAGTAAATGCAATAATTGTGTTTTGCCCGCAGCTGTAGGTCCAATAATGGCTGTCTTAGTGCCGGCTTTAATGCTCATTGAAATATTTTTCAGGGCTGGTTTATCACCATAAAGCACGGTCACATCCTGCAGTTGGAAGCACCCTTGCAATGGGGTATTCACGGTACCAGTGTCTATTGTTTCTTCGGCATCGAGCACGGCGCAAATACGACCATAAGCTACCGAGGCTTGAACCACAAAATTGCTGATAAAACCAATGACAATGATAGGAAAAATAAGGATTACCAAATAGGAACTGAAAGCTGCAAAATCGCCCAACGACATGGCGCCGGTAATTACAAAGTGACCCCCCAAAGCCAAAATGGTGAGCGATGCCAAGTTACTCACAAAAACCACAATAGGTATCAGCGTAGCAAAAAGGCTGAGAATAGAAATACCTAAGGTTTTGGCTTGTGTGTTGGCTTCCAGGAATTTACGATATTCCATGGTTTGTGAATTTAGCACCCGAACTAGCGCTGCACCCATAATACTTTCGTTAATTACTTTGTTGAGCCAGTCTATTACTTCCCGGCTTTTTTTGAACAGCACACCCACTTTGCGAAACACAAAGAAGAACGAACCACCAATAATTGGAATGATAATCAACACGGCTAGAGCCAGTTGCCAGTTGATAGAAATGAGCAGCGCACTGGCACCAATCAATATAAAAACCGATGAAGCTAGCGAAACCATAGCCATTGACACAAATAGTTTTATGGAATCTATGTCGGAAGTGAGGTTTGTAAGTAGTTTGGATGGATTGGCTTCTTGAATAAAAGCATAACTTTGACGGGATATTTTTTCGGTAAGTTTGGTGCGTAAATCACGTGCCACTTGCTCTGAAGCATAGGTTTGCAAAATTCCCTGCAAGAAGGTAAAAATAAAAATTACCATCGCAGCTACCATAAATTCAATGATCAATCGCTCGTAAGAAAAATCTCCTTTGGCAAAATCATCTATACCTCGTGAGATGAGTTTTGGAATCACCAAATTGACAGCATTGCTTATTAATGCAAAACCTATCAAGCTAAATATCATTAGCTTATAAGGTTTTAGCACACCAAAAATACTGGGTTTCTTTGGTTTATTTTCAATGGATTGCTTATTTTTAGCCATGCTTTTTTTTTATGTTTTAAATGCAATTTACATTGTAAATTGGAACAAAGAAGTATTTTTAATGATTGTAAAACGTTACCTGTAATGAACTTCAATTAAGCAGGCAACTAGATTTTAACTCTAGCTTGCAAAGTTACACATTTCAAGCCTTAACACATTGTAGCTAAGTTATAAATAAAATGGAAGTGTTGTGAAAGGTTGTAAACAAAAAAAAGGCTGCACTCAGCAACCGTTTTTTTGTTGAAATCCAATAAAACTATCTATTCTATTCTATTCTTCCGACCCTAATTCTAACTTTAATTTTGCTCTACATACTTCTTGAAATTATCAAGAATAGCCTGCCATCCATTGCGTTGCAATTCAATGGAGTTTTCACTTTCAGTTTCAAAAGTTTCGATAATATCAGTGGTGCGGTCATTGTTAGTAAATACAACCGATGCTTTTCTGCCATCTGCCATAGTATATTCAATGAGCTCATTAGTAATTACTTTGCTGTAAACTCCGTTGCAATCAAAGCCAAAACTTCCATCTTTTGCTTCCATACGGTAGCTAAATACACCCTCTACTTGCAGATTATTTTTTGCATTTGTTGTATGCCAATCATCAGAAGCTGCATTCCAGTTTTCAATATCTGCGGGCGTATTCCAGCATTTCCATACTTTTTGAACGGGCTTTTGTATGGTCACTTTTACGGTAATTGTTTCTGTGTTCATTTTCTCATCGTTTTAAATTTGAAGTAAAACAAACAAGGTATAATTTTGTTTTTTACATTTGCCAAATTGATTAAGCCTTAAAAGTCTTAGCCGATAAAAATAAATAAACCCACCCAATCATAAAGCAAAGTCCACCAAGGGGAGTAATTGGTCCTAGCCACGTCCAAGTATGTTGATTGATGCTTGTGAGTGCCAATAAATAGAGCGAACCACTAAACAAAACGATTCCAGCAACGAAAAAATAGGATGCAATTTCTATTTTTTTACTTTTATGGAACTGATAAAACAGAACCAAAAAAAGCAAAACCAAGCTGTGATGAAACTGATAGCGCACTCCTGTTTCAAAGCTTGCAAGCATTTGAGGGGTAAGCAATGGTTTTAGTCCATGAGCTCCAAATGCGCCCAGTATTACGCATAATAATCCTGATATGGAAGCTATTGCGAGTATATTTTTCATTCTCTAATTTTTATTGGATTTATTTTTTTCCATGGGTTAAAACCCATGGCTATAATATCGGTCGTGCCGCTGGCACTAAGCTACTCTATCAATCCTTGTTTCCATTCTTTCTCTCTTCACTCTCCATTTGGAAGCTGCACAAGGGACAAGCGACCCCGAGTCGCTTTTAAACTCTAAAAAAATCCTATTTCTTTTTATTTTTTAAGCGACATCATGTCGCTTGTCCCTTGTGTGAATTCATTTCCACCTATTTCTTTCTCTCTCAGCTTTTCCAAAGTTTCTTTCAACTTTGGAAAAGCTGAAACTATCGCTTGAGTGAAGGCCTCACTACTATAATTGTCCCTTGTGTGACTTCGTATGCTCCTAATTCTTAATTATGAATTATAAATTATGAATTATGAATTACCAATTATGAATTATCTCAATTCTCTATTTTGAGGTTTTCTTACCCCCTTTTAGCCAAGCTGTAAAAATTGATGTTTCAATGGGGTCGAGCACTGTTTTTACCATTTGGTAAACAGACCCAATTTCTTCGCTTTTTTCTATTGTCTGAATTGCTTTTTCACATTTTTCGGGCGATACAAACTTGTAAATATTTAACTCGCCAGTTCCTACATATCTTCCTAAATGTGAGGCAATTGTGGTTATTCCCAAATTGCGACTAAAAGCTATTTCTTCAATGCTTTTACCTTCTTCATACATGGCTAAACTTGTTTTAAAAGTTTCGCCAATTGGTTTTTTATCATTCTTAATTTTTTCTACGCCAGCCCTTTCGTGAATCAATGATTTTAGCTTGTGTTCATTGGTATAAGCTACAATAACATCCAAAAATGCTTTGCCATATTTTTCCACTTTTGCGGGTCCAAAGCCATTTATTTGAAGCAGTTCTTTCTCGCTTTGCGGCAAGTAATCCGACATTTCCATCAGCGTTTTGCTGGCTGCAACCAAGTAAATGGGGATGTCGAGCGGTTCGCAGATTTTATTCCTAACCAGCATCAATTCATGGTAGAGTTTCGGTTGTCGCGTTTCAAATGGTTGTGATGAAGTTGTTTTGGCATAGGCATTTACCGTAAATTCTGGAACCGTAAATGTATTTTTAAGCACAAAATAATCTTCTATCGTAAATTTGAGCTTTAAGCCATTCATCAAGAAGCTTTTTTGGGCAATATTCGAAAAAACCATCTTAATAATGTCGTTGTAGTCGGTAGCATGAATTTTACTGTCGGTGGTGGCGGGAGATTGCTTTAGCGTGTCCACAAAATTTTTCATTTTCTGGTTAAAAAAGTCAACTGCTGCACCTATTCGAGTTTGCAAAAGGTCTTCAGAAACTGGTTTTTCGTCCAATATCTGTTGCAATTGATTCTGAAATTTATTGGCAACATCTTGCAGTCCTTGTGCTTGTTGGAGTATATTGCTCAAAAACGGCATTGTTTCATCGTTAAATGAACTTTTTACATCGGTAGTTTCTTTTATTAATCTCGAAACCTGACCTACCGCATTTTTGAAGTCGAAGATTTCCATTAATATAAAATTCCGATACTTATTGCGCGATTCATCCAATTGTGTTTCCAGTGCTTCGATAGGTATTTTATTTCCTTCGTGTGCTACTATTTCACGGTCATTCTGGATGCTTGAAGGGTTAATTTTGCTCAATAACACCAGCCCTTCCAACGAGCGACATCGACTTAATGCTACATAAACCTGCCCCGACGCAAAGGCATTTCCGGCATCTATAACGGCCTTGTCAAATGTTAAACCCTGACTTTTATGAATGGTAATGGCCCAAGCCAACCGCAAAGGAAATTGAGTAAATTTGCCCAATTGATTTTCTTCTATCTGCTTGGTAACGGCATTGGTAGAATAGCGAATGTTTTCCCATTCGGCTAGGTGGAGTTCTATCGGTTCGTTGTCGTTAGGACATTTAATGGTAATGTATTCATCGTTTATTTTTTCTACCATGCCTATTTTTCCATTAAAAAAGCGACGGGGAGTTTCCGTATCATTTCTTAAAAACATTACTTTGGCTCCAATTTTTAGCTCCAATGATTTTTCGGTAGGGTAACTTTTTTCGGGATATTCGCCCTCTATTTTGGCTTCAAATTTATAAGTTCTTCCGCTTATTTTGGTCAATTCCTCGGCATTAATCTGGTCGGCTTTGTAGTTGTGTGTGGTAAGTGTAATGTAAGTATCGTCTCTTGGCGGAACAAAAAGTGGGTTGTAACGGCTTTGTAGCAAGGCAAGTCCTTCATTTGAAAGGCAGTTATTTCTAACTTCATTGAGCAAACGGATAAAATCTAAATTTGTTTGTCTAAAAATTTTATCAAGCTCAATGTAAACAGGTTGCTGTTGCAAAATTACTTTGCTGTGAAAAAAATACGGGCTGCTGTAGTATTGCGAAAGCATTCGCCACTCCTCCTCATTGGCCACTGGCGAAAGCTGAAACATATCGCCAATAAATATTACTTGCACTCCGCCAAACGGCTCGTTATTGCGGTAGCGAACATGGCGCAAAATAGCATCTACTGCATCCATTACATCGGCGCGCACCATACTTATTTCGTCAATTACCAGCAATTCAAGCTCTTGCAGCACTTTTCGGCGATTTCCCTGCATTTTCATTTTTTCCAGTAGGTTTTTCCGTCCTTCTGGTGTGGGCAAAAAAGGGTTGAACGGCAACTGAAAAAACGAGTGCATCGTTGTACCACCCGCATTGATGGCTGCTACGCCTGTTGGTGCCACAATGGCCATTTGTTTTTTGGTGGCTTTTTTTAAATTGTGAAGGAATGTTGTTTTTCCGGTACCTGCTTTACCAGTAAGAAAAATACAACGATTTGTAAACAAGGCAAAATCTTGTGCCAGTTGATAATAAGGAGAAGGAGATTCCATGTTTTGTTTGTTTAAGGATTGTAAGTTACAAAAATAGACAAATTATTTAAGAATTAACCGCTTTCCCAACTTAATTTGAATAAAATAATTGGAACTGAATAAAAACAAGCGTATTTCCGCAATTAGTAAATTTCAAATTGTTGAATTGTAACTGAATTTTTCGACTATCTTTGCAACATGAAAAATAATACTACACAAATTGATAACACGCTGAGAAGCATGGGAATCGAGTTACTCAACACGATGCAATTGGCAACGCTTGAGGCCAACGAAAAGGACAAAGATATTATTCTTTTGTCGCCCACTGGCTCGGGCAAAACATTGGCTTATTTGTTGCCCGTACTTATGAGCTTGAAGCCTGACTGCCAGAAAGTTCAAGCATTAATACTAGCTCCGTCGCGTGAATTGGCACAGCAAATAGAGCAGGTTTGGCGCAGCATGGGCACTGGCTACAAAGTAAATACTTGCTTTGGTGGTCGGCCGTCTAATGGCGAAAAGCGCGATTTGGCAACTCCTCCGGCGGTACTTATTGGCACGCCGGGCAGGTTGCAAGACCATATTGAACGTGCCAACTTTGAAGTGTCCGACATTAAAGTGTTGGTGCTCGACGAGTTTGATAAATCGCTCGAAATGGGTTTCACCGAACAGATGGAATCCATCATCAGTCGCATTCCTTCGCTTGAAAAACGCATGCTCACTTCGGCCACCGATGCAGTTTCTATTCCCGCATTTACGGGCATTCGTAATCCTATAAAATTAGATTTTTCCGAAAAAAACAATGAACTAAAAGGCTTGAAAACCTTTTCGGTAAAAGGAAAAAACAACGATAAAATGGATTTGCTCTACCAACTGCTTTGCTATTTGGGCAATGATTCTACGTTGATATTTTGCAATCAGCGCGAAACGGTAGAAAAAGCAAGTAACTATTTAACTGAACGCCGTGTGAAGAATGAGTTTTTTCACGGCAAATTGGAGCAACCTGACCGTGAGCGCGCACTTTCCAAGTTTCGGAATGGAAGTTGTACTGCCTTTATTTCTACCGATTTAGCCTCCCGTGGTTTGGACATTCCCGAAATAAAAAACATTATTCACTTTGACGCACCTGTTCGAGTAGATGAATTTGTGCATCGCAACGGTCGTACAGCACGCATGGAAGCCGAAGGTTCTGCTTTTTTATTATTGACCGAAAAAGAAGAATTACCAGAATTTGTGTCTCCATTACCCACTATATTAACATTGCCTGCGTTGGCTTCCATGCCTCCAAAACCCGATTGGGCAACCGTGTATATTGGCAAAGGAAAAAAGGATAAATTGAGCAAAATGGACATAGTAGGTTTCATGTTCAAAAAAGGATTGTTGGCCAAAGATGAATTGGGCATGGTGGAAGTGAAAGAGTATTATTCGTTTGTGGCCGTAAAGGTTAGTAAAGTAAATGCGCTCATTAAATTGGTTGAAAATGAGAAGATTAAAAATATGAAAGTGCGGATAGAACTAGCGGAGTAGTTCCGTGTTTCGTGTTCCGTGTTTCGTGTTTCGTGTTTCGTGTTTCGTGTTTTGGGTTTCGTGTTCCGGGTTTCGGGTTACCTGCAATCGCAAAATAAAAGAAATTGAACCTTCACTAAGGCGATTAAAAAAACTCCTAAAAGTAATAAGTTCGTTTAGTCATATCAAATCATTTTATTCAGAATAAACAAATCTGTTTACTTTATTGTATCTTTGTTGAAAATTAATTGTCAACTATGAACTCAAACATTAGTATAATCAAAGGTATTCATCCCGGTTTAATACTTGAAAGAGAATTAAAGAACAGGAAATTACCAAAAGGAACATTTGCGCAATCGATAAACGAGTTTCCCCAAACCATTGCTACCATCACCAAAGGTAAGAGACGGATGAATGCCTCCTTATCGTTGAAAATTGAGCAGGCATTAGGCTTGGAAGAAGGGTATTTTATGGTATTACAAGCCTATAATGACATAGCACAAGAGAAAAAAAGGTTATCCGAAAATTATCATCCTGATGTATCTAAACTTCGTTCAGTAATATTTTGGGATACCGACATGAGACTTATCGACTGGGAAAAGAATAAATTGTCGGTAATCTATCGAGTTTTTGAACGAGGTAATGAACAGGAAATACAAGAAATAATTCGTTTCTACGGTAAAGAAATTGTATTGAAATACCTTGAAAAAAAAACTAATACTAGTAAAATTGTCACAATGAATAAGATTAAGCACTTACAATAATATGGCAAAATCATTGTATTACAACACGGTAAGTCCATTGTTACTTTCGACACTTCAAGACTTGATGAAAACTTCTGTTTTCGATGATTTTCGGTTAGTAGGAGGCACATCGTTAAGTTTACAATTAGGACATCGCCAATCTGTTGACATTGATTTGTACACAGACAGCTTGTATGAATCTGTTGATTTTAAATCAATTGATGACTATTTGAGAAAGCACTACGCGTATGTGGATACATTTGAAACTGACATTGTAGGGATGGGTAAATCATATTACATAGGAAATTCCAACCACGACTGCATTAAGTTAGATTTATTTTATACCGATCCGTTCATTAGACCTTTTTTACTGATAGATGGATTGCGGCTGGCAACGCTCGAAGAAATCGCAGCTATGAAAGTTGATGTAGTATCGAGAGGTGGAAGAAAGAAAGATTTCTGGGATGCTTCATTTACATGAAGAACGTTATCCATATTCACATGACAAACAAGAGATTATTACAAACTTCAGTAGTTTTGAAAATGCTGATATTGATTTTGATCCAATCTGTTTGCGTAGAAAATACTGGGAAATCATTAAATTGGACTTGATTGAAGCGGTACAACAAATACACTAATCAATCTTGCATCCTAAAGAAGAAAGGAAATTAACCAATATCAATGGATGTAAAATATATAAATCGCCAAATTTTCACGACAGACTAAACAATCAGATACAACCCTTCGGCCAGCTAGTAATACGGGTCTATGTGCATTGCCTGGTTAATTTGGCTAGTAAATAGTGAACCCGAAGGGGGATTTTAGAATATTAACCCACGTTAGGAGACTGTGGACAGAAGACAATAAAAAAGTCCTTTGACCTTAGACTTTTGACCTTAGACAATACATAGTATGAAAATCAAATTTTTTGGCGCAGCGCGCGAAGTTACTGGAAGTAAACATTTGATTACTACCAATGAAGGCAAACGGATTTTGCTGGACTGCGGTATGTTTCAAGGCAAAGGGTTGGAAACGGATGGTATGAACCGAAATCTGGGTTTCGACCCGGCTACCATTGATCATCTTATTCTTTCGCACGCTCATATCGACCATTCGGGGTTAATTCCATTTCTCTACAAAGGTGGTTTTCGTGGTTCTATCATTTGCACCAATTCCACCCGCGATTTATGTGCTATCATGCTGGCTGATAGCGCACATATTCAAAATTTAGATATTGAGTGGTTCAATAAAAAGCGGGCTAAACAAGGTTTATATCCTATCGACCCCCTTTATAGCGCCGAAGATGCCGAAGAGTGTATGAAGCTTTTTATTTCTGTGGCTTTCGACCGCCGATTTTACATCAACGATAAAATCAATGTGAAGTTTACCAATACTGGGCACATGCTGGGCAGTGCGGTGGTTAATTTGGAGCTGATTGAGAACGACGAGAAAGTGCATGTAGCCTTTACGGGTGATATTGGTCGCCCTCACAATCGCATCTTGCACACTCCTAGCCCATTTCCACAATGCGATTACCTGATTACCGAATCGACTTACGGCGACCGTTTGCACCCTGCTGATATGGAAATTGAAGCCGAATTATTGAAAATAGTGGAAGAAACTTGCGTGCTTAACAAAGGCAAGTTAATTATACCATCCTTTGCCATCGGCCGTACGCAAGAGATTGTTTATGTGCTCAATAAATTGTTTAATGCAGGTAAACTGCCTCGTATTCAGGTGTATGTGGATAGTCCACTTGCAGTTAACGCCACCGACATTTTTAGGTTACACACCGACGAAATGAACGAAGAGATAAAAGCTTCACTAAGACATGATTCCGACCCATTTGGTTTTAATACTTTGCGATATATTACAAAATTGGAAGAATCAAAGGCTTTAAACAGTAATAATAAACCATGTATCATCATTTCGGCTTCTGGAATGTTGGAGGCTGGACGTATTAAACACCACGTAGCCAACAACATATCCAACCACAGAAACACCATTCTAATAGTAGGTTATTGTACGCCCACTTCGTTGGGAGCGCGTATTCAAGAACTTGGTTTGCGCGAAATCTCTATTTTTGGTAAAATGCACCGAATTAGTGCACGAATTGCCAAAATTGAAGCTTTTTCGGGTCATGCCGATTACAAAGAAATGAAGCAATTTCTTAGCTGTCAGGATAGTAGCAAAATTAAAAAAACATTTCTGGTTCACGGAGAATACGAAACACAACTTTTTTATCGTGAAGAACTGAAAAAAGAAGGTTTTGAAAGTATTGAAATACCAGAATGGGGAGAAGAGTTTGAATTTTAAAAATTTGGGGAATTTCGGGGATTTCGGGTCTATGTTCGGTGTATGGCTGTGCCTATGTTGCTGTTAAATGGAAAGCGCTGCTTTCTCACATTTAAACGCAAGGCACAGCCTTGTTTTTTTTACCTCCGACGAGTGAAACTTTCTCCGAACCTTTGCAGCTGGTTTTTGCCTTGATAAATTCATCAAGTTACCCCGTTCAAAAAACAATAATTTAAGAAATTATATCAGCTACAATCACCTGTTCTGTTTTTTCGAAAAGCGTATTAAAATCGCACTCACTGACCTTAATAGGTGAATGAACCGTAATTCTTATCTGGTTTCCTATACCTAAGGGGAATGAACCATAACGAAAAATTTTCCATGAATTATTAATAGTTACCGGCACCACATAGGCGCTAGGTGCGTATTTACAAAGAATTTTCAATCCATTGGATACAAAAGGTTTGGGCTTTCCGGTACGGGTGCGGGTACCTTCGGGGAATATTACCACCGATCGTGAATTAATATTTATGTATTCACCCATTTTTTTTAATAAAGGTAAGGCTTGTTTGGGGTCTTTGCGGTCAATCAGCACCGAACCACCATGTTGCAAATTGTAAGATATACTAGGAATACCTTTACCAAGCTCAATTTTACTCACATATTTTGGATGATATTTCCGAAAATACCAAGCAAAGCCAACAATGTCAAATAATCCTTGATGGTTTGCAACAAATATAATTGGTTTATCGGCGGGGATTAATTCTCGGTTTTCAATTTTAAAATTCGAAAAGAGAAAGGTTGTAGTGTGAGATAAGAAAAAATTCATATAATCAACACTCATCTTATGCGCTTGGTAACCAAATATATTAAAGCATACCCATTGAATAGGTTGAAACAAGCAAAGAATAATGAAAAACCACAAATAAGCCAGAATGGATAATGGTATGGATAAGATTTTTTTCATTTCATGGAGAATTTTCTGCAAAAATAGTTCTTTTACTTTTAAATCAAAAAAAAATAGTGACTTAAATAATAAAATTGATATGCTATCTTTCAAATTAAAAATACCAGCATGTCCACTAAAAATAGTAAGCAATAAAAAAAAACGACAGTCCAAGTAAACTATAAATTATCAACTATCAACTATCAACTGTAAACTGTCAATTCACTCACCCTACCGCTACCACTTTAGCACTACCAGCATATTTTACTTCTACCGGTTGGCCAGTAAAACCTACGTTGCCAAACTCCACTGCTACACATACAAGCAGCGTGGCAGCGTCAGTCATATCAGCCTGTTCTGTTTCTTCAAAAGCTACTGTCATACTATGTTTTGGCACAATGGTTTGCGTGCTTTGCCATGCGCCAGTATTGGTTTCGCTTATGCCGTGCAATGTATGCAATGTTGGTTCGTAATCGTTGTACTCAGCATTAAAATGCAAATCGGACACCACCCCCAGCGAAACAATGAGCCTAAAAAACGGTAGTCGCTGCACATTTAGCAGGTCGATAGCCGTGTTGATGCGCGGAAAGTCAACCGTTGCTGACACGGTTTCGCGGCTCAGCTCGCATCTGTAGTTCACCCGCAACACGGTATTCAGAGGATAATTGCGGTTCAGATTAAAGCCTTCGAGTGCTTGCCGGTAAGTAGTAAGCCGCAAATGCCGTTTGCCAATTTCCGATTCGGCATCCAGCTTCATAAGGCTTTTGCCCATGCCGTTGAGCACCGGCGTAATGTTATAATCCGCCAAACGGTGCAATCCACCCATGGCATAACGTGCCACCGAGCCAAACTTGGCACAGCCACTCCACTCCTTTTGATGCTTCCGCAAACCCTCAAACTTTGGCGAGGATTTAATCTTCTCTTTACTGGCACCCCCTTTGGTACGCGCTATTACTCTGTCGCTGCCCCGCACGGTGTAGAAACTGGCATTCCCAAAACTGCCCGTCATTACTATTGCCCCTTTTACTATTGCCATTTTATTATTTATTTTTTTATTTTTTTATTTTTTATTTTTTTTATTTATTATTTATTATTTATATCCAGCATCCAGAGGTTGAAACCTCTGGCTACAATATCGGTCGTGCCGCTGGCACTTATATTACTTCATTAATCCAAATTGTAAATTATCCCTAATTATGAATTATGCATTATCAATTATGCATTATGAATTATGAATTAAATTCCCTTTTACTTCCCTTTTACTTTCATTTTAGGTACAAAGATAATCAAATAATTTGTTTCACATGATATAATTATAGATAATACATACCTTTATAAATATACTTTGAATATCTTTAGATAATATCTTCTATATGTATTCTATATGTATTATCCTAAAATGAAACTCCACCGAAACTTATAAAGAACTAAAAGGCAGCGTACAGAAAAGAACTGTTATTTTATTTTTCAATTTCATATCGAATTGAATCAAACAGTCAGGATTTATGAGATTGTACTTAAAATTAATTCAATCTTTATTGTCTGATTCATAGTACTTTAAAAATTAATTTATACAAGTGGTAGTACAAGTGGTATAAAGAAAATATTTTTGTAGTACTACATTTGCATAATGACATCACACAAATACAGCTTAAGATAAGTGGCATGCTATTACTTATAAACACAGATTCAAATTATTAGAATAGCATTTCAAACATCCGAAATAGCGACTTAGGGTTAACTTTATAAATTTATCAAGGCAAAAACTGGCGGTTTTGTTCGGCGAGGTTTCACCTTCGTAGGAGTTAAAAACAAGGCTATGCCTTGCGT
>JFJP01000065.1_pt1 | contig 12617 bp, 16 predicted proteins | sample 431651 | NCBI WGS metagenome assembly JFJP01 (sample SAMN02602958, study PRJNA72255) | Microbial mat metagenome, whole genome shotgun sequencing project. | biome: fresh water; feature: sink hole; material: water; isolation source: purple microbial (photo- and chemosynthetic) mats found in... | reverse complement strand
GATTGCGTGAGCAGATCCTGCAACCGTGGCGGGAAGTCCCGTAAAGAAATCGCGAAGATTGACGCCATCCAAACCAAAGCCCGGGTTATGAAGAGCATTCACGCGAGTGCCAATTCGCGATGCAAGTTCATCGAGTTTCTGTTGAAAACCTGGAAGGATTGTGTCTCGAAGATCGAGGTTGGCGCCTAATGCGCCTTCCTTCACGCTTGCTGTAATATTCACGGAAATAGAACCAAGGTCCACATCCACTCGATAAAAATTCGGAAGTGCAGGATCAGGAGTTCCCTTTAGGCTATAGGCCGTGATCCCACTAACCAATACAGCAGCACCACTATCAAGTGTGATTTGCATTTGGCCCTTGCTATCTTCAAAGACTTGCACACCAACTAAGTCAGCCAATTTGTTCGCCAGTCCCTGGCGCTGGTCCCGCGCGTCACTATCGGAACCCGGTGTTGGCTCTCCACCGATGCGGGCGTTCAATTTTGCGATTTCAGTTGTTATGGTGTTGATCTCAGTTATCAGGGTGCCGATGATGCTATCCGCCTGCTTGCGCTGATCCTGAAGCAACTGCCAGCGACTCTCAATTCCGTTGACCATGCTCTGGGCACGGCCAATGAGTGCCGTACGTGCTGCACTATCTTCCGGCCGAGCAGCAACGTCTTGAAACCCCGAAAAGAAATTCTGAACCAGAGCATTTAAATCCGAAGCGTCACCCGTTTCCATAAAGGCTGGAGAAATGCCCTCCAGGGTTGAATAGCGCGCATTCGACCCGCTTTTGCGCGAGGTTGCCTGAGTGATCTGCATTTCCAGAAAGCGGTCCCGAACCCCCAGGATGTTGTTCAGGTTTACACCCTGACCAAACTGCATCGTACCGAAAGACTGGGAATCGTTATTGGCTAATAACGCCCGCTGGCGACTGTAATTGGGAGTATTTACATTGGCAATGTTGTGCCCAACGACATTCAGGGCAGCCTGGCTGGCTTGGAGTCCAGAAAGGCCAATGCTGAGGCTGGAATTTAGACCGGGCATGACCGGCTCCTAGACGTGTTCAGAGAATCGAAAGGAAAGAGAGGTCGGGATCGCCACAGCTCCCTTGGAACCGTAGCCCGCAGATTCCGTTAAGGCCAGAAGCGTCGCTTGAAGTGGGGCTTGCAGGCCGTTGATAAGAGCGCTGATGGAGGCAATTCGCAGTTTGAGTCGTTTCGCCTCGGCGGGATCCTGAGGCCACCCACCCAGATTCGGCCAACGCACGGAACCAAGAAGGGGCAGCGGGTCCTCACCAGCGATCAATCGCCGCTCAAGATCGTCCAGCATGGCGGGCAGTGAGTGCAGCATAAATCACCTCCTGCCACCCCATCCGCAAGGCTCATACCAGTCCAGCCAAGCCCGGTCATGCAAGGAAATCCAGGTGCGAATCGGCATCTTTTGCCTTCTGGTTCTGCCCGTCGTCCGTGCCTTCTTCTTCCTTATGAAGGCCGGCTCCGCCCTGCCTTCGCCCCTGTTGACGCTCTTCAGTAATAATCCGCTCCGAGCCAGAAATGCCGTGAACCCCTGCCTGGTCTTCCGCCACCCGGTCATCGGCCGTTTTCTTCCGAGCTTGCTCGCGCTGGATCTGCTCACTCACCTCTAAGGAGGCGCGAACAGCTTCCACGTTAGCAGTCTGAAAAATCTGACGTTGACCTAGGGGGGTGATCACGGGTTCACATCAGGGCTCGTGGCGAGGCGGGGTATGCTCCCGCACAAGACCATCGGCCACAGCCTCTCCGTCGGGGTTATAGCCATTGGATTCGAGCTTGGCTCGAAGAGCCTCGACTTTGGCCATGCGAATTTCCGGCACTTTCGCAATTTTGGCCCGAACTACGGCAATGAATTGGGCTGTGCTCGAAACACTGAGAGCATCCCCCACCACACCCGTGCCCGAAGCCGCAGCGGCGGCAGTCGCGCCCGATGCAGGCTTGGCCCCTCCCACACCAAGTGGGGCCCCAACACTGCTGGACTTGCCGGTAACGCGCATGAACTCACCTCGACAAACTCTATATCGGCAGCTTTTCAGATTCCTTCAAGTCCCGAACAGGATTTGTCTGGGTCCAGCTGCGCTCAATCCGTTCGGCTAGGCCCCAACCCTTGCCAGCCGCCATGGCGTGACTCACAACCGCCTGGTCAAAAAGGTACTCGTAGGTCTCCCGAGCCTTGCCTTCATCGCCGAACAGCCCCGATGGCTTGACTGTTTTTCTCAGGCTCTGAAAAAGCTGGGCCATCAAAAGCCCCTCAAACTGCTTAGCGGACTCTTTCGAGCTAGTTTTACCATTGAGCTTGGGCAGGTCTGCACTGACTAAATCGCTAGGCGCCTGAATCTTAAGATCGCTCACAGGATTCGAAGCTCCGCGTTGAGGGCACCGGCATCCTTGATGGCCTGAAGGATTGCCACCATATCCCTTGGCGTGACGCCCATCGAGTTCAGCATTTCCGCCAACTTACCCACCGAGACGCCGGGTTCAATCGATAAAGTCTTCGGCTTTTCCTCCACCACAGCGACCGTCTTCTTTTCCGCTGTTTCCGTTTTCCCTTGGCTGAAGGGCTTGGGCTGGCTGACCAAGGGCGTTGAGGTCACCACAATGGAAAGGCCGCCCTGAATGATGCTCACGGCCCCGATCTTGACATCCGACCCCAGGATCACCGTCCCGGTCTTTTCATTGACGACGACTCGCGCCTTGGGATTCAGCTGAACGCTAAGGTTTTCCAAGCGAGCAACCAATTCCACGGCTCGACCCTGGAACTCCTTGGGAGTGAGAACTTCAACCGTGCGGGAATCAATGGCTCGAGCAGCTTTTTCGCCCAGTTCCTCGTTGATGGTGTGAGCCACCCGAATCGCGGTGGTGAAGTCTTCTTCCTGAAGGCTGTACCGAAGATTGGGGCGGTCGTTGAAATTTCCGGGGATCTCCCTTTCCACCATGGCGCCATCGGGAATGCGGCCGGCCGTCGGATGATTCTTTGTCACTGCGGCACCCCCCGCAGCAGCACTGAAACCACCCACGAGTAAAGGGCCCTGAGCCACGGCATAGACCTGGTTATCGGGTCCTTGCATGGGCGTCATCAAGAGCGTGCCACCCGCCAAACTCTTGGCATCGCCCGTGCTGCTGACGGTGACATCCATCTTTTGCCCGCTCTTGGCAAAAGCCGGAAGTTCAGCCGTAACAATCACCGCAGCCACATTCTTCACCTTAACCGCCGTGGGGCTAACACTAATACCCTGGCGTGCCAATAGATTGGTAAGGCTCTGCACGGTGAACTTTGTCTGGTCCTTATCGCCCGTGCCGTCCAAACCCACGACAACGCCGTAGCCCAAAAGCTGATTCCCACGTACGCCCTGAAGGCGGGCAACGTCGCGAAGCTTGGCTTCGACTTTTTTATCGGGAATCCCAAATAGCGAGAGGCCGACCAAGAACATGGCTGCAATGCGCATTGTCAGTACCTCAGAAAGGCCAGAGATAGTTCAAAAGGCGGCTGACATAGCCCGGCTTGACGGTTTCATCCACTACCCCTCGGCCACCATAACCAACCCTCAATTCAGCAACTTGACCCGAAGCAATACTGTTGTTGTTATCCAAGCGCAGGGGATCAATGAGGCCGGCAACGTAGAGGCGCTGCGTTTCGTTATTGAGCTGGATATCCCGGAAACCTTCGAAAATTAGGTTTCCGTTGTTGAGCACTTTCACAACCCGCACGGTGACCGTGGTCGTAAAAGCGGCGCTACGCCCCGTCGTGCCATTACCGGAGAACTTGTTGGTGGTGCCGGTGCTCTTATCACTGGTATCACCCGATGTTATGCCCAAGCCCCCCAAGCGGGAGAAGAGCGCCGGGGCGCTCCAAGCGTTTGAGCCCTTTCGGCTCGTGTCCAAGTTTGCTTTGGAAGTCGCATTGGTACTTTCGCTGATGCGAATCGTCACGAGATCGTTCAAACGTCCTGCTCGAAGATCCCCAACGATGGGCCGATCCTGCCACAAGGATCCTTCGGAAGTGGGCCCCTGCAGAGGAGCTTCTTCCACATAAGGAATCTTGGGCTTCTTGGCCAAATTTGCATCGTGGGTCTTGGGCAGGCTGCACCCCATCACCAAGAAACCGGCGAGGATGGGCAACATTTTCCGCATGACGAACCTCCACCCAAGGACAGTGCAGGGCTCATGCCAGATAGGAATCAGACCGCCATGAGCACCCGATCATGACCCGCCAAATCCTGGTGCACCTGAATGCGATCCCACCCGAAGGCCAACCCCTTTTGCCTTAGAACCTGCCCTTGCCCTGCCCCAATTTCTAACACACAGGCCGCAGCGGCCCGGCGCTTAGCTTCCAGAAGCAATTCCAAACTCAAGGCCAGACCGTGATCGTCTGCAAAAAGGGCCGAGGCGGGTTCCCACGCTAATTCGGGTTGCAGTGAAGGTTGATCGTCTGGATCCACATAGGGAGGGTTGGAAACCACTAAGCCGAGCGAGCCAAGAATGGGATCCAGCAAGTGTCCCTGGCGAAAGTTGAGGGTGGCTTTTAGGGCTTGTGCATTCTGCTGGGCCACGTCCAAGGCACCTTCGCTAATATCCGTGGCGCTAATTTCCCAGTCGGTCTCAAGAGCCATGGAAATGCCTAAGATGCCGCTCCCGGTGCCCACATCCACGGCACGGCTTACCCTCAAGCGTTGGCCTAATTCAAGAGCGGCTTCGAGCACCATTTCGGTTTCGGGCCTGGGAATCAGCGTGGAGGGATTGACGGTAAAGCGGCGCCCCCGCCAATCGGTCCATCCCAGAAGGTACGCCCAAGGCTCCCCGGCCTTCCGTCGGCGAAGCCAATGGCTGATCTGGCCCCGGACTTCGTCGGGAACACCCTCATCACCGTGCCCAGCCATCCAGGTGCGGCTCCGCCCAAGTCCTTCCTCAAACCACCGGATAGCCTCGGCATTGGCCTCGAGCGGATCAAGAAACTGGGCCAGGGCGGTGGCTAGATCAAGGCGAAGTTGGTGATAGGTCTGCGGCATCCTTTTAAGGTTACCCCATCAAGGCCTTGGCTCGGTCCTGACTGGTGGCCAAGACTTCCTCGTGCAAGGACCCACCGTGGCTATCCATGGTGACCACCAAGGGGAAATCTTCGACCTCGATGATCCAGAAGGCCTCGGGGCTGCCAAATTCCTCCAGCATCTTCACATCGATCACTCGCTTAACGCGTTCTGCCAGCAGAGCCCCTGCCCCACCGGTAGTGTGGAGATAGCAGGCACCTACCTTCTGGAGGCCGCCGCTGGTCTTTTTCCCCATGCCGCCCTTGCCGATGACGCCGCGCACGCGATAGGTCTCCAGAACATCCGCTTGGTAAGGTTCCTCTCGAATGCTGGTGGTCGGCCCCGAAGAGACAAAGCGCCAACTACCATCGGCATTCTTCGCCACCACCGGACCGCAGTGGTAAATGACGGCGTCCTCGAGGATGGGCTTAAGCCAATCAGGCTTCTGCTCCACCATGAATTTGTGGCCGGTATCTCGACTAAGAATCACCTTGCCGCTGAGAAGAACTTCATCGCCCACCTTGAGGGCACGAATGGCGTTTTCAGTAATGGGAGTCGTTAGCTTGATCATGGCTTCTCCTACTCGAAAACGGCAAGGCCATCGGCCGCGACACGAAGGGTCATGCGACGGCTGCTCCAACACATGTAGCTGATACTCACGTAGAAGCTAGCGGGGTGCCTCCAAAGTTCTTCCACGAAAAGCCCCAGCACCGTGGTTTTACCGCCGTAGCCCATGGGACCGATACCCAGAGTATTCAAATCAGCCAGGAGCGCTTTTTCGAAATTTGCCAATTCGGCATTCGGATTCTCACTGGTGAGTTTACGCAGCAAAAGTTCCTTGCTGCGCTCGTAGCCCACGACTCGATCACCGCCGATGCAGACCCCCAGAATGCCGGGTGAGCACCCTTGTCCCTGCGCCTTCACCACCGCGTCGATGATGCATTTGCGCACACCCTTGAAGTCTCGGCCTGCCCCCAAGGCAGCGTCGGGCAAACGGTACTGAGCACCTACATTTTCGCAACCACCACCCTTAAGCATGACTTGCACTTCGATGCCTGGATGCTCCCACTCCTCGAAGTGGATGACGGGATGGGTTTCAAAAAAGGGATCTAGATTATTTCCGAGGTTCTTGCCCGCCATGGCTGAGACGCAGTTCGGGCGCAACCAACTGCGTTTGGTGGCTTCCACCACTGCGGCGCGAATCTGTGTTTTCACGAGTCGCTGACTTACGCCCAGGGGGTGCCTTACCCAAAAAATCACCGTGCCTGTGTCTTGGCAAAGCGGTGCTCCGTGATCATCCGCGAGCACTACATTCTCGATCATGGTGTCCATCGTGTTGGCGCCACGGCTGCCTTCGGCCTCTGCATTACGGCCATTCACTAGGGCATCAATGATGTCTTGAGGAAGGCGCGAAGTGGTGCGCCGAAGGAGTTCAAGCACTGCAGGCTGGAGATCCAGCGATGTTGGATTCGCCAGATTCGCGCACCAGCCTTTTGGCAAAACCGATTTGCCTTCGACCACTTCTGCGGATGTGAGCACGGGTACAGGGCAGGATGTCATCGACACTCCTCTTGGATAGGGTTCCGGAATGATAAAACCGAACCGATATCAAAGGGCCCAATATCTGGAAAGTGCGAGGGTGAGTCCAACCAAGGGCATCTGACCGCCAGAAAGAGCTGTCCCCTTCAGGTCCAGGTCTGTTTGGTTCACAAGCCGCAGTAAGCGCGCGGCACCGTCGGGTCCGATCTTATCGACCACTCGAACATACCCATCCACCAAAAAGGCCTGCTTCGGGCTAAGCCCCAGAGCCGCCAATAACTCAGAGGCCTTCAGGCCCCTAGCCCTGGCTTCCATAAGGCGGCAAAGGCGGTCGACTTCGCGACGCGTCTGGCCCAAAAGCCCTAGGGGCGCACCGTTGGGGTCATCTTCCAACGCAAGGTGCAGGGTGGACAAGGCCAGCGCCGTTTGCCCCCGCTGCCAAGCCTGGGACCAGGCAAAGGCGTTTTGTTCCCCGAGCCGGAAGGTGGCTTGGTCCACCAGCACGCCATTCACCTGACGATCCTCGGCCAGGAGGTCCAGCACTTCAAGTGTCCGCTTCAGCACCCCAGGGTTGCCGCCAAGCCGAGCGGCCAATCGGGCCGCGATTCCGCTCTCGAGGCGGAGGCCGAGGCTACGCGCTTGAGATTCCAGGAAAGCAGCTGCCTCTTTATCATCCAGGGCTCCCACTTTCAGAACCCGACCCTCCTTGACCCAATCCGAAAAAGGTTTGGTCCCCAATACCCGGCCAGGTGCGGCACTTAGGGCGGCCCTGGAAACCAGCAGCAATCGGGTATCAGAAATCGGGTTCGCCAGCAGTGCCTTGATGGTGGGAGGAAGCTCCTTTGGCTTTTCGAGCAAATTTTCGGCTTGGGGCACGATCACCACCCGACTCGCACCCAGGGGGGCAGACTCCGAAAGGGCATTTTGCACTTCGGGCCAAGGGCAGCCTTCACTGCAAACCAACAGCGAGAAATCCGCCCATTCAGGATCGACGTGCCGAGCCTTCCAGGCCTCCAGGGCCTCCCTTCGTCCTTCGGAATCTTCCCCATGCAGTAGGGCAAATTCCTGGTTCAGCCACGCCTCGGGAACGGCCATCAATCGCTCCCTTCCAGGAGCTGCGTTAGAAAACTTTCTGCAAAATCGTCGGCCAACGTTTCCACGACCTGCAATTCGCGGTTATCAAAACTGGCAAAATTCTGATCGATTCGATACTGGTTGCTGAAGGTCAGTTTGGGGCGGGAAATGGCCACGGCGCCGGTTTGACCATCCAAGAGTTGAACCGAAACCACGATCACCACTTCCAGTCGGCTGGCCGTCCCCGCACTGCCCTTGGACTGGGCATTACCAAGGGATAGACCCAGGGGACGCAGTTCATATTTTTCCAGCGTGGCCTGCAACACCCAACGAGAAGCTCCGCTCTGCGGCAGCAAAGTCCAGGGCGAGGCCGCCACAATACGGTTTTCGAGAGCCTTGCGGAAGGGCTCTTCCAACCCCAGTCGAGGGGTATGGTTGCGAAAACTGGCGATGCGGATGGTCTCGCCTTTCACCATCCAGGCCGAGGATCGGGGACGCCGATCCAGGCGCTGATAGCCGCAGCCCACCAGCGTCACTAAGTACAAGAGAAGGAGAAGGCGATGCATTAGGCGGGGTTGTAGATTCCAACGTAGGGCAGGTTGCGGTACTTGCCATCAAGATCCAGGCCGTAGCCAACCACAAAGTGATCCTCGATAGTGAAACCAACGTAATCCACGGGCACCTGCACGCGGCGACGGCTGGGCTTATCCAGCAAGGTGCAAACCTTGAGGCTTGCCGGTTCACGATCCAGGAGCAGCTTGCGCACTTTGTTTAGCGTCAGGCCGGTATCAACGATGTCTTCCACAATCAAAGCGTGGCGACCTCGGATCGAGCGATCCAGATCGTGCAGAATTTTCACTTCGCCGGTACTTTCGGTGCCGCCGCCATAGCTGGCCACCTGCATGAAGGTGATGTCAAAATCGAGATCGGTATTGCGCGTAAGGTCTGCAAAAAACTGGAAGACGCCGTTGAGCAATCCAATGACTACCAAGTCTTTTCCTTCGTAGTCGGCGGCGATTTGGGCGCCCATTTCCACCACGCGTTCCTGGATTTGATCGAAGGGGAGCATGGGGTAGATGCGACTTCGCGACATGGTCATTGGAAATTCTCCTGTTCCTTCATTCAACCCGATGCACATGGGCTGGGTCTACCAGGAAGCGGAAATTCACGAACCGCTTGCCAATCACCCCGAGTCCTCCAATGATAGCCCTGGCCACCCAAGAAACCTTGATGCTTCCTGATTCTGACTCCCCCTATCATGCGCCGGAAGTTCGGGCTTGGGTGGAGGCTGCCCAGTTGGGGGATTCCTCGGCCTTTGCCAACCTAGTGGAGCGTTTCCAGCGGGATGTCTATGGCAAGGCCTTCTCCATCCTAAAAAACCACCTGGACGCCGATGATGTTGTCCAGGAGACCTTTCTCCGGGTCTATCGCGCCCTGCCCGGCTTCCGCTTCGAATCCAGCTTTCGAACGTGGCTCATCACCATCGCAACCCGCCAGGCTCTCAATTTCCTGGATCGCCAGCGATTCAGCCACGAATCGCTGGATTCGATGGAGGAAGGCCCCGAGCATGCAGCCCTGCGGGTGGAAGATAACCAGATGACCTCGTTCCTGGACCAGGAGTCCAGGCGATTGCTGCAGGAAGCCCTGCCCCGGCTACCCAAACGCCAGAAACAAGCCTTGATGCTAAAACTAGAGAACGACTGGAAATACGATCAAATTGCCCAAGAAATGGGTAGCAGCGTCGGCAGCGTTAAGGCACACATTTTCCACGCCATCAAGAACCTCACCCGCTACATCCAAGGAGCCCAATCATGAGCGAGGCTCGCCTCATTCCCGACACCTGCCAGACAGCTCTTGCGGCCATTGAAGCCGATCCTCTGACACTCAGCCCTGAGGTGCAGACCCATATCCGCACCTGTGCTGCCTGCGCCGAGGCCCGGGTCCAATGGTTGGCACTTGAGGAAGTGCCCTTCGCCCTAGCCCCGGCAGGTTACTTTGAAAATTTGCCGGGCCGAATCCAACGCAAACTGCCAACTCGAACCACCCAGCGACCTCGCTTCGGACGTTGGATTTGGGCAGCCGCCGCCGTGCTCCTGATGACTGGCGTTGGCATTACCGGTTTCTGGCTGGGTCGTGCCAACCAGCAACCCCTGGTGGAGGCAACGCTGCCGCGAACGCCGAGTGACGTGCAGGAACTGCTTCCCGAAGCCCCCTTTCAAGATGCCGAAGATGCCATGGCTCAGCTTTCCAGTCTTTCCAAAGCCGAGGCCGAGGCCGTGCTGAATCGCATGGATAACGCAAAAACCGCAAAGCCATGAACTTAAACTGGAGTACGTCATGTTTCGAGTCGCCCTGTTCCTAATCCTTCCAGCCGTCATCCTTCCGGCTCAGGGAAGGATGCGTCCCGAACGCCCCCGTCCCCAACTGGAGCGCCGCGAAGCTCGACGGGATCTAAAACGGGACATGATCATGACCCGCATCCACCAGATGCGGATGAACCGAATTCAGAATGCCTTGGGTGTTTCCTCGGACAAGGCCAGGGCAATCTCTGATCGTTGGGCCCAGTTCGATCAGGACTCCATGGCTCGTCGCCAGGACACCCGCAAACTGCGTGAACAGGTCAACAGCATCCTGATGGGCCCTGGCTCCGAAGACGAAAAGAATGCCAAGCTCCGCCCCATGATCGATCAGTTGACCGTGCACCAAAAGCAGCAACAGGATGCCCGCCAGATATTTGAAACGGATATTCGCAGCGCACTAACGCCCGCCCAACAAGGTCGATTCATCATCTTGATCGAGGAGTTTCAGCGTTCCATGCAGGAAGCAATTGCGGAACAGAAGAACGAGAAATAGCGACTAGCTACCCTGCGGTGGCGTCAAGAATCATCGGCACCACCATGGGCCTCGTTTCAGTGGTTTTCCGAATGATCCGGCGCAGGGTTTGCCGCAGGAGTTCGATGAGCAGATCTCGATTCTTGCGGATTTCCGGCGGAGCCTCGTCAAAGGCTTTCCGTACGGCGCCCCGCAGCAGTTCACCGTAGGATTCATCGTCAGAAAGCACCACGAACCCGCGCGTGAGAATCGCAGGATCTCCAGCCAATTCGCCGGTCAGGGGATCCACCAAGAGCGTTGCGATCACAATGCCATCCTCCTGCATGATCAATCGATCGTGGACCACGCGGGCATCCACTCGATGGGAAACACCCTGGTCCACAAAGCATTTGCCCACGGGTACGCTGCCTACCATGCACGGTTCGGCCTTTCCTAGGAACTGAAGGCACTCCCCACCCTCCATGAGCAGCACCCGTTCCTTGGGCCATCCCAAGCTCTCGGCGATTCGCCCATGAGCTTGAAGGTTTCGATAGTTGCCATGGATTGGCACCATGGTTCGGGGACGCAGGAGGCGGATGAATTCTGCGGCTTCCTCGCGCTGACCGTGACCCGATGCATGGATCGGACCCAACTCATCAGAAGAGGTTTCCACACCTTGCCGGGCAGCCACATCCTGCATTCTGGAAATGGCCACTTCGTTGCCGGGAATGGACCGAGAACTCAGCACCAGTCGATCTCCCGGTGCAAACTTCAGCCCCTTGACCTCCCGTCGAAGCAGTCGGGCCATGGCACTCATTTCCTCACCCTGACTCCCCGTGCAGAGCACCAGGATTTTCTTTGGGTTAAAAAGTGGGGCCTCGTTCGGCTGAATAAAAATATCGTCCGGAAGCCGCAAATGTTTCAATTCGCGAGCCACGCCCACATTCCGATCCAAGCTACGCCCGAGGACTACAACCTTGCGGCCTTCCTCGTAGGCCAGGTTCAGCAGCGTCTGAATGCGATGAATATTGGAACTGAACATTGCGATAAACAGCTTGCCCTTGGTCTGTCGGAAGGCCTGCCGAAGCCCTTCACGGCACGTTTCTTCCGATGGCGAATGACCAGCCTTCATCACATTGGTGGAATCCGAGAGCAGGGCCGCGACGCCAGCATCGCCCAAGGCCCGAAGGCGTTTCACGCCGGTAAGGCGCCCATCTGTGGGCGTTTCATCCAGCTTGAAATCCCCGCTGTGAACGATCACCCCCTGAGGGGTATGCAGCGCGATGGCACAAGCATCGGGAATGCTGTGGGTAACGGGAATCCACTCAGCCTCGATCTCGCCACACCCAATCTTGATCCGATCAAAATCGTTCACCCGGCGAAGCAGTTTGCGATCCAACTCAAATTCCCGCATCTTGCTTTCCAGCAACCCAAGGGTAAATGCCGTGCCATAAACAGGCACCGGCCAGCGCTCCAAGAAATAGGGCAGCGCACCCAAGTGATCCTCGTGTCCATGGGTGAGAAGAACCGCATCGATTTGATCGCCAAAAGGCTCCAAATACGCAAAATCCGGAACAATGCTATCGATCCCAGGCTCGTCATCCGAGGGAAACAACTGCCCGCAGTCAACAAGAAGCAGGCTCTTCGCGGTATGCACCACCATCGCGTTCATACCGAACTCACCCAACCCACCAATAGGGATCAACCGCAGTTCATCCGCCGCAGGAGGGCTTTGCCAAGATTCAAAAAGAGAATTAGGTGCTTGCATGGGATACCCAAGGAAAGAACTATATCTTATTTTTACAATTTCACAGTCTTTGGCATTTTCCGTGGTTCCAATTCCGCATTAGCCAGGAGGTGAAGAAAGCGCACAAGAAATGCGTAGCTAAACCGTTGATTGGTATCTCAGCCGGAGACCTCAGTAACCATCTTCCCATGATCGCAGCCTTGCACCCGCTTCAGCAGTTCCATCCAGGTTTCTACTGGCACCGCCTCCGCCCGAACCTGCGCTGGAAGCTTCAAAGCTTCCAAAATTTCCGAAGTTTTCCCTGGCTCCAATAAACCCTGCCAATTATTGACCAAGGTTTTCCGACGGTGGGCGAAGCTGCGATGCAGGAGTGACAGAAGCTCTTTACGAGCCCCGTAGTCGGGC
>JFJP01040235.1_pt1 | contig 12619 bp, 9 predicted proteins | sample 431651 | NCBI WGS metagenome assembly JFJP01 (sample SAMN02602958, study PRJNA72255) | Microbial mat metagenome, whole genome shotgun sequencing project. | biome: fresh water; feature: sink hole; material: water; isolation source: purple microbial (photo- and chemosynthetic) mats found in... | reverse complement strand
AGATCAAATCCCGCGTCTGCATGGCCCAGGGGCGACAGAACACCAACTACGGCATCAACCTTTACGCCTGCCACCCTTTCTTTCTCCAGGGCATTGCCACGATGACCAATGGCGAGAATACCGCCTTCGTACCGATCCGCGACTGGCTCATCGGCCGTGATTTCCCCGGTTATACCGGTTATCAGAGCGATTCAGAGGTCTTTGCGCATATCCTACATTACACCCTGAAAAAACTAAAACTGCCCCTGCAGGCCTACAAGCATATCATCACCCCCCTCAGCGCAAAGGAATTGGCGGTGCACCCCCAGGGAGAATTTCTCACAGGTCTGCGCGAAGTCTGCCGGCGATTGATCATTGACGGTCCGAACGCCGTTATCGGCACGCTTCCCGACGAAACCTGCCTCCTTGTCATGGACCAGAAGAAGATGCGCCCCGCCACGGTCGGCGGACACGAAGGAGAATGGGCTATTGCCTCGGAAATGTGCGGTATCGATGCCATGATACCTGACCGTGACCGGTCTCTCGATTTTCAACCCATGCGTGAACATACAATCATTGTCCCTCCAGATAGAAAGGAACTCACCATATGGTCTCAACACGATCCGTATCCGTTGCCCCAGGCAGCCTGACATATACCGACCTCCCCTGGATCATTCAGCACCGTGAGGACCGGTGCACCCTCTGCGGCAACTGCACGGCGGTCTGTCCAAAGGATGCGATTCGCCTTACCTACAGGCGGCAGAGAATGCCCAAGCTTGAGGTGCTGAGCAAGAAACGGGGGAACGAGTACCGGACCTTCGTCGGTATCCGCCAGGAAACGACCATGGCAAACGCCTGTATCGGCTGTTCGATGTGCTCCATGGTCTGTCCGAACGAAGCGATCATGCCGGTGCCCAACACCAACGAGAATCGCACCCTGTTTTTCAACAACCAGAAGGGTGAACCGTATAAACGCGGCGGTCGGCGCAATTCCAGCGGTCCGAATCTCCTGGACCGGATCATATTCGACCGAATCGATGCTGACCGATCCGGCACTCGATGCCGGCCGCCATGAATTCAACCTGACGACCACTCTCGGCCGGGTCCTTTCGCCGGAAGATTTTCTCGACCGAACCATCAATGGCGGCTGGATTCCACCGACCAGGGAGATCTTTCCCTTCGTCATCGGTTCGATGTCTTTCGGTGCCCTCTCGCCAAATATGTGGCTCGGCCTGCTGCAGGGAGTTGCCTACTGCAACGAGGTCCTGGGGATTCCGGTGGTCATGTGCACCGGTGAGGGCGGCTGCCCGCCCTGGGTGCTGAGAAGCCCCTACCTGAAATACATAATCCTGCAGATCGCCTCCGGCTACTTCGGCTGGGACGAGATTATACGGGCCATCCCTGAGATGCAGTGCGACCCTGCCGCGATTGAAATCAAATACGGCCAGGGGGCTAAACCCGGCGATGGCGGCCTGCTGATGTGGTACAAGGTTTCCAAACTCATCGCCCGGTTGCGGGGTGTGCCGGAAAGCGTCGACCTACCTTCACCGCCGGTGCATCAGACGCTTTATTCCATCGAAGAGAGTGTCATGAAGATGGTACAGACCATGTCGACCGCATTTGGCCATAAAGTTCCGATTTATCCCAAAATTTCGGCATCCACCTCAGCCAAGGCGGTCTTGAATAACCTGGTGCGCAACCCGTTCGCCGCTGGCCTGCTGATCGACGGCATCGATGGTGGTACCGGTGCAGCTTACAATATCTCGATGGACGCCACAGGGCACCCGGTCGCCTCCTGCGTACGTGAATGTTATCTGGATCTAGCCGCCCAGGGCAAGCAGAACGAAATCCCGATCTTTGCGGCTGGCGGTATCGGCAAAAACGGCAACGTCGCCCAGAATGGTATGGCTCTGATCATGCTCGGAGCCTCAGGTGTTCATATCGGCAAGTACATCATGCAGGCTGCCGCCGGTTGCCTAGGCAATGAAAAGAATCGCTGCAATGTCTGCAACCTGGGAATCTGTCCCAAAGGCATCACCAGCCAGAATCCGAAGCTCTATCGCCGCCTTGACCCAGACCTCGTAGCCGAACGCGTGGCCGATGTTTTCATGGCGATCCGCACCGAGGTGAAAAAGATCATGGCCCCCCTCGGCCGTTCTCAGAGTCTGCCGATCGGTATGTCGGACGCCCTGGGTATTGCCGATAAGGACGCAGCAGATCTGCTGAAGATCAGCTATATCTGCTGAAATTTGTGACCAAGAACAATCTCTATTCGGGAGCAGAAGTGACCTTTCAGGCCTCTGAAACCGGCACAAGGAGTTTGCAGTGACTACGACAGTTGTAAAAGGTCTCGACGATAAGGGCCAGCGAATCCGTTCCATGGATTTTGAGAAAAAGGTGCGTGAAGCGGCAGTCGCCTCTGCCCATCTCACTCTTGAATCCTACGGTCAGCATAACATCGGCATCAGGCTCCAGCGCCCGGGCGGCCTGCACCTGCAGATCAAAGGACCATCCGGCCAGCGTCTCGGCTGTATGGGCCTGCCCGGCACTACCATAGTCTGCGAGGGTCCAACCTCTGATGACGTCGGCTACCTGAACATCGGTGCCGAAATTACCGTTCTCGGTGACGCCACCAACGGCGCCTGTAACGCCATGGCCAACGGCAAGGTGTTCATCGGCGGGTCAATAGGCGCACGCGGCCTGACCATGACTAAATGGAACCCGGATTACGAAAAGCCTGAACTCTGGATACTCGGTTCTACCGGCGACTCTTTTGCCGAATTCAACTGCGGCGGCACTGCCGTGGTCTGTGGTATCGAAGCAAAAAATCCGAGCAACATCCTCGGCTATCGTCCCTGCGTCGGGATGGTTGGCGGACTCATCTATTTCCGCGGCCCCATCGATGATTCCTTCTCAAAATCCAACGCCCGCCTCGACCGCCCCAATGACGCTCAGTGGCAATGGCTGATCGACAACCTCTCAGGCTTTCTGCGCAATATCCGGCGGGAAGAACTTTTTGCCAGTATTTCAAGGCGAGAAGAATGGCAGGTTCTGGTCACGGTCACGCCTCAGGAGCGGGCCTTGATGACCTCCGGGCCAATGCCCATGGCGGAATACCGCAACAAGGTCTGGAACAAGGCCTTCGGCGGCGGCGACCCCCTGCGCGACCTTGCTCCGGGTCTTGACCGCAGCATCATCGATGCTATCGTCACCGGCGACCTGCGCCGGAAAAAACCCTACTGGGCCAACCTGGAAGCAGCTGCTCCCTGCACCTACTACTGCCCCATCCATATCCCGACCGTCGATCGTCTTCGCCTCATCCGCGAGGGCAGGCTCGACGAGGCCTATGAGATGATTCTGCGCTATACGCCACTGCCTGCCTCTGTCTGCGGCGCGGTCTGCCCCAATCTCTGCATGGAGAACTGTTCCAGACGCGGCGTCGATGCCCCCATCGAAATGCAGGTGCTCGGCCGTGCCGTGGGTAGCCATCCCGCCCCGAAGGTCGCAGAAGCGCTCGGCAAGAAGGTGGCTGTGATCGGCGGTGGTCCGGCCGGCATGAATGTCGCATGGCAACTCGCCCTGGCCGGAATCGAAGCCCATATTTATGAAAAGGACAGCCAGATCGGCGGGAAATTGGCCCAGGTCATCCCCTGGGAGCGCCTGTCACAAGCTATCTGGGACGTGGAAATTCAGCGGTTCCTGTCGATGCCCAACATCAAGGTCAATCTGAATGTGGATATGACCAAAGAACTCTTCGCCAAACTGCAGGAAAGCTATGATTACGTGGTCATTGCCGTCGGAACCCACGAGCCGCGACGCATCCCCTTTCCGGGGCATGAACGGGTCGTCACTGCCCTTGATTTCCTGAAAAAGGCCAAGAGCGACATGCCCCTGCCGGTCGGCCGGGAAGTGGTCATCATCGGGGCCGGCAATGTCGGCTGTGATGTGGCCTGCGAGGCCTACCGACTAGGGGCCGAAAAAGTCACTCTCGTTGATATCCAGAAACCACTGGCCTTCGGCAAGGAGAAGGAAGCCGCCGAGGCCCTTGGAGCTGTGTTCCGTTGGCCGGTGATGACCAAGGAAGTTACCGGGGAGGGACTCGTTATGAATACTGGCGAGGTCATTCCGGCTCAGACGGTGATTATCTCCATCGGCGATGTCCCTGCCCTGGCTTTCCTGCCTGATGCAATCGAGACAGTTTCCGTCGGAGGTGCCTCCTGGATCACCACAGACAAGGCCCATGTCACCTCCCACGCCAGAGTCCTGGCCGTTGGCGATGTCGAGAAACCAGGCCTTGCAACCAATGCTCTCGGGGCCGGCAAAACCGCCGCCGAATTCATTGTCGCCAGCATCAAAGGTATTGAATGGCGGCCATTCACCAAGCAACTCATTCCACAGCAGGCCCTGACGATTACCCATTACACCCCGGATATCCCCGGCTCGAGCGAGACCGAACAAGCTGATCGTTGTCTCTCCTGCGCCGCATGCCGGGATTGTCACCTCTGCGAGACTATCTGTCCGACCGGGGCAATAAGCCGGAATGATCTCGAATTCGGCAGTAAGATGGGCTATCAGTTCGGCCTTGAGGGAAGCTTTGAATATGTCTCCGACGATAAAAAATGCATAGCCTGCGGATTCTGCGCAGCTACCTGCCCCTGCGGAATCTGGACGATGAATGCCTTTTAAATCGGCAGAGTCATTTTCATAAAGAAAAAGCCCTTGGGATCAGAAGACCCAAGGGCTTTTCTCATTATTGAGGACCGGATTCCGGTTATTTGCGGATGAAGCGCAGAGCCACCTTATATTTGCCGCTGTCGATATCAGCTGGCAGAAGATCGGCGTCAGGAACCATCAGGGTGAGAACCCTCCCCCGGAGTGGATCTGTTGCCATTTTCCCTCGCCTCTCCATCCCCGACGGCCCCGCAATCCCCTTTCGTGGCGGACGGACGTGCAGCAACTGCGCCTCGATGACCGTCTGGGGTCTTTCGAACGGCTTATTGCTCTGTGGCGGCAACGGGGGTATAGAACCAATGATTATCTCCATCCCATGCTCCTCCAGTTATTCTTTATTCTCAGATGCCCGACTGGGCATTGAAGGTCCTTGCCAAACAGGCCCGGGCAAATTATAGCCAGGATCGTTTCACCAGAGGCCTGATCCCTGCTCATGATTCAGCAAGATGGCCTTCTTATCTACACCGGAGGCAAATCCAGTCAGAGTGTTTCCTGTCCCTACTACACGATGACAAGGAATGACAATTGGCAAAGGGTTTTTATTAGCTGCCTGCCCCACCGCCCTGGCCTTATTCCGGCCACCGACAATCTCGGCAACCTCACCATACGTTTTCGTCAAACCATAGGGAATATCCCGCATTGCCTGCCAGACTGCCAGTTGGAAAGGAGTTCCACACGGCATAAGAGGCAGGTCGAATGACTTCAAACCGTCGAAAAAATAGGCGAACAGTTGCCGTTCAGTTTCCAACAGGATTGGGTTGCATTCTTGCAGAAGATGATTTCCATTTGCAGAAAGAACAAAGTCAATAGCCAGAAGATATTCGCCATCAGCATGAAGTGCAAGCCTGCCTACCGGGGAGAAGATCTCTCTGCAATGGCAGCCGTTGGGATCTTTTGGATTTTTCCGAGTATTCATTGCCCTTTCTCTTGTTCATTGCATAAAAAACCTTCAAAACATCAGAACATCGGCAATTTCCTAGCATGTATTTGATTATCACTACTCCTTCCGCCGCGCAACAACTTATTCGAGGCTTATTAAACATTGACACCCTCGAGCTTTACTATGTAAGCAAATGGTAATCATACTTTTCCTGAAGACCAATGAACGATCCGCTGAAAAAAATTCTCACTCCGATCAAAGAACTCCAAAACATTCGAGGGATTGATCTGCCCATTGGCCTGGAGTTTCTTCAACTCGTTATAACAGGTCCTCCGGGTGCAGGAAAATCTTATTATATCAATCAGATTCGCGGATGGCCAAACGAAGGATACATCGACTTGACCCAGAAGGGCTGGTGGAAGAATCAGTCGTTGACCTACAGACCGAGGGAAATTCACCTCGGCCTGCCCTTTGAAGGCATCCCCGAGGCCCTGACAGTCTTCGACAAGGACTATCTTGACTGCCAGCCGCGACCTCCCCTCGAGTTGTCGAGGATCAAAGTTCCTCCAGCCGGCGAAGGATTTTTTTCAACCAACTGGCGTGATCGCTATATTTTTGAATTCCTGATCCCTGAACCTGAGGTTGTCTACCGGCAGCGGCAGGCCAGACAGAGCCAGGGTTATTTCCCGGTCGATGACAACCTTTCCATGGAGATGGTGGAGCAGCAGATTGCCATCTACTGCGAAGTTGCCCTGTACATGCACCGGGCTGGCATCCATGTATATATACGCAAAGGACTGAACCACCCGCCCATGCGGATCAACGAACACAACGTCACCACTGTGCCCCCCTGGGCGGTTATCGCCCGCCCGACCCGCCCAAGCCTGAAAACTCTGGCTGGCTGGAAATGGCTGCTCGGCCTGCGAACGCCGGCAACTTGGCTTACTCTGACGAATGAACCGCAAACTTTACAGGGTAACAGCCGGATAGCCCATGACGGCAGGGCCTTTGACATGCTGCTCGGGGACTACCGCCTGCGCTTCTCCCCGGAGATCCCTTTGGGACTCAACAAAAAGGCGGTAAAAAAAACCTGGCTTATTCATCTGCCGGAAGGCTGCAATGCCACAGCAATGGTCGGTTTTGCCCGTATCCGTGTCGGTGAGACGGTCGTCATCGGCCGTGCTACCAAGGAACTTGATGAAATCTTTCATTTCCCTAAATCTGTTGCCAAACGGCATCTGACAGTGACCAACCATCGCGGAGACCTGCTTATCACGCCGCTGGATAATGGACATGCTGTTCGCCTTGTGCGCCGCAGCAATCTTGATCTCCGGGAGAGAATGGAAAGTAGTCGATACGCTACTTTAGTCAAGCTGAAGAGATTTTTCGGCGGCACCATCTCCCTCCTGCCCCCCACCAAGGCGCTCGACCTTCTCCGCAGTGTCAACGCCATCATGGAAAATGAGCCGTATCGGCCATTGGACAGCAAAGGGCGCCCCGGCGGACTCATCGAACTCCCGGCCCTTACACCGCCGGTGATCATCGGCGACATGCACGCCCAGATCGACAATCTGTTAAAAATCCTCAGCGAAAACTGCCTGCTTGCCTGCCTTGAATCGAACTCGGTGAAACTCATCATCCTCGGCGATGCCGTTCACTCCGAGGTGTCAAAAGAAATGGAGAGCATGGACAGCTCTATTCTGATGATGGACCTGCTCCTCACCCTCAAACAGCGATTTCCGGCCAATGTTTTTTATATCCGCGGCAACCACGACAGCTTCGACCCCCAACTCAGCAAGGGAGGTATATCCCAGGGTTTACTCATGAGAAACCGACTGCAGGAACTCCGTGGCCTGGAATACGTCCTCGAGATGGAGAAGCTGTATGACCTGCTGCCCTATGTCGTCACTTCCGACTCCTATCTCATCTGTCATGCCGGTCCTCCCCGGAATTCCGTCAGCCGCGAGGACATCATCAATATCCGTGACAATCCGCTCATCGCCCACGAACTCACCACCACCCGTCTGCAACGGCCCAACTCCATCTCTTCGGGCTACACCAAAAGAGACATCAAGAAATTCCGCGAAGGTCTTGGCCTTCCCAAAGGCTGTCGCATCATTGTCGGACATACCCCCCTCGACCCATTTGGCAGTTTCTGGAAGAACGCCGGGGCAATCAAAGGCCATCACATCCTCTACAGCGCACATAAAGAGGGACCGAGCATATTTATCAGCATCAAGAATAAATTCGTACCGGTGAGCTATCCTGCAGAACCTGTCTCCAAGGTGATCAACCGCCTGCGCCTCCCTCCCTCACGCTGACCCACATCCTTTCCGTGCCTCATCCACGGTTACGATTACGTTATCGCACCAGCAACGGAGGGTATCCAGGCACACACCCAGCGGAAGATCCAAACACAATTCTTACACAATCCTAAAAGTCTGGCAGACGTTCGTGGTATTGCCTGGTATAGTGTGCCGGCATAAAGCGGTCACCAACTCTTTACCAACTTCTCTTTCCGAAGGAAACCCATGCCATGTCATTACTGAAGAAGCCCTCTCTTTCCGGGCTGCTGCGGCAATCGCCCTTCAAGCCCATCCAGCAGCATATGCGGACGGTCTTTTCCTGTATCTGCCTGATCCCGCCTCTCTTTGATGCCCTGTACAGAAAGGATTTACCCCAGGTTCGAGACTTTGCAGAACAAATAGCTCTTCTTGAAACAGAGGCAGACCAGATCAAGAATACCTTTCGTCTCAACATGCCCAGATCTCTCTTCCTGCCTGTCGACCGGGAAGACCTGCTCGGACTCATCACCGACCAGGACATAATCGCCGATACAGCTGAGGAGATTGGCCAGATACTCTGTTATCGCGACATGGAAGTGCCGGATGCCCTCAAGAAAATCCTCGATGAACTCCTCGAAGGGACCATGGAAATCAGCTCCGACGCCAAGGCGATCATTGAGCAGCTCGACGAATTGCTTGAAGTAGGTTTCGGCGGCAGAGAAATGGAGAAGGTTTCCGGCATGATAACTGGTCTCAGGCGCAGCGAGCACAATATCGACTCAATCATGCACCGGACCAGAAGAACGCTCTTTGCGGTCGAAGACCAGCTCGATCCGGTTTCGGTCATTTTCTGGTACAAGCTGATAGATCTTCTCGGCAGCATCTCTGATCAGTCGGAAAACATGGCTGATCGCCTGCTTTTATTCCTGTCAAAATAAGTACGAGGACGATAATGGAGATTATTGCGGCATACGGCACGGCCTTCGTTATTCTGGCCATCATCTTCGGTCTCTATATGACCTGGGGAGTTGGCGCGAACGATCTTGCCAACGCCATGGGAACATCTGTCGGGGCCGGCGCCATAACCATGAAACAGGCGATCGGTATCGCCGTCATCTTTGAATTTCTCGGCGCAGTGCTGGCAGGCGGCCATGTGACGACGACGATCCGCAAAGAGATAATCGACCCGAGCAGCATTGTCGGCAGTCCGGAAATCCTGGTGTATGGCATGCTGGCTTCTCTGCTGGCCTCCGCTGTCTGGCTGATGGTGGCCTCCGCCAAGGGCTGGCCGGTTTCAACCACCCATTCCATAGTCGGTGCCCTGGTGGGTTTTGCCCTTGTCGGCATAGGTCCAGAGGCTGTTTACTGGCCTAAAATCACCAGTGTGGTTCTCAGTTGGATCATCTCGCCGCTCGTTGGCGGCACCATATCATTTCTGCTGGTCATGAGCACCCGTGTGCTCATCTTCAATACCGATAATCCCTTAAAGAATGCCAAGAGATATGCCCCAGTCTATATTTTTCTCGTCGGATTCATCATCTCCCTAGTTACTATCTTCCAGGGATTGAACCACCTGCATATCAATCTTTCGACCACCCAGAGTTTTCTCATCGCAGTTGGCTTTGGCCTCTTCACCGCATTTCTCGGCTGGTCGTTTGTCCATAAGATCAAGGAAGACAAAGAAGCAAACAGGGATTTCAATTTTGCCAGCGTCGAAAAGGTCTTCACTCCGATGATGCTCTTTACCGCCTGCTCCATGGCCTTTGCCCATGGCTCAAACGATGTGGCTAACGGTATCGGTCCTATGGCAGCGGTCATCAGCATCGTCGGGTCGGGTGGTGAGGTCATGCAGAAGTCGGCTCTGCCACTGTGGATTCTGCTGCTTGGCGGCAGCGGCATTGTCCTGGGCCTGGTTACCCTCGGTTACAAAGTCATGCAGACTATCGGCAAGAAAATCACCGAGCTGACACCTTCACGTGGTTTCTGCGCGGAACTTGCCGCAGCAATCACGGTTGTCATTGCCTCCAGAACCGGCATGCCGATCTCCACCACCCATGTGCTGGTCGGAGCCGTTCTCGGAGTTGGCCTGGCAAGAGGAGTCGGCGCCCTCGATCTTCGCGTCGTGTTGAATATCATCATCTCCTGGCTCATCACTCTGCCGATCGGTGCAGGCCTGGCGATGCTGTTCTTCTTCACTCTCAAGGGAATATTCAGTTGAAAAAGAAGTTCTGGCATCTGCCCATTCAGTCTCACAGGATAAGAGGGAGGGACGCTGCCAGTCATGGTTTCTCAAGGCAACAATGACACAGGGTTCCTCCTTTTGAATGCACCAGGCGGGATTGCGGACTCTTGCCCCAAAACTGAGCGATACAGTTGGCTCTCATCAGTTTACCGGATTTTTCTGCAGGCCCTGCATATAAGAAAGCCAGATCGGCACCGCTGTTCGCCCGCCTGTTTCCTCGCCACCCATGCTCTTGTTGTCGTCACATCCGACCCAGATTCCAGTAAGCAGTTTCTCGTTAAAGCCGATAAACCAGTTGTCCCGGTTATCGTTCGAGGTGCCTGTTTTGCCGCCCACCAGACCTGGTAAAACGGCCGCCCTTCGGCCAGTCCCCTGACGCACAACCCCTTCCAGCATCTGGCGCATCTTCAGCGCCACCGGCATCTCCATCACCTGCCGCTCTCCCGCACCATCCCCGGGCAGGACGCTGCCATCCGGCAATTCTATGCGGTCGATAAATGATGGGGAGTTATAACGACCTTCGCGGACAAAGGGTGTAAAGGCTGCGGTCAGTTCCAGCAATGTGAGATCGGCCGAACCAAGTGCCAGAGAGAGGTCCGGCGGCAAATAGGAGGTAATTCCCACGGAACGGGCCAGATTATGCACGTTTTTGGTTCCCACCTGCTGCAGAAGACGAACAGCCACCATATTGTAGGAATGGGCCAGAGCCTCGGCCAGGGTTACTTCTCCATGATATTTCCCGCCAAAATTCTTAGGCTGCCAGCGTACACCATTCCTGCCGGTTATGGAAAAGGGCTCATCGCTGAGATAGGATTCCGGTTCCCAGCCCATCCGCAGGGCGGTCGCATAGACCAGTGGTTTGAATGACGATCCGGCCTGGCGTTTGGCCTGGGTCGCGCGATCGAAGGAATATTTGAGAAAATCAGTCCCTCCCACCAGGGCCCGAACCTTGGAGGTGGCGATTTCGATACTGACAAGGGCCGCTTGAGGATATCGGGTGACCTTGTCTCCGCCTTTTTTGCCGATCCGCGCAAGAGCTTCCTGCGCCCCTTCCCGAACCGCCAGCGCTGCCCGGCGCTGCATCCCTGAATCAAGTGGGGTGTATATCCGGAGTCCGGCAGTCTCGAGGGGAACATCCAGGCGGCGGCGCACCTCTTTTCGTACGATTTCATAATAATAGCCGTTTTCAGCCAGATGATCGGCTGCTGAACTACTCCTGTAGGTAATTCTCCCCTGATAGGCCTCTCTCGCCTGTTCCGCGGTAATATATCCGGCGGCAGCCATCCTGTTGAGGACGTACATCTGTCTGGCGGCAGCTCTTTTCGGATAGGCATGGGGCGAATATTTGCTCGGGGCCTGCGGCAGGCCGGCGAGCATGGCCATCTCCCCGAGTGTCAACTCGTTCGCTCGTTTTTTGAAATAGGCCTGGGACGCAGCCTCAACACCGTGCGCCCCCGCCCCGAGATAGATCTGGTTGAGATAGATATATAATATTTCTTTCTTGCTCAACAGGGTATCAATACGCCAGGCTAGAATCGCCTCCTTGAATTTGCGGATATAGGTCTTTTCGGGAGTGAGCAGAAGAGATCTGGCGACCTGCTGAGTAATCGTCGAGCCACCCTGGCCCTTTTCGCCTCGCCGAAGATTGACGATGGCCGCCCGCAGTACCGAGAAAAAATCCAGTCCGGCATGATCGAAAAATCTGTTGTCCTCCGCTGCGATAAAGGCCTTAGGCAGGAGATCCGGCATGGCTGAAAGGGGAATGACAGTCCTGTTTTCAGTAAATATCCGGTCGACAATCCGGCCGTGACGGTCATAGATCAGAGAAGCCTGTTTGGGCCGATAATGGGATACCGTGCTCAGATTGGGAATCTCAAGGGTAACCAGGAACATGAGCAGGGCACCGAGAAACAACGAGAGGACGAGACATATCGCCAAAAGGAAACCGATGATATGCTTTTCAGTTCGGATCTTCCTGGTTTTTTTGGAGACAGGTGCTGGCGGCTGTTCAGCCGTGATCGGATTATAGGATGACACTGGCTGGAAAGTAATGGTAAAATTTGGCTTTTCTATTATGCTATAAGATCATTTTCAGTGTAACACGCCGGACCCTCCACGCAACAGGAAAGCTCCCTTCATGTCGAAAATCCGTATTCTGCCCGAACACCTCGCCAACCAGATTGCAGCTGGTGAGGTCATCGAACGTCCCGCCTCGGTTGTCAAGGAACTCCTGGAAAACAGCCTCGATGCCGGTGCCAGCAGGATCGAAATAGAAATCGAAGGCAGCGGCACCAGACTCATTCGAGTGATCGATAACGGCGAGGGGATGGATGAGGATGATCTTTTGCTGAGCCTCGAGCGCCACGGCACCTCCAAAATCCGTGAAGACCGCGATCTCGCCGCCATCTCGACGCTTGGTTTTCGTGGCGAGGCCATCCCCTCCATCGCCTCCGTCTCGCAGATGACCGTCACCTCGCGTCCAGCCGGCTCACCACTCGGCAG
>JFJP01039796.1_pt1 | contig 12619 bp, 15 predicted proteins | sample 431651 | NCBI WGS metagenome assembly JFJP01 (sample SAMN02602958, study PRJNA72255) | Microbial mat metagenome, whole genome shotgun sequencing project. | biome: fresh water; feature: sink hole; material: water; isolation source: purple microbial (photo- and chemosynthetic) mats found in... | reverse complement strand
ACGAAGCTAAGGCTGAAATCGAAACTAATATTGATGGATTTTTGAATGAAGTTGTTCAGCAATGGGCAAAAGATAATGAAGTAGCAATTCAGTCTAATTTCAAGACTAAATTGGCAGAAAGTTTCATGGATGGTCTTCAGTCACTATTGGCTGAACACAATATTGATCTGCCAGAAGAATCTGAAGATGCACTAGAGATTGCTTTAGAAGAAGTCTCAAAACTAGAAGAGTCTGCTAACGCAGTTCAAGATACTATTGCTCAATTGCAAGAAGAAATCAACGGACTAAAAGCTGAAAAAATTCTTGAGTCATTTAAAGAAAAAATGGCCGCTACAGAATTTGATCGCTTTGTACAGTTAACAGAATCAGTTAAGTTCAAAGACGAATCACAATATGAAAAACAATTAAGTATTGTATTAGAAAATTTTGGCAAGATCACTCAAAAGCAAGAAGCTGCTAAACCAGCTCAAACCGCAGTTGAAGTCGAACAAGTTGCTGAAGATACTCTAGTACAAGCAGCACCGGTTATTACAGAAACATATAGCTCTGTTAATCGTTATGCACAATACTTGGCCTCAAGTGCAAAGCGTTGAACTTAATTAAATAAGTATTATAATCCACACAATATTAAGGAAAATAAAAATGTCAGTTTCTACAGTCGAACAATTAATGGAAAAATGGGCACCAGTTCTTGATGCTCCTAACGTTGCTCCTATCACCGATTTACATCGTCGTCAAACAACTGCTGTTCTCCTAGAGAACACAGAACAAGACATCGTTCAAACTCGCCAGATGGTTAACGAAGCAGCTCCTGGTAACGTTACCGGTGACTATCCAACAGGTGGTACAGGTCTATCTAAGTATGACCCGATCCTCATCTCCATGGTACGTCGTGCAGCACCACAAATGCTTGCTTATGACATCTGCGGTGTTCAGCCACTACGTCAGCCTACAGGTTTGATCTTCGCTCTACGTTCACGTTACGGTGCTCAAAATGGTGCTGAAGCTCTCTTCAATGAAGCTAATTCAGCATTCTCTGGTGCTGCTGGTGTTTCTCCTGGTACTGCAACAGGTACTGGTCAAGCAGTTTATTCTAATGATCCAACAAACGATTTCGTTTATTCTGATCAAGATCCAACTGGTGCTACTTCTACTGCTATCGTTGCTCCTGGTGTAGGTCTTGTTACTGGTGTTGGCGAAACATTGGGTTCAACTGGTCCAGCATTCGGTGAAATGTCTTTCACCATCGAACAGATGACTGTTTCTGCTAAAACTCGTGCATTGAAAGCTGGTTACTCAGTTGAATTCGCACAAGACGTTAAGAACCTACACGGTCTTGATGCTGATGCAGAACTAAGCAACATCCTTTCAACTGAAATTCTTGCTGAAGTTAACCGCGAAGTTCTAAAGACTATCTATCAAGGTGCTAAGGTTGGTGCTCAAGGTGCTACTACCGCTGGTATTTTTGATCTATTAACTGACTCTGATGGTCGTTGGTTGGCAGAGCGTCATAAAGGTCTAATGTTCCAAATCGAACGTGAAGCCAATGCAATCGCTCAAGAAACTCGTCGTGGTAAAGGTAACATCCTTGTTTGCTCAAGCGACGTTGCTTCTGCTCTAGCTATGGCTGGTTCTCTTGACTACGCTCCTGCTCTACAAAACAGCTTAAATGTTGATGATACAGGTGCTACTTTTGCTGGTGTTATCAAGAATTCTAAGATGAAAGTATTCATCGATCCATATTCTGGTACTGCTGGTACAAACAGCCAGTTCATGATGGTTGGTTACAAGGGTGCTTCTGCTTGGGATGCTGGTCAATTCTATTGCCCATACATTCCTCTACAGATCGTTCGCACTACTGATCCAGCTACTATGTCTCCAGTGCTTGCTTATCGTCTACGTTATGGTATGGCTAAGAACCCATTCTTTAACACAACTGGTCGTACAAATGCATACTACAGAATTCTAGCTATAAGAAATCTTCTGTGAAATTAAGTTACCATTAATTTGGTAACTAAAAGTAACTAAAAAGGAACCTATAGGTTCCTTTTTTCATCTGTAGAATTTCATTCTATAATATGCATTTGATTAAATAATTTTACTTTAGCATATTATTTGTTATAATTAAATTATTTCTTCAAATTTATCTTATGAACTTACTAGAAATCTTATCATCTAAATCGCATAACGCTCACTATCTTAAGGTAGAAAGAAACACGGAACTAAAATAGAAGGTAAAGTAAGATATGCTACACCAGATGGTGTATTTTATGGATTATTGTATAGAAATGATCCAGACGTAAAAAAATTAAACTTAGTGTATTACGCTACAGATAAAAATAGAGCACAATGGGCTAAAAGATCAGAAGCTGCAACTGAATTTAGAACTGGCACTAATTTGTACACGAATGGAGTAGATGAAATATTTGCAAATGAACCACCAGATGATACTTGGAAATTGGGCAGAAAACCAAGATCTGTAGAATGGGAAAACAAAAGAAAAGCTGCTAGCGGCGAAAAAACAAAAGGATCTAAAACTTATACAAATGGCACAGTCAATATGCCTATACTAGAAGGCGAAATAGTTCCAGAAGGCTTCTATCTTGGCATGAAACAAAGACCCAACACAGTTTATTCATATACAAATGAAACAAAAACTACACTAGTTCAGTTTACTGGGTCTCATGAAGTTCCTAAAGATTTGATAAGAATAAAAGGCACAGCGTTGATAAATTCTATCAAAAAGAAACTTGATTAATAAATAGCACAAAGGAACAATACATGAAACATAAAACACTTTCTCGCTTCGACCAAATAGATATCGAAGCTATCAGAGCTAAGGGTAACATCTATGAGACTATATTCATGCTTTCAGCCAGAGTATATCGTCTCAGAAAAGGCGCACCCCCAAAAATCAAAGATTACGCTGATCCTTATAATTCTGGTGTCATGACTGCGCTATTAGAATTCCAATCTGGAGCATACGATGGATTACAACAGTCTAAATAATAATGCATTCACTTTTACTCTGATAAGACTGCCAAATGTAGTCTTTAGAGCAGTAGCAGTTAATTTGCCATCTATATCTGTTGGTGCACCAGTTGCTCCTAACATGCAGGGCTCGCAATACTTTCCTGGATCTGCTACTGAATATGATTCATTTAGAATGACGTTTATTGTAGACGAAAATCTTTCTAACTATGAAGAATTATATCGTTGGATAGATCAGCAAATGATAGGTTCTAAATTTAGACCTAAAACTTCTGAAGAAAAGTTTTTAGTGTCCGACGGTAAATTGGTTACTATGACTAATGCTTCTAATCCAAATCGGATCATATCGTTTAAAGATATGTTTCCGATAGAACTTGGAGCAATCGATTTTGATACTCGTGATACCAATGTCGAACCGGCAATCTGCACTGTAGAATTTAAATTTTCGTACTTTACATTAGAACCAAAGAACTATAGCACTTCAGACGAAGGATTTATTGCTCTTAACATCAATAATCGAGTGTAGAACAAAAATTTTACTTTTGAAATCTTCGGTATATAATTGAAATATATCGAAGGAGTTTAAATGCTAGATAATGATAGTCTTATGAAAGAATGGTCAGTAGACTGCAAACTTGATCAAACAAAATTACTCGAAAGGATGGCTAGCCATCCTTTATTACATTCCAAATATCTAACGCACCTGCAGACATATAAAGTCAAACTCAGATCTCTGACTCTAAAGTACCAAAAGCTGCGTCAGACTAAAACTCGTTATTACAATGGTGAACTAGGGCAAGAAGAACTTATCGCTCTAAATTTAAAACAGTATCAATATAAGAAGCCACTCAAATCAGAGATGGAAACTCTATTAGACGCTGATACTGATCTACAATTGATTCAAGAACAAATTTTGTATATAGAAACATTAGCTACAGCATGTGAATCTATTTTGAAAGATGTCACGAATCAATATTTTCTTTTCAAATCAATTATTGACTACACTAAATTTCAGGCAGGACTATAAATGTATAGAGGGGCGATTAGATTTTCTGAAACAAAATGGAAACAGATGGATCCAGATCTAGCCATTGAGCTAATGTTATGGATCAACCACAGCTTCAAACCCGGCTATATGGTTCACACTATAGAAAATAACATGTGCTATTTTATAGGTGAGTTTGTCGGACATACAGATTTGTTGTTCAATAATTTAAATAGCAACAAATTTCAAATTTACAATGTTGCTGTGATCGCTGATGATTTTTATTTAGAAAAAACTAACGACTATTATACTCTCGCATGATAACTATTAGAAAATTAAACGAAAGCTTTCTTTACATAGAATGCGATATTGATATAGCATATGAATTATCTGAAGCATTCACGTTTGAAGTAAAGGGAGCTAAGTTTGCTCCGCTATACAAAGCTGGAGTATGGGATGGAAAGATTCGAGTGTTTAATCTAGGTAAAAGAACAATGCCTTTAGGTTTACTAGACGAAATCAAACAATTCGGTGTTGAACGTAGCTATTCTGTCGTAGATACCACTCAGAATGATGATAGTCCCATTACCATTGAAGAATTAAAGTGCTATGTAGATACTCTTGGATTCACTACTCGGGCGATTCCTATCGTGGTCAGAGATTATCAAATCAACGGAATTTATACTGCACTTAAAAACAAACGCGGAATTTTAGTCGCTGCTACCGGAGCAGGAAAATCATTAATTCTAGGAGTGATTTGCAGATATCTTACAGAAGTTGTAGGTATGCGAGTGCTTATCATCGTTCCAACCATTAGTCTTACTACACAACTAAAGAACGATTTTGCAGATTATTTCGCACACACTGGTTGGTCTGCAGATAATTCAGTACATTGTATTTCTGCAGGTGTAGACAAACAGGTATCTAAACCAATCACTATTTCTACTTTTCAGTCTATCTATAAAATGAATTCTAGTTGGCTGAATCAGTTTGGTGGTATGATAGCTGATGAAGCTCATAAAGTAATCGCAAAAACTATCACTGGGATATTTGAAAAGGCTACCGAGGTAGAATATAAACTTGGTTGTACCGGTACCATACACGACACTAAATGCGATATGTTAGTCATGAAAGGCATCACTGGGCCGGTCTATGATATTGCATCTACTTCAGTACTTATAGAAAACAAGCAACTAGTTCCTCTAGACATTAAAGCTATAGTTTTAACTTACCCTAAAGAAATATGCAAACTGACTAAAAAGATAGAGTATGAAGATGAAATAAAATTCATAGTTACAAACTCTAAGCGTAATCAGTTCATCACTAATTTAGCTTTAAAGTGCAAAGGTACAACTTTGGTGTTGTTTAGATTTGTAGATTTTCAAGGAATTCCTTTGTACAATATGATTTCTGAAAAATCAGTAGACAGAAATATACACTACATCGATGGTGGCGTAAAAGGTTCAGAAAGAGAAACGATTCGTGGAGATGCTAACAAATCTGATGTAGTAATTGAATTTCCGCACGTAACACTTACTTGTGAAAAAACTGTATTAATACCTATATTGAATTCTATTCCTAAACAAGCATGCACTATAACTTTAGAAGATGATGTTGACTTAGAAGCAGTACTAATGTTAAATAACTCTTTAACTACTGGCATTAATATAAAATGGAAAAATACATAGATGAATTCATGAATAGATTAGGCGCACCATCTTCATATGAAAAACTAATCGAATATATCTCGTTTTGTTTAGATAAAAAGTGCGCCAAAAGCGATAAAACTGAGTCTCATCATTTATTTCCAAGAAATAAATTTCCAGAGCATAAATCAAACAAAATGTATCAAGTAGATTTATTATATTTAGATCATTGTACCGCGCATCTACTATTAGCTGAAGCGTATCCAATTAAAGAATTTACTAGAACTTTAAATTTTATGCAGTTTGATGAAATACACAATGATAGGAAAAGAGAGGCTGTTTCTATAGCAGCTAAAGCCCAATGGGTTAAAATTAAAAATGACCCAGTGGCTTTTGCAAGATTTAAATCTAAAAGATCTCTATTTATGAAAGAATACTTAGCTAAAGATACTGAAGCCAATAAATTATTTTGTGAAATCATGAAAGAATATTATAAAACTGACGAAGGAACTAAAACTAAAGAAAAGATAGGCATTGGTAGCAGAGAAAGTTGGGCATCTCTAACTGAAGAAGAATACATAAAACGAACTGACTCAATGAAATGGAAAGATTCTCCAGATTATGAAAAAAGAGTTGCAGCAGCTTCTATAAGATATGAAGACGAAGAATTTATGAAGATCTTCATAGAAACTATGACTATAGTAAATAAAGATCCTGAAAAAAGAAAACTAGCTGGAGATTCTATAAAGAAATTATGGGAGACTGAAGAATATAGAGAAAACGTTATGCTATCAAGAAAAGCTACTAATGACAAACTAAAAGAAGATGGAATTAAGCGCTCAAATTCTACAAAAATTAAAGAAAAATGGCAAGATCCAGTTTGGAAAGCAGCTATTTTAGCAGACAGAAAAGCTAAAAGAGATTTACTCATTCCAGAAAAAGAAAGAATAAAGCAAGAGAAAAAAGAAATTAAAAGATTAGAAAAAGAAAGAATAAAACAAGAAAACCAAATTCTTGGAAATAAAACTGGAAATTCTGATAAATTAAAAGAAAAATGGCAAGATCCTATATGGGTTGAGAAAATGACTTTAGCAAGAATAGAAGCAAGACGAAAGAAATTAAATGAAACCAATTAAAATATCAGGAGGTGAAACGAATGACATTATTGTAGCGAGTTTCGCTACATTTCGCTACAGGAGTAAATCTACCTGCCATTGAGCATATTATTTTCGCTCATCCAACTAAATCGCCAATAACAATTTTACAATCGATCGGACGTGGGTTAAGATTAAAGGAAGGTAAAGACAAATGCACTTTATACGACATCGCAGATAATCTTACTAATGGAAAAACTGCAAACACCACTTATAGACATCTTGGCGATAGATTAAAGACGTACACTCAAACTGGATTTTCATTCAACATTATCAATATTCCATTCAATGGCTGATCTTTTCAACTTTATAACTTATAGTGATGCGCATATCATGGGAGAAATTCTCTCTAATGAATCTACTGGCATTATGCATATTTCATTTCCGATTAAGATAGAATTAATCACGATAACTAGTCTAAGCGGATTTTTTACTCAGCATATCCCTTCATTGTATCAGCCATTCGGCAATCATGGAGTTATACCATTTCATGCAAACATGTTTGCTTCTATTACTAAATGTTCTGACGGAGATATAAGATATTATGAACATACACTTGCAGCATTAGTATATCAAGAAAGTAAACGCAGGTTGATGTTGGATTCTTTTTTCAATCAAAAAGAATATGATCATTATATTTTTGATGCTCCAGAGATTTTACAATGAGCGATGATTATTTCTTACAAGTGTCGTACGCTAAACAGCTTGGTAGTACTTTAGAACGATTCAAGGTTAAAAAAGAATCTCCGTTCTTAGCTGCAGCTCGCTGCCCTATATGCGGAGATTCAGCTAAAACCCAGTCTAAGACTAGATTTACGATATATGAAAAGAATCATGATTTAAACTGTATGTGTTTTAATTGTGGACTGTCAACTACGTTGGTTAGCTATTTGAAGATTCATAATCAGCAACTTTTTAACGAATTTATGTTTGAAAAGTTTAGATCAAATTCAACTGAACCGATCATTAAGACTAGAGATCCTCCAAAGCCTAAAAAGATAACTAAACCAATTATTGATTTACCTTTGATCACGGATTTACCAGAAAATCATCCTGCTAGATTATATATTGAATCTAGAAAATTACCGAACTATCCGTTTTATTTTGCCGAGCAATTTTATAAATTTTCAAGCCAACACAATGATGATTTCAAATCAAACGAAAAAGACGAACCCCGCATTATTATCCCATTCTTTGACAGAGCAGGAAATATCTTCGCCTACCAAGGTAGAGCCTACCAAGGTAGAGATCTCTCAGGTAGAGCAAAGCAAAAATACATCACAGTCAAAATCAACCCAAAGACGCCTCTGCTGTTTGGTTACAAAACGATTGACATAAATGAGAGTATGCTGTTAGTTGAAGGACCAATTGATTCATTATTTTTACCAAACTGCATTGCTTCTGTTAATGCAAGTCTTTCCGCTACTGCAAAATGGTTTTTAGCTGGAATAAATAAAAATCCAAGTGCCCTAACTTTAATATTAGATAATGAACCAAGAAATGCGGCAGTGGTTAAAGAATATGAACGCGCTATAGAGTCAAGATACAAAATAGTTATCTGGCCTAAAATAGCTGAGCGATGTAAAGATATAAATGATTTAGTGATAAATGGAATTGACCCAGTACAGCTGATTAAAAAGAATACGTACCAAGGTTTAGAAGCTCAATTAATGTTTAATGAATGGAAGAAATTATAAAAATGGACAATATGCTATCGGAATCAAAATTTTATATGGGATATTCACGTTGGGATGAGACCAACGATCGTTATGAAACGTGGGAAGATTCAGTAGACCGCGTAATGAATATGCATCGTCAAAAATATGTTAACAAAATGACACCTCAGCTAGAAGAGGCATTTGAATTTGCTACAGAAGCATACAAACTGAAATTAGTACTTGGAGCTCAGCGAGCTCTACAATTCGGTGGAGAACAGATTTTCAAACATGAAAGTAGAATGTATAACTGCTCAGTTTCATATGTAGATCGTCCTGCGTTCTTTAATGAATGCATGTATCAGATGCTATGCGGAGTTGGTGTTGGGTTTTCTGTAAGTAAACAGAACATTGCTAAGTTGCCTAATATTGCCAGACGATCTCAAAAGAAAGTTAAACTATTTCAAGTTCCAGATTCGATTGAAGGCTGGTCTGATGCGTTCGGCGTTCTATTGAGTTCTTACTTTACAGAAGGTGCAACACACCCAGAATATCGTGGTTGTCAAGTACACTATGATTTTAGTAAGATTCGCCCAGCGGGATCAAAAATTTCTGGTGGATTTAAAGCACCGGGCCCGGATGGTTTACGTAAAGCTCTTATCAAATGCGAAGATCTGCTAGAAAATCTTCTGACAGACAAACCAATCAGTAAAATCAATACTATTACAGCTTATGATTTAGTAATGCATATGTCTGATGCTGTACTTAGTGGTGGCGTACGTCGGTCAGCAACTATTTGTATCTTTGATAAAGATGATCATGATATGCTTACTGCTAAAACTGGTGATTGGTTTCAAACAAATCCGCAGCGAGGCCGATCAAATAATTCTGCTTTGATCGTACGAAGTGATCTTCAGAGAGATGAGTGGGCTAACATTATGAAGTCAGTCAAAGATTTCGGAGAACCCGGATTCATCTTTTCTGATTCAGAAGAATTCATGTACAATCCGTGCGTAACCGGAGATACATTAGTTGCCGTATGCGATCATGGCATTTTGCAAAATGGGGAAAACACAAGTCGCGGTATACCATATCAAATTCCTATGAAAGCTTTAGTCGAATTATTTGAAACGTCTGATTTATGTCCTATGGTATTAACATACAACACTAATTCTGGCAAACTAGAATTTGATGATATTACTAATGCAGCTATGACCAGAAAATCTGCTGATGTTATTAAACTTAATCTAGATGACGGGTCTGTTTTGAAATGTACTCCAGATCATAAAATTTTTACAGAAAACCGTGGATGGGTAGAAGCTAAATATTTATTAAACACTGATATTTTATTATCAGAGTAATCGTTGCGCATTGTGCGATTTTAAATCGCACAATGATTAAAATGAAATTTCTAGAAACATCTCCTAACTTAAATCGTAATACTAAAAATTTAACTCCAACCGATATAAAATTTTCTAAACACGTAAGAAAATTATCTGAAGACGTCATATCTCAAATAAAATCTGAAATAAATGAATATTATTTTATAAAGGGTTGGGGTTTAAAGATTGTTGCTAGAAACGTATTAGGAGTTACTTATACCAATTGCAGATCTCTTTTTAAAATACTAAATTTAGAATATAGAAAAGGGTATGCTGTATGTAATGATTTTTTGAAATCTTTTAGAAAAGAAAAAGCTATACAAGAAAATTCTTTAAATGAAGGCTTCAATAGTTCAATAGTAAAACGTTATGCTAAAGCTACTACTCGCGGAGTGCAAGGCTTTTATTATAACAAATCTACTAATTCTTATGTTTGGTTAAGATCGACATGGGAATTTATATATGCAAAATTTTTAAATAAAATTGGAGTTAATTGGAAAACAGAACAAACATACTATAATTTATCCGATGACACTAAATACAGTCCAGATTTTTATATATACAATTCTAATTGGAATTTAGAAAAAATAGTTGAAATCAAAGGATATTACGATAATCACGCTTACAAATGTGATTTATTGAAATCAGACAATTTAATTGATTCATCTATAGAAATACTGTTAGTCAGAGATATAAATTTATATTTAGAAGAAAATTTAACATATAACAAGGAATTAATAACATGGAAAATGATAAGAAAATCAAAAGAATCTCTATTAGAAGTATAGAGTTAAGCGCAAATGAAGACGTGTATGACATTACTGTAAAGAATAATCATAATTTCTTCGCTAATGGTCTGCTAGTTCATAATTGTGTAGAAATTGGTATGCTACCAAAATCTGAATTTGGCGAATCAGGATTTCAATTCTGTAATTTGACTGAAATTAATGGTGGAGCATGCATCGACAGAGAAACATTTCTAAAAGCTTGCAAAGCTTCTGCTATCCTTGGTACTATTCAAGCAGGTTATACTAACTTCAATTATCTATCTAGTGCTACAAAGATGATCACTGATCGTGAAGCTCTAATCGGATGTTCTATTACTGGTTGGATGAACAACCCAGAAGTTCTTTTCGATAAAGCTAATATGATTGCAGGTGCAGAATTAATTAAGCAAGTCAATAAAGAAATTGCAGATCTAATTGGTATCAACCAAGCAGCTAGAACTACTTGTGTTAAACCATCTGGTAATGCTAGTGTATTGCTTGGTACTGCTTCTGGAATTCATGGTGAACATTCAGCTAGATATTTTAGACACGTTCAGATGAATGTCAATGATGAAGTTGCTAAGCACATTCAAGAAGTTAATCCAAAAATGGTTGAAAGATCAGTCTGGTCATCTAATGGTACTGATATTGTAGTAGCTTTCCCAGTATCTACGTTAGATGGTTCGTGCTTTAAATCTAATCTGCTAGGTGTCAAACAGCTAGAATATGTAAAACTAGCTCAACAGTACTGGGTAGAATACGGAACTAACGTTGATCTATGTGTACATCCAAAACTTCGTCATAACGTCAGCAACACCATCACTGTTGATAATTGGGATGAAGTAGAACAATATTTGTTCGATAATAGAGAATGGTTCGCTGGAGTTTCGTTACTGTCAGCAGCAGGCGATAAAGCATATGCTCAAGCTCCATTCACAGAAGTGCTAACATTTGAAGAAATTACTAAAGTACATGGAGAAGGTTCATTGTTCGCTTCTGGTTTAATTGTAGAAGCTCTGCGAGCCTTCAATGAAAATCTATGGTTAGCATGTGCTACATTAGTAGGAACAGGACTAAAATTATCTGAAGAATCCGAAGACTTGCTAAAACGCGACTGGATTCGTAGAGCAACTAAATTCGCTAAGAATTATTTCTCAGATGATCTAGATAAGATGACTAACTGTTTGAAAGATTGCTATAACTTGCACAAGTGGGCTAATATCAATAGATCTATGCAGAATATTGATTTCTCGAAAGAACTTAGTAAACAAACATACATCGACATCGATACAATGGCAGGCGCGGCCTGCGCTGGCGGAGTTTGCGAGATAACATTCTGATCTATTAAATAGTTACATGGAAACATGTAACTCTGCTTGGACTTTTAATGATGAACCGGTGTTGGAGATTAATCCCTCTTACATCGGTTTTGTTTATTGTATATCTAATTTGTTAGATGGTCGAATGTACTTCGGAAAAAAGAAGACGCAATTTAAAAAAACATCTATAAAAACAATAAAATTAAAGAATGGTGAAAAGCGAAAAAAGAAAATCAGAACTCTAATCAGCTCAGATTGGATAGATTATTATGGGTCATCCGAAGAACTTAAAGCAGATGTTTTAAAACTTGGGTCTCATAATTTTTCTCGTAAAATTTTAAGATTCTGTAATACTCTCACAGAATTGAGTTATTACGAATCTAAAATACAATTTGAAACAGACTGTTTATTATATCCAGAGAAATATTATAATGCTTGGATTTCTTCTAGGTGTCGTAGAGATCATTTACTGAAATTTACACATAATACAGAATATGATAAAATTGCGAAATGACGATGTTCCGTTCAATCTTCTAAAGAAGGTTTTATATATTCATGATTCTCCGTACGAATATCACATAGACGAAGATGGTTATGGTCATGCTATTATAGATGACAATAAACTATCGTTTTATGTAAATTCATATGGCGAGATATTGACTGACACTATTAGATTCGACACCGAATCTTAGAACTTTCTTTCCTTTAAACTTGAGTGAT
>JFJP01011296.1_pt2 | contig 12619 bp, 9 predicted proteins | sample 431651 | NCBI WGS metagenome assembly JFJP01 (sample SAMN02602958, study PRJNA72255) | Microbial mat metagenome, whole genome shotgun sequencing project. | biome: fresh water; feature: sink hole; material: water; isolation source: purple microbial (photo- and chemosynthetic) mats found in... | reverse complement strand
CCACATTTTGGCAACCTAACGGCGAAATTATCCCCGCCCAACACCTTATTCAGCTTAATAACCCGTTATCACCAGGCCGTTATTGGCTGGCTGTTGCCGTATTTAACCCCCTCACCCAACAACGCCTCCCGTTAACCTCTGACCTAAGCGATTCGTTAGATACCATGTTCATTGGCCCATTAAAAGTGGCCTTACCTCCCCCAAACCCCATGGCCATGCAGCCCATTTCCGCCACCTTTGGCACCGCCATTCAATTGCAAGGGTACGAAGTAGCGAATGGGCGAATGGGCGAGGAGGCGAATAATTCGCAACCTCGCAACCTCGCCATTTCGCTTTATTGGCTCGCCATTGCCACACCTGACCGTGATTATACCGTCTTTATTCATTTGTTAGACGAGGCGGGAAATATCGTCGCGGGTAGCGATAGCCAACCCATCAACGGGCAATATCCCACCTCCATTTGGTCGCCCCATGAACGGCTGCTTGATTTACATACCTTAACAATTCCCCCCGATTTACCCTCTGGTCAGTATCACTTAACGTTAGGTTTATATCATCAACCGAGTGGGCAACGCTTGCCCTTGACCTGGCCTAACGGTCAAGTTGATGCGGCAGGGGAGTTGAAATTGAGTGATGAGAAATTAGAGGTAAAAAATGAGAATTAAAAAATTTTTACTCCCTACTCCCTACTCCCTATTCCTCATTATTCTCCTCGCCTTCGCCCTTCGCAGCTATCACCTCGACAGCCAATCATTACGCGGTGACGAAGCCGCGAGTGTCATCTACGCTGCCATGCCCATTACGGAATTATGGGAACTCGCCCGCGTCACCGACCCGCACCCACCGTTATACTACGTCATTTTGCATGGCTGGCAAGCTATCATGGGCGAGTCGGCGTGGGCAATGCGTTATGCTGGCGTAATGGCTGGCACCTTAGCCGTTGCCGCGTTATATCGCCTCACTCAAGTAACTTTGCGTAATACTCGCCTCAGTTTACTTGCCGCTTTCCTCTTAGCCATCAATCCCCTACAAATTTGGCTGGCGCAAGATGTCCGTTCCTACGCCTTTTTCACCCTCATGGGCTTACTGGCCTCATGGCTATTTTGGCTGAACGCGAAGGACGCGAAAGAAGGCGAAAGAAGGCGAAAGGGAAAAATACTTCCTACTCCCTATTTCTTACTCCTTTATATCATTTTGACCGTCGCCAACTTTTACACTCATTATTACGCCATCTTTCTTATGGCTTTTCATGGTCTATTTATCCTTATTCAGCTAACAAAAAGTATACAAAGCCGAAAACCACCTCTTACTTCTCACTTCTTACTTCTCACCTCTCACCTCTCATTTCTCATCTCTTATTTCATCATCGGCCTGCTCATTTTACCAGGCTTACAACTCGCTTACCACTTTAGCAGCGAGGCCGCAGGCGGCATAGAGATTATCCCCACCCCTGAAATTTTTCGTCAGGCATCTACCGCGTTATTAACAGGCTTTACGCTAGATTACAGCAATGGCCTCATGGTCAGCCTGATATTAGCTCCCATTTGGCTGATAGGTTTGGTAACTTTATTACGTTTTCAGCCGCGTGCGGGGCAATTTTGGGGGTTATTTTTTGCCCTGCCCGTCTTGGGCGTGATTGCCTTGTCCATTGGACGGCCTTTTTTCAAGGAACGCTTTCTTATTCAAGCCCAACCTGCCTTTGAGGTGTTACTCGCGGTGGGGTTTATGACATTATGGCAATCCGCCACCAGCATCACTAATACCAGCGATTATAAGGCTTTAAGCCTTATAATCGCTCGAATTGGTAGGTTTATCGCTGTTCTCAGCTTACTTTTTTTGTTAGCCATCAATGGCCTATCATTACACAATTATTTCAATAATCCCCTCTATGCCAAATCAACTCCCTGGCACCTTTACCATGATTACGTGGCTGACCATGCCCGCGCGGGTGATGTCATGTTGACCAATTTCCCCGAAGCCTCCGTTAGTTATTATAGCCCCAATCAATTACCTTTTTATGTCGTGCCTGATGAGCGTGACCGTGACGTGGCCTATCGGCTGGCGCGCACCGCCCAAATTGCCCAAGCCTATCAGCGCATCTGGTTTTTACCCCTCGCGCATCAGGGCTTTGATGAGGAAAGTGCGGTTCTCACCTGGCTTGACCGCCACGCTGACCGCGTGAATCAAATTTTTTTCCCGCAATATAACCTGAACCTTTATTTAACCCCGTCACAAATTGAAGCGGGTATGATCAGCCAACCCACCCATTTTGCCCATAACATTACCTTACGCGGCTATCAAATTTGGGATAAGGAGGGGCAAAGTAAACTCACCCCTGAATTAACCTTACAACTAAAACCGAAACAAAAATTCACCCTCTCCCTCTATTGGCAAGCCGACCAGCCCACCGATGTTCCCTACACCGTTTATGTCCATGTGGTCGCGGCAGACGGTTTTAACCGCACCAGCCAAGATAATCAACCCGTTTGGGGCAGTTATCCCACGAACACCTGGCAACCCCATGAAACCATCACCGATAAATATACCTTAACCATTCCCGAAGGCACGCCCCCAGGCCCCCACCAAATCCGCGTCGGTTGGTATCGCAGTGATAACGGGGCGCGTGTTTCCGTGACCAATTCAACGGCGGAGTGGGTGGTTTTAGGCATGAAATTAGGAATTAGGAATTAGGAATTACGAACTTCTAATTTCTAATTCCTAATTCCTAATTATGTTAACGATAAAATGTGCTGCCTGCAAACGCAAGCTATGGAAATATGATAAAATTGGGCATGGTCAAGTGTTGCGCTGTTATAAAGAGCGCATCAGCCAACTTTATATTACGGAACTAACTAGCCCCAAAATCACCTGCCCATGTGGCAAGGAGATTGGCCTGGATAAGGGCGACCACATTAAGATGATTCCCTCAGCCTTTGTCTATTCGGGGACGAAACGGAATGGGTGAGAGGGGGAATATAACGGATTGAAAAAACAGCTTTTAAGGTGTATAATAATTAATTGTCTATGAGATTGAACAGGAGGCGATTGTAAAATGGATAGATTAAATCAATATCGTCAGTGTATTCGCAGATTTATTGAATACCATGCTAATTTGGGAACACCCGCTGAATCCATTGAAAGACAAATTATTTTTGATGTTGAACATGACCATTATCAATGGCTAGAGTTAGGCTGGCGGGGAACAAATCTTGCTAGAAAATAACCTTCAAGCTCCGAGGAAAGAGCCAAGACTAGCCATCAGCGAGATATTAACGATTATTATTCATTTTCATCAATCCCACTATCGGGAGTTTAAGGCGTACTATGTACCTGAGTTCGGGATAGCGGTTGCCTGACGCTAAAGTGGTCAGGCTAAGAAGACAAAGTACGCTAAAGCGCACTCAATTCGCTTCATGGCGTGACTTTTTAGCCTACTTCAGTAGGCTTTGTCTTCTTAGCACGACGGCTTTAGCCTCGTACCATCTTATCCCGAACTCAGGTCAATAGCCCAAAGCGGAACGCTGACCCCCATTTGTTCTTATTCTTAATAAAGGAAAGTTGCTCCAGCAACGGGTGAATTGGCACATCTTGACCAACGATAAAGCGCACATCTCGCCGATAAGGGGTGAAATCGGGCGACATTTCAAATTGATACACCTCCGCCCCTCTCCCAAAGGGCGAAGGGAGACCAGATACTCCCTCTCCTTTGGGAAAGGGGCGGGGTGAGGGTTGATAACTAATTGATATGTTGAAACTATTTCTGCCCGACAAACTCATTGGTATATAATTTTATTACATCTAGCTCTTTCTCTAACAAGCCCGTCTCCCGCATGAAGCTAACGGATTCTTGCCATGCCTGTTCGGTGGTTAGGCCAACTTGGTCGCTGCGCCACAGGGCGAGGGAAGCCTCTAACACGGCCCGTTGAGTCGGCACGTCGGCCTCTTTCATATCGGGAATAAATTTGCGGGAAAGGGTCATGGCTTCATCGGGATGGTCAAGGGTATATTGCAACCCACGCAGATTGGCGCGCACCATTTTGCGAACTAAATCAGGTTGCTCTTTGATAACGGTCTCATTTGTTACGAGGCCATTGGAAATGAGGTTAATATAATCTGACACTTCAAATAAATTGACCTCCATCCCTTGCTGTTTTAGCTGAACGGGTTCATTGGCAATATAAATCACGGCCGCATCAACCTGCCCCGTGCTAACAGCTTCGGCTTGGGTAAAGCCAATGCTTTGTAATTTAATTTTTGTCTCATCCAATTTTTGGGTATAAACCAGGGCTTTCCAGGCGATATAACTGGCCCCAAACAACCCTGGAATCCCTACGGAGTGGTCAATTAATTTGGCGGGGGTATCAATGCCACTGGCTTTGGTCGTCATAATTGCCACTGGAAATCGCTCATACCATTTCATAACATAAACTAGAGGCAAACCCTGGGCGCGGCTCAAAATCACTTGGTCGCCACTGGCAATGGCAAATTGACGTTCGCCTTTGGCGGTTAAGGCCACAAAATCGGTTTCAAAGCCATATTCTAGCGAAACATCTAGCCCCTCTTCGGCAAAAAAGCCTTTGGCCTGTGCGACATAAAACGGGGCAAATTGTACATTGGGGACATACCCCACACCAAGTTGAATGGGCTGGAGTTTGGGCGGCGTGGCTTGGGTTTGTCCACAAGCCGAGAGCATGAGCATGAGTAGGGCGATGAAATAAACTTTACGAAACATAAATAATCTTCTCCTTGAGGTAACTTAATTATTATAACAATATACAGGAGTGCAACGGCTTTAGACGTTGCCAGATAGGTTGTAGCAACGTCTATACTGCGCGAGGGCATAAACTGGAGTGTCAAAATTTCATTTTGACAGGCGAAAGTAAAACTTTTGCATTCCTGAAAAGTTTAATTCATGACCTCGCGCAGTCTAAAGCTGTTGCACTCCTGCATTAAAGACAGCCATTATAAGGTTTTGAACCTTATAATGGCTTAATTCGCTAAGAGTCTAACTGCGCCAATGGAGCAGCCGTTTTTCCAACAAACCGACTAGACCATACATGGTCAGGGTGATAGTGGCGAGCGTTAAAATTGCCACAAAGACGAGCGAGGTATCAAAGAGGCCGCGCGCTTGGTTGATGAGAAAACCAAGACCTTGATTAGCCCCCATGAACTCACCGACCACTGCGCCAATCACCGATAAGGTTACGCCCACTTTCAGCCCACCAAAAAAGACGGGCAGCGCGGCGGGAAACTCTAACATGGTGAAGGTTTGCCAACGACTCGCTTGCAGAGAACGCATTAAATCGCGCAGGTTTGGCTCAACCGAACGGATGCCGACCACGGTGTTAATCAACACGGGAAAAAAAACAATTAAGGCACAAACGAAAATTTTACTGAGATAGCCACCGCCAAACCAAATAATCATCAACGGGGCAATCGCCACGACGGGTACTGATTGTAAGGCGACAAGATAAGGCGATAAAATTTGTTCTAACAATTGGCTTTTAGCAATGGCATAGCCTAATATAGTGGCGGTCATCACCCCTAAGATTAGCCCCATGAGGATTTCAAAGAAGGTGGCTTGGGCATGAAACCACAATGTCCCATCCGTAATAACCCGTATCAAAGTGGTCGCCACATCCGTTGGGGCGGGTAAAATAAAGGCGGGATAGGCTGTCCACCAAACCACACATTGCCATGTTGCAATAAATATCATGAAGGCCATCGGCATGAAGATAAAATTGCCTGGTGTGCGCGACGGCCATAATCCTGCCTGGCGTAAGGAGAGCGAGTTACTCGAATATTGCGGTAAACGAGGCGATAAAGGTACAGATTGTGACATTTTAAGCTCCTTTTTAGTAACTATTCACTCAGAATCCGCGAAGTACGCTAAGAAAAGCGAAGTTTTTTTTCTTCCGCTTTCTTGGCGTGTCTTAGCGGATTCTAGCCTTAGTGAGTAATTACAATTTTTAGGTAAATAAAAACCCCGAATTCTTTTTATCAGAATTCGGGGCAAAGATAGGCAACTAAAGATGAACCAACCTAAAGTAAACTCAGGTAGGCCAATAGTTAATAAGCTGTTGGGATAAAAACAGCTACCTTTTCAACCTTCTCCCATCCGGACTATACCGTCGGCCTTAGATTTACACTAAATCTGCCTAAAAAACAGGCTCGCGGGCTTGATGGCTTCGAGGCTTCATTGACTAAAGGCCATTTTACCGCCGGTCGGGAATTGCCATGTGGCGCACCCTGCCCCGAAGGTTACTATTCGATTCGCTTCTCATTATAGTCGATACTCTTAAGTGTGTCAAACACACTAAGCAGGTTAACGCGCCATTCTAAAATAGAGCTTACGGTTTCCAGATAAAACTACGAGTTTCACTGTTGGGGCTAACGGGAACATACTTATCGTCGCCCTCTTTGCGCTCCACAAAAACATACCACTCATACCGATAATCTGGCCCATCGGCCTGCCCCATGAGGTCAAGCGGCACTGTCCAACTGCTATTGGTGGTATTTTCGCCACCAAATCGCTCTGAACCTTGATAAGAATAACGGAGTCGCACTACGTAATATTCGTTTGGGAGTAATGGCTCATTCACGGGCTGCCAACGCAAATCAATGGTATTGCCGCGAATAAATTCGACTCTATCTTTGGGGTCTAGCAATTTGGGGGCCTCAATATTGCGCGGCGTGGGCAGCGGCGCAGTGGGTAAAGTGACTGGGGTAGGTGTATCGGCAGCCTTCGCGCGCGTGGGCGCAGGGGTACGGGTTGGGGTGTCGGTGGGCGCGGGCGTATCCGTCGGTAAAGGCGTATCAACGGGGGGCGGAGTCTCGGTAGGTAACGGGGTGGCCGTTGGTAGTGGCGTTTCGGTGGGCGTGGGGCTAGGGGTCTCGGTGGGCGGAATGGGCGTTTGAGTGGGCGTGGCGGTAGCAGTAGCCGTCGCAGTGGCCGTCGCCGTCGCAGTTTCAGTCGGCGTGTCCGTAGGCTCAGGGGTGGGCGTGGCGAGAAATGGCAAGCCCGCTAAGGCCGATTCCGAGTCCGTAAGATATTGTGAGCCAAGATAGCCGCCGCCGCTACAAATCATACAGGTGGCTAAAAACATGAGAGCCGCGCCCGTCGCGAGAGTCAGTCCCCAGGAGCGAGTTGGCTCATCAGCCGCCGCTTTTTTATGATGTTTGGGCGCAGAATCACTTTTAGTTACGGGAGGTATCGCAGTTGAGTCAGCCTTAGTTGAAACAGGTTCGGCTTCATTAATTGGCGCGTCAGCCATTTCGGGAACGGTCTCGACTTCCTGAAGCGGCGCGTCAGCCATTTCGGGAACGGTCTCGACTTCCTGAAGTGGCGCATCGGCCATTTCATGAACAGGCTCGGCTTCGCTGGTCATGGCGATAATTTCTGGCTCGATGGGCGGAGTAGGTTTAACTAATGAAACGGTCTTGGCCTCATAATGGATAGAGGACGGCATATCAATGGAATGAGTGATGAGATGTTCCTCTACCTGTGCGGGCATGGACGGCTCAACCTCAGCCATAACGGGGGGCGGGGCCACAGGTTGAGGGCGACTTGGTGGCGGCATGGATTTTGTTGGCTGGGGAGTGGGTTCAACCGAGCGCGTGCCGCTTGAAGTTACAGGTTGTTTCGTCGCTATGGGCGCAGGTGTCACGGGTTTGGGGCGTGGCACTTCGGCTTCAGGTGGCTTAATGGGGCGCATAAAGCGAGAATTGGGATTGAGCTTGAAGCCAGGCGGGGGCGCGCCCACTTCAGGGCGCGATAACGGGCGAACGGGACGAGATAGCGTTGAACCATCCGCACTAGGAGGTTGAGCCACACGCGGGGCGGCAGTCATGGCCGCTTCAACCTCAGCAACGGTCAGGGCTAGTTCACTTTGCCCTGGAAACAAAAAATCGCTGACCGTATCGGGGCGCGCCACTAACCAACCGACTAAGGCGCGGTGGGTCTCTAAATCAAGTTTAACCGTTTTGGCCTCAATTTGGTTGGGAGGAGTAAAACGGATATTGGGTTCTTTACCCGCCAAATGGAGATGGGCTAAACGTAAAGTTACAATTTCGGCTGGGGTTAAACCAATCCGTTGCACCATGTTTTGGAGAGCTATATTGAGTTGGTTGGATGAAGTCATGGGGTTGGTCATAAAACTAATTACGCCTCTCTGAAAAATCAACTCGCATTTTATTGATTTTACGCTCATAAAGCAAACAACTTCAACCGCAAATTACGATATGCCCAGGTAAATTTGTGGGATACTGTTCGCTTAGGTAGAATTTCTAAGAAAATAATTCACTTGGTGCTAACGAGACCCTTTATGTCATTCATTTTGAAACTCCCAAAAATAGCTTCACTCATAGCAGGATTTACAGTTATTGGCTTAACCATGTTAGCCTGTAGTAGTGGTAGCCAATCCGCCGCTGGTCGCATTGTAATGTTGACCCGTTTACCCACCCTAACCCCCACCGTTATGGGCGGAGTCGTTAACGCGGCTGCCCCTGTTGAGGCTGCGGCACAACCTGCCCCCGCTGAGGCAACAGCCGTCCCTGCCCCCGTGGAGGGCGCGGCACAACCTGCGCCCGTTGAGGCTGCGGCTCCTCCTGCGCTCCAACCTGCGCCCGCTGAGGCAACCCCTGCGCCCGTTGATGGCGCGGCGGCGCAACCTGCCCCGTCCATTGTGATTGCGGCCTTGAATAAGGTGGAGGAGTATGTTGACCTGCAAAATGTGAGCGACCAACCGCAAGATTTACGCGGCTGGAATGTGTTATCCGAAAAAGACGGTCAAAAATGTAATTTAGCAGGCACGATAGCTCCAGGCGAAACATTACGAATTTGGGCTTTAGCCACGCAAGCGGCGCAAGGTGGCTATAATTGTGGCTTTAGCCAAGAAATTTGGAGTGATAATGAGGCCGATGATGCCATTTTATATGATGCGTTTGGGGTTGAAGTTTCGCGGGCTAAATAATTAGTAAGGGCGAGTGGAAATGTTATGGCAACGGTTAGGTTGACGGTAGCTCAAATAGAAGATTTGTTGCATGGCCCTCGCCCGTTACAATTGGCAAGATATGATTTTAGCGAGGCCGATTTGCGCGGCGTGGATTTGAGCATGGCCGATTTGAGCCAAGCCAATTTAACCCAAGCAAACTTAAGTAAAGCCAATTTGAATGGGGCGAACTTAAATGGCGCAGTATTAAGTTCGGCTAATTTGGTGCAGGCGGACATGGCGCAAACACAATTACATAAGGCTTACTTAAATGGCGCGGATTTGCGCGGCGCGGATTTACGCGGCGCGGATTTGCAGCAAGCCTATTTGAGTGGGGCGAATTTCATGGAAACAAATTTGCAAGATGCGATTATGGCGGGCGCAGTCTTAAGTCGGGCTTACATGGGCAAGGCCAATTTGAGTCGGGTGGATTTGCATGGGGCATATTTGGTCAAGACGGATTTGAATGGGGCGGCGTTGGCGTTGGCTGATTTGAGCGAGGCGCACATGCATCAAATTAACCTCAGTGGAGCGATTTTAATGGGGGCGGATTTGTCGCAGGCGGATTTGACCGAGGCGGATTTGCGCGGCGCAAATTTGGATAATGCCGATTTAAGCGGGGCGAATTTAAGCAAGGCCAATCTCAGTCTGGCGAATTTAAGCGGGGCGAAACTGAATCGGGTGAACTTTACCGATGCAGAAATGGAAGGGACGATTCTTTTTGGCGCAGATTTGACCAAAGCCAATTTAAGCCGCGCCAATTATGCCCAAGCCGATTTGAACGGCGCGAATTTAACCCAAGCCATGCTCCTTGACGGGTCGTTACATCTTTAAGAAATGCGCCATAAACGAAAAAAGCCCGTTCAGAACGGGCTTTTTTTGTTTAAGCAGCCAGGGGGAGGTCGGCTAAAATTTCAGAAACAATCAAACGGTCATCTATCCATTTATTTAACTCGCGCAAACGGTTCATATCCGCCATGTCTTCAAACAACACATCTAAATCAGGTAAGGTTAATTTAACTAAACGTAACCGTAATTTTGCGGTGGTGCTATCCGCTAAATGAAACCTACGCTTAAAGTAATTTACCAATTTACCAACCAGCAAGGCATGGGCATCTTCCTCAAAGGTTTCACGATAACTTATGGTTTCTCTAAAGGGCGTTAATCTTAACATTTTAGCTAATTCCTTGTAACTCAAAGTTTTGAATTTTTACATTTTAGCTAATTCCTTGTAACTCAAAGTTTTGAATTTTTGTTCTATCAACTGCATTAAGACATCGGCTAACCGATGTTGGACTTCTAAGTTAAGGTTAGCTGTTTGCTGAATCTGCGCTAACCAGTGGGTGAGATTATGCCTCACTTCCTGTTCAGTGTCAACTAAAAATGGGCTTAACACTGTTGCGGCCAGGCTGGTGCGGGGCAATTTCTTTAACACTGTGACCAAATCGAAAGCAAATATCCGTTGGTTGCCCCCAGAGTCATAAATCGTAGCATAACCAAACCCCACGTCATCATTGTCCTTATCTAGCCACAACACCATCGCAAACCATTCATGCTTGAGCATGGCAGGACGTTGCTCAAAATAAGTGGCTGTTTCCCGCCCGACTCGCTGATAAATCGTGGGGTCAGGTGAGGCTTGCACCTCCACAAAATAAATCGGCTGCCCCGCTTGAATTGGCTCAAATACGCCATCTATGCGCTTCTCTGTGGTTTTAACCGTAATACTTTCAAAGCGATAAGGACAGTGAGGCGTAATTTGCATTAACTCAAAGAACACATCAGGGCAAGACTGAAATAGTTCATAAAACAGAATATCGGATTTCATGGTTCTCCTTAATAACTTATTCTTACTTACTCAGGGCGGCAGATTGTTCCAAATCCTTAAGGGCGCGGCTCTCATTGCCGAGACTATGGCGCGCCTGCCCGCGATGTTTATAAGCTGCCGCATCATCAGGATTGAGCATTAAGGCCATCGTAAAATCCGCCACCGCCTGAGCATCACCGCCCATGTGCTGATAAGCCTGCCCACGATTACGATAAGCTGCGGCCATTTTTGGGTCACGCTCAATCGCTGCCGTAAAATCCACAATGGCCTGATGGTCATGTCCCATGTTACCATATACTAAGCCCCGCCGATTATAAGCCGCCGCGTCGGTGGGGTCTAATTTTATCGCCTCATTCAAGTCCGCTAACGCCTTATCATATTGTTTCAAACTCAAATAAACATCGCCCCGCGTGTAATACGCATAACCCAAATAACTGTCCCCATGCTGAATCGCCTCGCCAAAATCGGCCAAAGCCGTCTCCGTATTGCCCTCCGCCAAGCGCACCAAGCCCCGCGCAATGTACGGCCAATCGGCAGGGTCAGGTTGCATGGTCAGGGCTTGCGTGAAATCTTGCTCCGCCGAAACGTAATCTTCCAACGCAAAATGCGCCAAGCCGCGCCCAATATAAGGCCGACTCGCGGGCTGATATTTCAATTGAATGGCCTGACTAAAATCAGCAATCGCCTCGGTATACGCCTCCGTGCGATGATAGGCCAAGCCGCGCCGATAATAAGGCCAACTCGGTTTGGTGTTGGTCAGGCTCATGGCCTGCGTAAAATCCATTATCGCCGCATTATAATCCTTCGTATCATAATACAAATCGCCCCGATTGTAATATAAATCCCCATCTTGCGGGTCAAGCCGAATCGCCTCCTCAAACTCCACCAGGGCGCGCCGATAATTGGCCTGTTGCCGATAGACATTGCCCCGATTGCTATAAGGCCAACTCAACGGGGCATGGCTCAGTTGAATGGCGCGAGTAAAATCCGCCACCGCTTCATCATATTTCGTCATATTTTGATAGACCAGCCCACGACTGTTATAAGCCGCCGCCGAACGCGGCTCAAGGCGCATGGCCGCCGCAAAATCGCTCAACGCCGCAGGGTATTTATCCTGCGCCCGATAGACCACCCCCCGACAAACATACCCATCAGCCAAATCTGGCGCAAGGTGAATCGCCTGTTCACAATCGGTCAGGGCGGGCTTAAGTTGCTCTAACTTACGATAAACCAAGCCCCGTTGACTGTACGCTTCCGCCATATCGGGGCGTAATTCAATAGCTTGATTTAAGGGTATTAAGGCGGCCTGAAATTGATTGCGCTGATATAACGTTACGCCTTCGTCATAATAAGGCTGGGCATCTGGCCTGGTCGTCGCGGTAGGGGCGCGCGTCGGCATAATGGTGGGCGAAATGATGACGGTGGGCGGAGTCGGCTGCGTGGGTTGACAGGCCACCGCGAGTAATATGATGAAACTAATAAGCCATATTCGTAACATGAGGTTACTTCCTTGAGCAGTGATATAAACAAAACGAGCTACGACATAATAAATCGTAGCCCGCCAAATCATTTTTAGGGTTCATGCGTTTACCTCTAAATAGCCTGTAATGGTTGAGCGAGTTTTCTATGCGCGGCCATTTTATTACGAAACAATTGCGATTCTGTTTGGTAAAATAAAAGCCATTCGGCATAAGATTTACCTTTTAATTGCTCATAAGTACCCAAGCAAAAGTTTTGCGGCATTTCGTAGGGGCAATGCCTTGTGCTTGCCCCGTTTTGGGCAGGGACAAGCCCTGCCCCTACG
>JFJP01034159.1_pt1 | contig 12620 bp, 8 predicted proteins | sample 431651 | NCBI WGS metagenome assembly JFJP01 (sample SAMN02602958, study PRJNA72255) | Microbial mat metagenome, whole genome shotgun sequencing project. | biome: fresh water; feature: sink hole; material: water; isolation source: purple microbial (photo- and chemosynthetic) mats found in... | reverse complement strand
TCCGGCTCGGACAGCTGCAGTCGGGCCAGGGAAACAAACCCCTGGATCACCCCCAGCGAGTTGTTGAAATCATGCGCCAGTCCTCCGGCCAGCAAGGCCAGAGATTCCAGCTTGTTCCGATGCAGATCATCTTCCCAGGCACGGCGGCTGTCGCTGATATCGCGGACAATGGCAAGTAACCGGTCTTCTCCCAGCCTGACGATCCGCGAATCGAAGGTACGCACCCGTCCGCGAATCTCCAGGTCGGTTTGCAGAGCCGCGACTCCTCCTTGAGTCATGAGGAGATGCAGCTTGTCCAGAACTTCTTTAGCAACCGAGGGAGGGAACATTTCGTCCAGACGCTTGCCCACATAACGCTCGGGATCGTGGTAGAGGGTGTTTTGAACCGGAGTATGGCATTCCAGGATAAGACCCGCTTCATCGAGTTGAAATAGGAGATCGGGCAAGACTTCAACCATCGCCTGGAAGCGGTCCTCGCTCACCTTGAGACGCTCTTCGGTACCGGCCAGCTGCCCCATACGCTTTTTGGCCTGAGACCGGAAGTAGAACACCAACCCCGCCAGCAAGGCGATGACGACCAGGGCCGCTCCGATGGCAAGGGCGATGTTCTGCGAGGTTTCCTCTGTAAGCACACTCAAGGATTTTCCCTGCCAACGCTCCTTGATGATGGAGACTTCGCTGTTGCTGAGGGCCAAAAACCCTTGATTGACCCGGTTCAGAATCTCCTCGTTGCCTTTTAGAACCGCCCGGTGAAAGAAGTCTTTGGAAAGGACAAAAGCTTGGCGGTACTGATCCAGCAGCCCCTTGTGAATGAGAAAATGGTGGGCAGGCGGCGCGTCCATGCTAAACACATGGATTTCTCCCTGCCCTGCCGCGTCAATGAGGGCTTCGTAGCTGGGATATTCCTTGAGAAGAATCTGCCCTACCTCTCCCAGCCCCTCAATCGAGGCGTCCCCTGCCTTCACCCCGACAAGGTAACCCCTCAAATTCTCGGGACCCGTGATGCCCGCCAAGCCGTCGCGGTGGTAAATCACCGTTTCGATAGGCGCATACGGTGGTGAGAACGAATACACGGCCTCTCGCTCCGGGGTCTGAAAAATGGTATCGATGACATCGGCTTTTCCGGCCGCGATGGTTTCCTGGGCCTCGGCCCAGGAAAGGGCGAGCAGTTCGACTGGCTCACCGTTCTTCTGGCTCCAAAGATTCCACAAGTCGATCAGAATTCCCTGGATTCGACCTTGAGAATCGCGGAAGCTGTAAGGAGGGTAATTGTCGTCGAGCGTGACCGTTAAGCCCCAAGCAACCGGGGAAAAGAGAACGAGGGCGGCACACAGGAGAAGGCGGGTGAGGGCAGACTTCACAGCTTTCCTTTCTTGGAACATTATAGCAGGATTACAGAAGGATGTTCGAGGTACCGATACCTTTAGATGATGCTCAAAACTGCCGTCACCGCCTTGCTCGTTTTCCTCGCCGTTTCGCCCCTGGGGGCTCAGGAGGGTGTCTCCGCTGGTACCCTGAACTTCGGCCGTGAAGCCGGGTGGAAAGACTTTCCGAACCTTACCGGAACCGGCTTTCACCGCGCCGCAGACGGTACCCTCGACCTGACCCTGGCAGCCTCAGAATACGAGGCCGATGAGGATACTGATCTGCTCATCCATTTCAACGAGCGGTTGCGCGACGAGGGTTCCCGTTACCGGATCGCCCCCGACAACACCCTTCTTCAGCGGGGGTTTTCAGCACTTGGCGGCGGCAGCGCCGTATTTCGGGGACAGACCCCGCTGGTGCTGCAAGCCACCTCTGAAGCGCTCTTCGCCCCGGGCCGGGGGTGGGGTGATTTCAGCCTTGAGTTCTGGCTTTACCCCTCGAAAGTGGAGGACGGCGAAACGGTGCTGGAATGGCAGGGGGGAAGGACCTCCTCCGGACCGCTGGAAACGCAGAATCTGCGGGTGGGCTTTGAAGGCTCAAGGTTAGTCTGGACTTTTCAGAATCTGTTTGCCTCTTCACCAGCCGTGGCGGCGGTTACGCTTTCGGTGAAGGGTTCGTCAGTGTTGATCCCCAAGCAGTGGCACCACCACCTGCTTCGTTACCGCGCTGATACGGGGCTGCTGGAGTATCTGGTCGACGGAAAAACCGAGGGTCTGATCCATGCCACCCCCTCGGGAACCGAAGACGGCCGACCCTATGGCCTGGTGCTCGGGGCGCGGACCAAGGCAGAACTGGTCCTGGGGGGACGCTACCAGGGTGCTCTCGACGAACTGCGTCTGAGCCGCGCCTGGATTGAAGAACCGCAGCGAGACCGTTTTCTGGCAGGCTACGCCCAGAAGGGAACGGCCATCAGCCGCATTTTCGACCTCCGCTTCCCCGATTCCACGGTGCAGTCAGTGGCTGTCCGGGCCTTCACCGAAGGCAATACGGCCTTGATCTGGTCGTACCGAATGGCCGAAACCATCCGTTACCAATGGACGTTCTCAGGCGAAACCGACCGCTCGCTGGCCACACCCGAAACCGAACAGGACAGCTGGATCCGCTTCAAACCCGGCCAGGATTTGTCGCGTACGGCCTCGGGACGCTACCTGCAGCTGAAAGTCGAACTGCTCCCCTCGGGCACGGGCACCGAAACGCCGCGCGTCAACGCCATCACGGTAACCACCCTGCCCAACCCCGCACCTCCCACACCCACCGGTTTTGAGGTCATCCCGGGTGACGGCCAGCTCACTTTACGCTGGCGACCCGTCCTTCAAGGCTCTCCGGAAGGCTACCTGGTGTTTCTCGGTTCCCGACCAGGTCAGGGAACAGGGACGCTTACCACCAAAGAGACCCAGATTGTCCTGAAAGGGCTGACCAACGACCAAATCTACTACGTCAGCGTGGCGGCTTTTCGGTCCACTGCGGTCAGCGCCCTCAGCCGGGAACTCTCGGCACGGCCCCAAAGGAACCTTCCATGAGCGACAACCGCCGAACCGACCTGCTGCACCGGGCCCTGACCGCCTACCGTTCCCACGACGATGACCTGGCCGAATCGCTGGCACGGGAGATTCTTGAGACCGACGACCGAGACCCCGAAGCTCAGATGCTCCTGGGAAGTCTGTACGGGCGACAGTCGAAACCCAGTCAGGCTGTCACCCACTTTTACCGGGCTTTGGAACGCTCTCCCGACAATTCAGAGGCCTGGAACAACATCGGAGTGATGTGCCGGTCTCTGGGCCAGATGCCGCAGGCCCTCGAAGCCCTCGAAAAGGCCAAGAAGCTCGAACCGAAAAACGCCGGCGTTTTGTACAACCTCGGAAACGTCCTCAAACAGATGGGACGGCTGACCGACGCCGTCGCGGCCTACGAGGCCAGCCTGGTCCTCAACCCTAAGAACGCCTACACCTACAACAACCTGGGCACCATCTATGAAAGTCAGGGGGACCTGGAAAAGGCCCAGGACACTTACCAGCAGGGCCTGGAAAATGACCCCAACAACCCGACCCTCCGGTACAATCTGGGGGTGGTGTATCAGCACCGCAACGAACTGCGGCTGGCCCGCCAGAGTTTCGAGGCGTCCCTCAAGGGTCGCCCGGGCTGGAAAGCCGGTTTGAACAACCTGGGCGTCACCCTCCACAAGATGGGCCAGCCCGAAGAAGCGTTGAACCTATTTCGCGAAATGATTCAGGACGACCCGGAAAACCCGGAAGCCCTGAACAACATGGGAATTGTGTACCAGGAAACGGGGCGGGCCAAAGAGGCCGAGGCTTCGTTTGCCCAGGCGTTGAAGGTCAACCCCCGGTACGGAAAAGCCGTTCTGAACCTCGACACGTTGTACAACAAAGAGGGAAAGGGGGATCGGTCTCTCGATCTGCTCAGCCGTTACAGTCTTCTGGAGCCCGACAACCTAGCCGTCAGGCTTCAGCTGGCCAAACTCCGTCTTTTCCAGAACTCCCCCGAAAAAGCCGAGGAAGATTTGCTGGCCGTCCTGGCCAAGCAGCCCGATAACCTCGACGCCCTGCGCACCCTGGGCAACCTTTATCTGAAAACCAAGCGGCCCTACCTGGCCCAGAAAGTTGCCGACCGTATCGAGAAGAAGGATCCCAACAGCGTCGACCTCCACATGGACATGGCCCTCTATGCCATGCACGAGGGCGAGACCGGAACAGCGGTCGAAGAGATGAAACTCTACCTGAAGGCCAAACCCAACGACTCTAACGCCCGGTTGCTGCTGGCCAACCTTTACCAGAAACAAAACCGCCCCGACGACGCCCGCAAGATTTTGGACAAACTGCGGTTGGAAGACCCTCAGAACACAGCTGTTCTGGGTGCGCTGGCCCGGCTCCACCAAGAAGGAGGAGACCAGAAGTCCGCGCTGGAACTGGCCGACGCCATCCTTCAGGTTCAGGGCAAGAATTCGGCAGAAGACGAGCTCGAGCTGATGATGGAAACCCTCGAGATGTACGAAAAGTCGGCCGACACCCTGGGGGCCGAGCTGCAGGAGACCTGGCAGCGCAACTTACGGACCCTGGCAGAGCCGCTGATCGAAGAAGCCGTCGAAGTCGAGACCATCGAAGAACAGCCGCTGGTTGAAGAGCCAAGCTGGATGCAGATGAAGGGCGAAACAGAACCACCGTCCCTCCTCGATCTGGGGGACCTCAACCCGGCGATTATGGTCGATGAGGAAGAACAGACCCTTCGGATGACCGAAGAAGAGGAGATTCTTCCGCCCGATGAAACTTGGGACGAAGAGATTCTCAAGAAGGAAAAAGAAGAAAAGCGGGAACCAAAGAAAAAGAAGAAGAAAAAGCCCGAGCCCTATCCCCCTTACCCGCCGCCCTATTATCCCCCTCAGCAACCTGCCTACCAGCCACCACCGCCGGTACGGCAGCCCGAGCCGGAACCACCCGCTCCTCCGCCTGTGCAACCGCAACCTCTACCACCCAAACCCAGGCCCAGACCTCTGCCGCCCCCGGAACCCTGGTCAGTGCCGGCCTTTGAAGCGCTCGCTCCTGACCCGGAGCCAGAACCAGCACCACCTCCTCCAGAAGAGCCCGAAGAACTGCCCATGCAGGAATGGGAACCCCCCGTCGAGGAAGAGGAACCGCTCGAAGAGCCCGAGGAACCAGAAGAAGAACCCGAGCCTTCGAAGCTGCTGACCCTGGATGATCCCAGCAAAATCGTCGATTTGATGGGATATCTCGACACCCTCAGCTCCTATTTACCTGTTGAGAAGCTCGAGGAACTGCAAGCTGACCAAATCCCCTTGAAAATGGAACGGATTAAGAATACCCTTTCGGGAACGGTTTCTCCGCCCCCTGGCGCGACACCTTGGCCCGTGAAAGGGGAGAACCCGCTCACAACCAGGGCAAAGTTGCAGGCGATTTTGGACCGGCTAAAGGATAAATTGGCTGAATGAAAGGTGACCAGCTCCGTCGGGCCCTTGAAGGCTACATCGATAAGATGCCTCCTCTCCCGACATCGGTCGGAAAAGTTCTGGAGATCTGTCAGAAGCCCAATGCCCAGCCCAACGACCTGAACAAGGTCATTTCACTCGATCCGGTTTTATTGGCCCGCGTGATGAAACTGATCAACTCCGCCTACTACGGGCTGACGCAGGAAGTCACCAGTTTGGTCCGGGCCATCATCATGCTGGGCCTCAACACCGTGAAAAATCTGGCCCTCAGCACCGCCGTTCTGGGGTCGATCAACACTTCCCACACCAAAAACGCCGTGCTCAACCTCGACGGCTTCTGGCTCCACAGTCTCTGCGTCGGTGTCATGGCCAAGCACCTGGCCCGATTGCGGGGAGTTGCCGCCCAAGACCAGGAAACCTACTTTTTTTGCGGTCTGCTCCACGATATCGGAAAAGTCCCGCTCAACAACCGGGCCCCCGAAGACTACCTGACAGCCCTGCAGGCCAGTTCGGAACGCAGAATCTCCCTGGTCCAGGCCGAGGCGGTGGCGCTTGAGTTCACCCACTGCGATGCCGGTTCCCTGATCATCGACGCCTGGAAGCTTTCGGACGACATCAAGGACGTAGTGGCCTTCCACCATACACCTCTGGAATACCAGGGCGCCAACAAAGAACTGGTCTTCACCGTTATGGTCGCCGATTACTTTGCCAACATTATGGAGATCGGCTTTTCCGGCAACCGTTTTCCCACCACTCCACCCGCTGAAGTCTACCGGGCCCTGGGCATCACCTGGCTGCAGATCGAAGACTTGGAACCGCAGGTCCGCCAGGAGATCGAACGGGCCAAGGTTTTTCTCAAACTGTCCTAAAAATCAAGGAGGACCCGATGAACGTCACCCTATGGGGAGTGCGGGGTTCCATCCCCTGTCCTGGGCCGACAACCGTGCGGTACGGCGGCAACACCCTATGCCTCGAAGTCCGCTATGGTCCATCGAACCGCCTTATCATCGTCGACGCCGGGTCGGGGGTCCGCCCGCTGGGCAACCAGCTGATGAAAACCGACCTTCCCAAGGGCCCCATCGAGGCCAAAATGCTGTTCAGCCATACCCACTGGGACCATATTATGGGGTTTCCCTTTTTCACCCCCATCTTTCTGCCCTCCACCAAACTGGCCATCTACGGCCCGGTGACCTTCGAAGAGGACACCCTCGACAAGGTGATCGGCGGGCAGCTCCAATACCGGTATTTTCCCGTGACCATGGCCGATCTGGCGGCCCAGATGACCTACCACCGCCTTCAGGAAACCGTGTTGAATTTTGAAGACGGTCTGGTGGTGAAAACCAAGTACCTCAACCATCCCATTACGTGTTTGGGCTACCGCTTTGAGCAGGATGGCAAGGTGATGGTGACCATGTTTGACCATGAACCGTTCCGCAACCTGTTTGCCACCGACCCCAACGATCCCGACTTTGACCAGGATGTCTTCAACGAAGGTGAGCTGGTCGCCAAGGAAGAGAACCAGCGCATCGAAGCCTTTATGGCGGGAGCCGACGTGGTTCTGCACGACGCCCAGTACACACAAAAAGAATACCAAAAAGGACGAAAGGGCTGGGGCCATACCTCGATGGAATGGGCCATCAACGCGGCCGCCCGCGCGGGCGTGAAGAAGCTCGTGCTGATCCACCACGACCCGGACCGGACCGACGACCAGTTGGACGAGTTGCAGGAAAAGTACCGGCGGGCCATCGCCGCCCGGTCACCGAAGGGTCAACCCGTCATGGATCTGGTGTTTGCCCAGGAAGGGATGACGTTCTAGACGTGCGCCCCATTCCGAGTCTCCTTAGAGTTGTTTCCCGTCTTTGAGTTTCGCCCAGAAACGTTCTTTAGCCTTGGCACCGGCGTCGGGTCCCAGGGCGGCCTCGGCGGCAGCTTGGTCGGCGGCCAGGGTGCGCAGAGCCTCGAGTTCCTGGCGGTTGAAGCGCACCCCGCCCAACAGGTGGTTTTCAAACGACTCCACGGCCACGGGAGCCACGGCTCGGGTGAGGTCAAGAATGACCTCGGCGTACTTGCGGATTTCCAGCTGGGCATGGGCGTCGAGGCGCAGCGCCAGAAAGTGGAACAGGTTGTGCAGATCCATGGTCCAGTACCACTCGGTGTAGAGGCTCAGCGGCAGGTTGATGCGCGCCAGTTCCCGGGCAACCCCCTCTTCCAGAAGCGCCTCGTACTCGATGAACGACTGACGTTGCCCTTGCTCCAAAAGCTCCCTTACCTTGGCTTTTACCTCGAGGGGAACAACCTCGGTGGAGCGGCCCTGCTTGTTGTCGACGCTCTGAAAGGCGATGGCCTCGTCGGCAGGCACGTAGAACTCATCCTTCATCACCGAGTAGCGCCCCGAAATCTCGTTGAGTTTGGCGGTACGGTGCCGCACCCACTGGCGGGCCACGAAGATGGGCATTTTGCAGTGGAAGGTGAGGCTCACCTGTTCAAAAGGAGAAGTGTGCTGGTGGCGCAGCAGGTAGTCGATGAGCCCTTTGTCCTCGCGGAAGGTTTTGGTCCCCTCGCCGTAGCTGACCCGCGCCGACTGCACGATTCTGGCATCGGAGCCCAGGTAATCGACCAACCGCACAAACCCCTTGTCGAGCACGGGGAAGGCTTGATCCAGAATCTTTTCAGCATCGGGGACAAGGGTGCGCGCCATAACAGCTCCTCAGTTCGGGAATCCCGCCAGTGTACGCACCGGCATCAAAACGGTCAACGGAAGGACTGCGAGTCCACTTTCAGCCCCTCCAGGCTGCCGCGTTCTTCCTGACTGCGAAACTTGAGCTCCACGGTCTGATACGCCGACTTGCCAGGTGGGAGGTTGAGTTCGGCGCGAAATTGAAAGTGGTAGTCTTCTTTGTCGGTTTTGACCGTCAGGGCCAGGTCCATGGTAGCCAGGTCGACCCGGCCGACATTGACCACAGAGCAGGTCATCCGGGCAGTCCTGATGGCCGCCTCTTCATCCTCGGTTTCCACCCACTGCAGCCACTTCACCGTTCCCCGGGGTTCCCAATCTGCCGGATCCGAGCAGGCTCCGGCTAGAATCAAAACGGCCAAAAGGCCGACAACCACAAACATAGACCTTACCATGTCCTACCTCCTGATGCTGTCCACGACCAAGGTGCGCCTGTACCGCTGGACACCCCTGTGGACAGGTTGTGCGGCACCTCAAACCAACCCACGGTCCAGTCGATGGAGTACGACCATTCCACCCGCTTACCCACCTCTGCTCGGGGTGTCAGCGCCAAGCCCCAAACCATGGAGTCGTTGACCACCTCCTGGAAGGACAAACCCAAGGCCCAGGACCAGCGCGGCAAAGGCAGAGCGTAGAAGGAAAGGGGCAGCGAAACCGAGGTGGAAATCCCCAGCAGGGCAGGATCGCGGGCCAGGCTGGCACTGCAATCCCAAGAGAACGACCAGGTATCGGGTCTCACTTCCCAGAGCGGAGGCCCGCTGACCAGCACCCCCGACCGCCAACGGGGCTCACCGCTGCCGTTCCAGTGCAAACCAAGGGAGGGGTCACCCCAACGGGCCTCGATTCTCGAAACAGGCTGGGCGGTCCAGTGGTAGGGAACCGAGAGCGCCAGATCCCAGGTGCGGGCGTATTCGTACGATACTTCGGGAGCCAGCGAGGCATCCCAACCTGAAGGACCGCGGGGAAGAAACACAAACCCGACGCGGGTTTCCCATTCGTGGGAAACCTTGGGCGGCACACCCACCCGCTCATGTTCCGAGGTTTCGGCGACGGCCGGAAGAACGGCCGTGCAGGCCAGCAGCAACAGTCCCCATCGATAGTAGTTCATGGAAGGCTCCTACCCTCCCTGACGGGAAACCAGAGCTTCCTGCTTTTTCCCAAGGAGGTCCACCATGGCCAAGCTCAGCGACGTTCAGGACTGGAAACTGAACACCGACAACTTCATCACCGACATCATCGAGCGCGACCTCCAGCAGGGGAAAAACGGCGGCGCTGTCGTCACACGCTTCCCGCCGGAACCCAATGGCTACCTGCACATTGGCCACGGCAAAGCTCTGGTGCTGAACTTCGGCATGGCCGCCCGTTATGGCGGCAAGTGCAACCTACGCTTCGACGACACCAACCCCGCCAAAGAAGAGATGGAATACGTCAACGGCATCATCAACGACGTGAAGTGGCTGGTGGGCCACGACAGCTTTGACATTTTGTGGTCGTCGGATTACTTCCAATTCATTTACGACCGCGCGGTCGACCTGGTCAAACGCGGCCTGGCCTTTATGGACGACGACTCGTCGGAAGAGATTTCCAAAAAGCGCGGTGCTCCTACGGATAAAGGCACGCCCAGCCCCTACCGCGGCCGCAGCATCGACGAAAACCTAAAACTCTTCCAAGACATGACCGACGGCAAGTTCGAGGAAGGCTCGTGCTGCCTTCGGGCCAAGATCGACATGGACAGCCCCAACCTCAACCTGCGCGACCCCATTTTGTACCGCATCAAAAAGGCACCCCACCACAACACCGGCACCAAGTGGTGCGTCTACCCCATGTACGACTGGGCCCACGGCTGGGAAGACAGCATCGAGGGCGTCACCCACTCGCTGTGTTCGCTGGAGTACGACAACCACCGCCCGCTGTACGACTGGTTCCTCGACCAGTTCCCCGAATACCACCACCCCCGCCAGTACGAATTCAACCGCCTCAACATCACCAACACAGTTTTGTCGAAGCGCAAGCTCATCCAGCTGGTGAAAGAAGGTCGGGTCAAAGGTTGGGACGACCCCCGCATGCCCACCCTCTGCGGTCTGCGCCGCCGGGGTTACACAGCCTCGTCGGTGCGCAAGTTTGTCGAGATGGCCGGTTGCTCCCGTACCGACGGCATGGTCGACCTGGGTATGCTCGAGTTTTCCATCCGCGAGGAGCTCAACAAAACCGCCCCCCGCGTCATGGGCGTCTTCGATCCCATCAAGGTGACGCTGACCAACTACCCTGCCGGCAAAACCGAGACCGTCAGCGTCGAGAACAACCCCGAGCTTCCCGAAACCGGTTCGCGCGAAGTTCCCTTTGGCCCCAACCTGCTGATCGACGGGGAAGACTTTGCCGAAGTACCGGTGAAGGGCTGGTTCCGCATGGCACCCGGCGCCGAAGTGCGCTTGAAAGGTGCCTATTTTGTGAAGGTGAACGAAGTCGTCAAAGACGCCTCGGGCAAGGTGGTCGAGCTCAAATGCACCTACGACCCGGCCAGCCGGGGCGGCGAAAGCCCCGATGGACGCAAGGTGAAAGGCACCATTCAGTGGGTGAGCGCCGACCACGGTGTCGAAGTCGAAACCCGTTTGTATTCCCCGCTGCTAACCGTGGAAAATGCGGCCTCCATTCCTGAGGACCAGGACTGGCTGAACTTCATCGACCCCGCCAGCCTCACCATCGCCAAGGCCTGGGTGGAACCCTCTGTCGCGCAGGCCCAACCCGGTGTCGGTTACCAGTTTATGCGCAAGGGCTACTTCTGCCTCGACAGCGACTCAAAACCCGGCGCCCCGGTGTTCAACCGCACCGTGACGCTCAAAGACACCTGGGGAAAGCAGGGGAGGTAACGAGGGGAGAAAAGAAGGGGGGGCAACCCCCCTGGGGTGGTACTCGGTACCACCCCACCCCCCGGCCTAAGGCTCTGCCTTAAGAACCGCCTAATACACGCGCTTCGTCGGGTCAGGAGAAGAAGTCCCGCAAGTTGGCATAGCGGAACCAGGGCCCACCAGGTTGACGGTCCACAAACAACGGACTGAACTGTAGGTAAGTGCCAAGCTCAATCGGCCCAGGTCCCTTGATCGGTTGAACAAGGTGATGGGCTCCTAAGGTCTGCAGACGCCGAGTCGCGGGATGAGGAGCCACAAAGGCAACCCATTTGACACCGGAAATACGGTGGGGGTCAGGGTGAAAGTCCGAAGGCAAGATAGCATTCTCAAGTTCACCTTCCAACAACCTTTCGAGGTCCACGGGAAAGGCCAAACGAGCCGCATCGATGAGCAGCAGATCGTCTTCTCGATACACCAATCCGGTGACTGGGATTTTCACTTGGGGCTGCTGAACCAATTCTTCTGCAGAAGGTGAAGGGTCTGAAGCGAGGTTTTTCTTAAGGTATGCGCCGAGCCATACACTGCCCTTGTCGCCTGGCACGAGGGGAAAAGCCCCGATGCCGACCTCGCGGATGGACACGTCATAAGGGTTACACTCACCAGATCGTTCTTGGTCAAAGATCCCTGGATACAGCGCAAACGCCGATACGACAGGCCGGGACTTTTGATTGTCGAGCTGATAGATGATGGCATCTCGGTATCGGTGCATTTGGTCCAAGGCGTCTGGTGGTACCAAATACTCTGAGCTCCGGTCCGTGCTAGCGTCGGAGCGGCTATCGGTTTCCTTGATTCGGTATTTTGCGTCAAAAATCCACAGAAGAGTTCGTGGTTCCTGTCCCATTTCGGCAGGCCACTCCGCTTCCAGAACAATGTCTGGCTTCTGAGCCACCGAAAAACTTCGGTACCTCTCGCGACGGTTATGGTAAAAAACGGGTTCATGCGAGAGGCGAAGCGTCGGCCCACCCTGATTCGACCTCACTAAAACGAAGGCGACACCCTGTCCATTTTCTAGGTTGCGCTCGAGACCATCTTGGCGCCAACGGGGAGAACTGGAACTCCTCTCTTCAAAACCCAGTTCGGAAAGAAGCCTTCGTACTTCCAGGAAACACCAGATCTCATAGAGCTCGCTGATGGAGCGCATACCGACCTGCGTGGTACTGATGCGTGCGAAGAACTCCAGAGGATGCCGGAGCTGAAGCCACGATCGATAGACGGCCGAGTATCCGGCACGATGATGGAGTACCAGGGATTCGCCCGACAAACCGCCGAAAGGAGAAAGGTTGCGGAACAGTGGCGCGGCTCGGTGGGAGCCGACAGTCCGGATCCACCCATCCATTTTTCTGATGAAGGATTGGGAAATTCCGGGCCGGTCCACGGCTATACGGAACCGCTCCAGACCTCGCTGGGCCTGGAGGAGAACCTCACGGACAAACTGATTCTCCACAGTGTCTAAGCTGGAGCGGTGCTCGTAGAGCCGGAATTTCTTCTCCGGCTTTCCCCGACCACTGGCGATGGACTCTTCGAGTCTTGATGGTATCCGCCCCTTCACCTGATCCACGCGGCGCCAGACTTCGCGGCTATCCAAGTGCATGTGAGG
>JFJP01002273.1_pt1 | contig 12620 bp, 13 predicted proteins | sample 431651 | NCBI WGS metagenome assembly JFJP01 (sample SAMN02602958, study PRJNA72255) | Microbial mat metagenome, whole genome shotgun sequencing project. | biome: fresh water; feature: sink hole; material: water; isolation source: purple microbial (photo- and chemosynthetic) mats found in... | reverse complement strand
TCTGCGCTCTCGGCAATCATGCGGCTGACAAAACCTTGCTCGCCGCCGGCACAGCAAAGCTCGGTACTCTGCCCGCCGAAATTTTGCCGCGACGCCTGGTCGCCCGGCATGGCCTTGCCCAGATTCTGCCATTTGCGCTCGGTGCCGGCTCGTGCATCGTCCATCGAGGCATGAAAAGGCGGGTTGCTCATGCACAGGTCAAAACATTCATCGGGCTGAAGCACGCCTTTGAAAATGGCCGGGCGCGACGCCTGAAAACGCAGTTCGATGGCGTCACGATGTCCGCTATTGGCATCGACTGTTGCCTGGGCGCAGGCCAGCGAGTCGCGATCGATGTCGGTACCGACAAAGCGAGATACAACTGGCCCCTGTGCCGATGTCGAGTACGCGGATCGCTTCGCCACAAGGAATGACGCCGCCATTACCGGCCGCCAGCAGATCGGCGAGATGGTGCAGGTAATCAGCGCGCCCGGGAATCGGCGGACACAGATACTGCGCCGGCAGGTTCCATCCGGTGATGCCGTAAGTCTGTTTTAGCAGAGCGCGGTTGAGCATCCGGACGGCATCTGGGTTGGCAAAATCGACGGACTCATTGCCGTAGGCATTGCGTGCGACAAAAGCCGCCGTCCGCCATGCTTATTGCGCGGATGCAGGCCCTTCTTGCCGTCTGGCTTGTTTTGCATGAGGAGTCAATCGCAGGCTGCAGGCTTGTGGGGAAATGAAGGAAAGCAACGATCCGCCGTGTGCCGCATTGTCCCACAACGTGACCTAAGGAAACGCTGAAGTATTCGTCCCCCAGGAGGACTTGAGCCCAAGGCCCCGTTGCCTTCGGGGCGTCATCCCCGCGCAGGCGGGGATCCAGAATGTTGGTTTTACTGGCTTTGCATTTCCTTTGGTCAGGTTCCCGCCTACGCGGGAACGACGGGTGCGAATAATTCAGCGCGTCCCTAAAGCTGGCAACGGAACGGCAGATGATCCGCCGCCTCGTCCCGATACGCCTCAACCGCGCTGCCCTGCTGTTCCAGATGCCGGCCGATCAGATTGCGCATCGCCGGATCGGCGATCCAGTGCATTGAACGTACCAGCGTCGGCGTGAAGCCGCGCGCGATCTTGTGTTCGCCGCCGGCACCGGGTTCGAAACGCTGCAAGCCCTCGCGCAGGCAATAGGCGATCCCCTGGTAGAAGCAGAGTTCGAAATGCAGGCTGTGGTAGCTGCCGCTGCAGCCCCAGTAGCGGCCGTAAAGCGCCTCGTCGCTGCGGAAACACAGCGATAGCGCAACCGGTTCCTGCCCGTCCCGCGCGATGAAGAGCACCATTCGCCGATCCAGGGTCTGCGCCAGTTCGGCAAAGCACTCCGACGAAAATACCGCATGGTTGTTGAACTTCTCGAAGGTCGAGGCATAGAGCGCGTGCAGTACCGGCCACTCGGTCGCATCGATCTCATCGCCGTGGCGCACCTCGATGGCTAGGCCGCTCTCCTGTACGCGTCGCCGCTCGGCCCTGACCTTGCGCCGCTTCTCGGCGGTAAAGGACGCCAGATAGTCGTCGAAGTCGCGACAGTCGCCGGCCAGCCAGTGAAACTGCACGTTATGGCTAGTCAGCAGCCCCGCGTCTCGGAGCATCGCCGTGTCGCCGGCATCGGAAAACGCTACATGCCATGACGAGGACATGGACTCTGTCGTCAGGGCCAGCGCCCCGTCAATCAGTGCCTGACGGATTACGGGCGCATCCGCCCCCTCGGCCACCAGCATCCGCGGTCCGGCGGCCGGCGTATGCGGCAGTCCGCTCAGCAGTTTCGGGTAATACACCCGGCCGAGTTGCCGGTAAGCGTCCGCCCACGACCAGTCATGAATGAAGTCGCCGTGCGAATTGAAGCGGACGTAGAGCGGCAACAGGCCGACCACTGCCCCGTGCTCGTCGCTCGCCACCAGGTGGCGTGCCACCCAGCCGTAGTCAATTCCCGCTGCCCCGTGGCGCTCAAGGATGGCCAGAAAGTCGGCATTCAGGAAAGGATGCTGCGGCGGGCAGAGACGATCCCATACCTCGCGTGGGATGGCATCGGCGGACTGTCGACAGGTGACGGTGATGGCGGGCATTGAGGATGCTTTCAGTGGCAACTCTATCCGAACCGCCGAGTGGCACTTTGGTTCCCGGTACGGATTCACCATGCCAAACACGGAACCGCTTGTAGGAAAGTCAATCGCTTGGGAGAATGCGCTCATCAACAGGTGTGAAGAAAAGACGACATGAACCAGGCATTGCCCGCATTGACCTTGCTCGAAGCACGCATCCTTGGCGTGCTGGTCGAAAAGGAAAAGACGACGCCGGATGCCTATCCGCTGACCCTGAACAGCCTGACTTCGGGTTGCAATCAGAAGAGTTCGCGCGATCCGGTGATGAACGTCAGCGAAAGCGAGATTCAAACCGCGCTCGAGGAATTGCGCCACCGCGTGCTGATTCTGGAAACCTACGGCGCGTCTGGCCGGGTACTGCGTTATGCGCAGAATTTCGGAAAATGCTATGGCCTGCCAGCGGCCAGCGTCGCCTTGCTGGCGATTCTGATGCTGCGCGGCCCGCAGACTGTCAGCGAGATGCGCGCCAATTGCGAGCGGCTATACCGCTTCGACGATGCGTCATCCGTGGAAGCCTATCTGGACGAACTTGCGGCGCGCAGCAGCGGCGCACTGGTGACGCGCCTGCCCAAACAGCCCGGATCACGCGAACACCGCTGGACGCACCTGCTGTGCGGGGAACCTGTCCTGCCGGCGGATCAGGGTGGCGCACAGGATGGCGGATCGAGTTGCAACGCCGCGCTGGAAGAACGGGTTGCCCGGCTCGAACTGGAGCTTGCCGAATTGCGTAGCGTAATCAGCCAGATCACCGGCAAGATTGTCGGCTTGCAATAATCATTTCTTCACCTCGCCATCTCATCTCAAACAAGAAAATCGATATCACAGGGAACTCCCATGCCAGATACTCAGCGCCAGAACGATACTCGGGACGAACCTATCGCCGTCACGCTCAAACTGGATCCGAAGGTGTATGAATTCTTCCTGCAGAAAGCGCAAACGGCTGGCGTCGGAATCGAATCCTATCTGGGCAGTACGCTTTCCATCGTCCTGGGCTGCCGAGCGTTCAGCAAGATGTCGGTCTGCTCGCCGCAGTTTCCCGGAGAAGGCTGCGCAACGGACGACGCAATATAGCCGCCTGATCGCAAAAAACATTCCCGGAGCGGGCGAACTGTCCCTGCGTGCTGTGATCAAACACCGCACGGAACTTCACACTGCCCGACTGGAGAACGATCATGGTTTCCCCTGTTTGCGATCTGACGGCTAAACACTGCAAGCCCTGCGAAGGCGGGATTCCACCACTCGCCCAGGAGGATATTGACCGCCTGCTCGAGGATCTGAGCGGTTGGGAGTCCTCGGGGCAGGAACTGGTCAAGACCTACCACTTCAAGAACTACTACGAGACGATGGCATTTGTGAATGCGACGGCCTGGGTTTCCCACCGGGAAGATCACCATCCCGATCTGGAAGTCGGCTACCGGCAATGTCGTGTGCACTATTCGACGCATGCTATCGGCGGTTTGTCCGAGAACGACTTCATCTGTGCCGCAAAAATTGACGCCTTGCAGGCTGCATCAACCGCTTGATGACGCCAGCGCCAGATCCCGACCCGATCACTGCCCTGACGCTGGCGCACTACAATCAGCGTGCCGAGGTCTTCCACGAAGGTACGCGCGATCACGATGTGCGCCAGAACATTGATGCGCTGCTGCGGCATATTGCCGGCGAAGCACCGTTCACGATTCTCGATTTCGGCTGCGGACCGGGGCGCGATCTGAAAACCTTCGCCGGGCTCGGCCATACGCCGATCGGTCTCGATGGCGCCGAACGTTTCGTGCAGATGGCCCGTGTGGAAAGTGGCTGCGAGGTGTGGCAGCAGGATTTCCTCGCTCTCGATCTGCCGGCCGGGCGTTTCGACGGCGTGTTTGCCAATGCCTCACTATTTCATGTGCCCATTCGGGAATTACCGCGCGTATTGCGGGACTTGCATGCCACACTCAAGCCCGGCGGAGTCCTGTTCTGTTCCAACCCGCATGGAACGAATGAAGAAGGCTGGAACAGCGGTCGCTACGGCGCCTATCACGACCTTGAAACCTGGCGCTGCCACATGGCGCAGGCGGGCTTTGTCGAGCTTGAGCATTATTATCGTCCCGCCGGATTGCCGCGCGAGCAGCAGCCGTGGCTGGCCAGTGTGTGGCGAAGAGCAGAGGTACTCCGTGGCAAATGCGCCTAGGAAAACGCTGAAGTATTCCAAATCCGTCACCCCGGCGAATGCGCCCCGCAGGAAGTGCCTGGGGTGCCGGAATCCAGAAGAATCAACGAACTGGACCCCGGCCTTCGCCGGGGTGACGAATAAATCAGTCTTTCCCTAGCTCCTCAAGCGGTACCAGACGAGGCCGATCCATTCGTGGATCGCGTGGCGTGACTCACCATAGTGGGCCGGTAGAAAGTCAAGCAAGGTCAGTGGCGCATGGTGAAAAAGCGTCGGCGCCGGCGTCACCGCGAGACCGGCTTCGGTGAAACTCATCGAGGCCCGTGGCATGTGCCAGGCGTGGGTCACCAGCAGGATGCGGGAAATTCCGTCAGTCGTGAGAAGCGCCGCTGAAAAGCGCGCGTTTTCGCGGGTGTTGTTCGAAGCGCTTTCAACCCAGCGTACGGGTACCCCGAATTCGCCAGTGAGAACGCGGCGCATGGCCTCAGCCTCGCTCAGCTTGGCGCCAACTGGGTTGCCGCCAGTAACGAGCAAGGGCAACCCCGATTCGCGCTGCAGCTTCGCCGCGTAGCGCAGGCGTAGCAACGTCGCGTCGCCGACCGTATCGCCACCGTATTCAGGCGCATCACGGTAAATTCCGCCACCCAGAACGACGATGACCTGTGCTTGCTGCATATCTGCGCGAGCAAGCGGTTCGCCTTCCAGCGTACGCAACATGGCGCCGCCAACAGCAGGCAGTGCCAGCAACCACAGCAGTAACACACCAGCTCCGGCGAACGTGCGCGCCAACAGGGGGCGACGCTGCCAGAGCCACCAGCCAGCCACCACCAGGAGCAGGCCGTTAAGGGGTGGCAACAGAAAAGCGACCAAGAAATTAGTGGCCAACCAACTGATTGACATGAGCGAATCTCAGGGCGCGGGAGTCCCCGCCGGAGTGGTGATTCTACATCGGCTTTCAGCACCCCTCGCCGATACCGGACGGCTTAAGTTAACCGTATTGAGTTGATTTATTCAGCGATTTCTAAGGCATAATAACGGTCCAATGACCGCCTTTTCTCATTTTAACAATCACCGAAGCATAACGAGAATCAAGGAAAATTCATGAGCCCTCCGGAATTCGTTGTAAACCTCTACTCAGCCATGGAAAGAACGAGGAAGATTTTCGTTATCGGCATTTTCTCCTTCATCGTTCTTTCCGGCGCCTGTGAAATCTTCCTGCGCTACACCCCCGGCATGAAGAGTCTCAGTTGGTCCGACGAGATCATGCGCTATCTCAATATCTGGCTCATTTTTCTCGGGGCCAGCCTGACGGCGAAAACGAATAGTCACATGTCGATGGACTTTTTCGTGCGCAAGATCTTTCCCGTCTCGCTGCTGCCGCTCGTGCAGCGGATCACCCTCGGCATCGTCTGTGCCGCGCTGCTTGCCTTGATGTGGGTGAGCCTGATGAAGACGCTTTCGACACGGAACGTCATGATCCAGGCCTTCGATATCCCCATCGCCTGGTTCTATGCGGCCATCCCGATCGGATGCCTGCTCATGTTCGTCGAATACGCGCTGCAACTTGTCTTCGGTGGGCAAGCCTTGGCCAGCAGTAAGGATGCTTCGCAATGATAACCATCGCCTGGATCTTTTTCCTGCTCATCGGTCTGGTTTTTCTCGGCTTTCCGATATTCATCGCCTTCATCATCACGTCGTTTGCCGCCGTCATTGCCCTGGACATTCCGCTTTCGGTGATTGCGGTAAAGACCTTCGGCGGGGTCGATTCCTTCAGCCTCATGGCCATTCCGTTCTTCATCCTCGCCGGCAACATCATGATGGAATCGGAGATCACCGAAAAGATCGTAAACTTCGCCAACGCCCTGGTCGGGAGACTGAAAGGCGGACTCGGACACGTCACCGTCGTCTCGTCGATGATCTTCGCCGGCATCCAGGGTTCGGGCGTCGCCGACGCGTCGGCCATCGGCTCGGTCATGATTCCTTCGATGATCAAGCAGGGCTACGAAAAGGATTATGCCGTCGCGCTCGTCGCTTCGGCGGCCACAATCGGGCCGATCATTCCGCCCAGCATTGCGATGATCATGTATGCCTACTATACCGAACTGTCGGTGGGAAAACTTTTCCTCGGCGGTTTTCTGCCGGGGGTCCTGATCGGTATTGGCCTGATGATCGTCAATGCCGTCCTCTTCCGGGTCAGGAAATATGAATTCAAGCCTTCCCGCATATCGTTCAGGGAATTCGTCGTTACCACCTATCAGTCCATCGGCGCGCTGATCATGCCGATGATCATCGTCTTCGGGATCATCGGCGGCGTGTTTACACCGACCGAGTCGGGAATCGCGGCCGCCCTGTACGGGCTGTTCTACGGTGGTGTCATCTCGAAAAAACTGACGCTGAAAAAGCTGGCGAAATGCCTCGTGGATTCAGCCAATACCACTGCCAGCGTCATGATCATCCTTGCCGTCGCCGGTATATTCTCGAACATCCTGACCCGGCTGCATTTTCAGGATACGGTAATCCAGACGATCGTCGGCGGGATTCCGGACCCCTATCTCGCAACGCTCACGATCATGCTCATGATCATCGTTCTCGGCTGTTTCATCGATCCTTCGGTGCTGATCGTGATGTTCGGCTCGACGGTTCATGCAGCGGGAATCGCCCTCGGCTTCGACCCGATCCATTTCGGAGTGCTCATGGTCGTGACCATGCTCATCGGTGCAATCACGCCACCGGTCGGTTCGATGCTCTTCATTGCCTGCTCCATTGGGGGAATTTCAATGGAGGCGTCCCTAAAACCGCTCATGCCCTGCATACTCATATTATTCATCGTATGTTTCGCGATCCTGTTCGTCCCCGGCCTCGTCACCCTGATGGCCGGCCTAGCTTGAGTTGCAACCAGTAAAGGGTGTTACAGCAGAAAATTGATTGAACAACCAGGAGGAATTGTCATGAAAAAATCGAATCTCGTTGCCGTTCTCTGCACGTTTTCAGCGTTCACACTCATCATGCCGTTCGCGGCAAATGGGGCGACCGAAGCGCCGAAAGGAACCGACGGTAAAACCTACAGCATGCGAACGACAACGCCATTGGCAAAGAGTGGTTCGGTCGGCAAGGGGCTTGACAAGTTCGCCGAACTCGTCGCCACGAAATCCGCAGGCCGCATCAAGACGACCACCAACTATTCGGGCGAACTCGGTACCCAGCGCGAACAGGTGGAAATGGTGCACGACGGGTCGCTGGAAGTGGTTACAACCCTCGCTTCGGGAACAGCACGTTATGTTCCGCAACTTGCCCTCTTTGAATTCCCCTACATCTACAAGGACGAGGCGCATCTGGTTCGTGTGCTCAATGCCTTGGAGCCCGAGGTTTCGCGGCTCCTTGCGCCGCATAACTTCGTCGCCATCGGCGGCCAGAACATGGGCTTCCGGCACATGCTGGACAAGAAGCGGCCAATCGTCTCGGTCGCCGACATGAAAGGACTGAAGATGCGCGGCCCGAACCCCGTTTATGTCGGCATGTTCAACGCGCTGGGCGCGAACGGAACGACCACCGACTGGAGCGAAATCTACGGCGCCATCCAGAGTGGCGTCATCGACGGCATGGAAGCGTCTCCCGACATGATCTTTTCGATGAAGTTTCACGAGGTCGCGCCGTATCTGAGCAAGACGAACCATATTGCGGCCTGCGTGTATTACATGATCAACAAGACCTGGCTCGAAAGCCTGCCGGCCGATCTGCGCAAGATCGTCCTCGACTCTGCGCGCGAGGCCGCCGCGTACCAGAACGACCTGGACAACAAGGTGCAGAGCGAGTCATTGCAGAAAATGATCGCCGGTGGCGCGAAGGTCAATGAGGTCAAGGACGTTGGCGAGTTCGTCAAGACCCTTGAAACCTTCAAGGCCAGTTTCGTCAAGGAAAAAGGTCCCGACTGGCAGTCGCTCTACGAAAAGATCAGCGCAGTCAAGTAGTCCGCCGCAAACCCGGGTCGTCCCGCACCATAGCCCCCGGTGCGTGACGACCCGGCTTTTGAAAGGTCCTTCCCGCCGAGCGCACCGCCCCAGAGAATTGCCGTGGCAGGATGAGGCAAGGTAGTTTTCCTGTGCTTGATCGGTCGGGTGTGCGGCAGTCTCGACCATGCGCCGGGTCGTTCAGGAAGGGCATATAATTCGTCCTTCGCTGAAATTGGCACAACACACATACCCATCCCTAGCCCACCCCCATCAACGGCGTTAACCCCTTAAACATCCGGTGCCGTACAGGTCCATGATCAAACTCAGACACGTTTCAAAAGCATTCCACTCGACTTCAGCCAGCAGCGTACATGCGGTATGTGATGTTTCTCTCACTGTCAGTGCCGGAGAAATATTTGGCATTATCGGTCGAAGTGGCGCCGGCAAGAGCACTCTGGTACGCACGATCAACCGGCTTTCATTGCCCGATTCCGGCGAGGTCATCGTCGACGGCCGTGATCTCCTGAAACTGGACACCCGGGAACTGCTTGCCGCACGCCGTGAGATCGGCATGATTTTTCAGCACTTCAACCTGATGTCATCACGTACCGTGTTTGACAATATTGCGCTGCCGCTCGAACTGATCGGAATACCGCGCAAGGAAATCAACGAGGCTGTCAACAAGCTGCTGGCTCTCGTCGGTCTCATTCCGGAAGCCCATCGTTATCCGCAACAACTCAGCGGCGGACAGAAGCAGCGCGTAGGCATTGCCCGTGCTCTTGCCAGCAAGCCGAAAGTCCTGCTCTGTGATGAGGCAACGTCCGCCCTCGATCCGGAAACCACCCGGTCAATTCTGGACCTGCTGAAACGCATCAATCGCGAATTGGGCCTGACCATCGTGTTGATTACTCACCAGATGCATGTCGTCAAACAAATATGTGACCGCGTTGCCGTCATGGACGCAGGGCAGGTAGTTGAATGTGGATCCGTGCTTTCGGTGTTCCGTTCGCCGCAGTCCAACGTAACGCGCAGCCTGATTGGTGATGTGATTTCGAGCGAGTTGCCTGAATCCGTTCTGCAACGTGTTCGACGCCGTATCGATGGTCGCGACGGGGATGAGCACCCTGACCACTTGTTCCGGCTTTCTTTTGTCGGTAACGAAGTTGATCGCCCTTTGCTTTCCGAAGCCGTGAAACGCTTCGGAATCGATTTCAACATCCTGCATGGCCAGATCGACGAAGTCCAGGGTCAGGCCTTCGCCTCACTTACCCTGCTCGTCAACGCCAGCAAGGAATCTCTTGACGGCGCTCTCGCCTTGTTCAAGGAACATGACGTCACCGTGGAAGAACTCAGCCATGTCCTCTGAATTGCTCAATCTTTTTTTCACTTCTTTTCTGGAAACCCTGGTGATGGTCGGCATCTCCAGCGGCGTAGGCGCCCTGATGGGGATCCCGCTCGGCGTCATGCTGAACATCACCGACGAACACGGCATCCTGCCGCATCCGGTTTTCAATCGCGTGATGGGGCTGTTGGTCAACGCAGTTCGCTCGACCCCGTTCATCATCCTGCTGGTTGCCGTCATCCCCTTTACCCGATTCATCACGGGAACGTCCATCGGCACCGGAGCTGCTGTGGTTCCATTGACCATTGCCGCCACCCCGTTTATTGCGCGACTGGTTGAATCGGCCCTGCGTGAAGTGGATACCGGCCTGATCGAGGCGGCGCAGGCGATGGGTGCGACCGACGGGCAGATCATCCGAAAAATCCTTCTCCCTGAAGCCTTTCCGGGCATCATTGCCGGTTTGACCATCACCGTTGTCAGCCTGGTCGGCTACTCCGCCATGGCCGGAGCCATCGGCGGCGGCGGGCTTGGGGATCTGGGCATCCGTTACGGCTATCAGCGCTTCCTGCCGGAAGTGATGGCGGCCGTAGTACTCATTCTGATTGCTTTCGTTCAGATCGTTCAAAGCCTTGGTGACCGCCTTGTGCGTCACGTTTCACACCGTGGGCGTATCCTGCAAGTCAAAACCTGATCATTCTCATAAAGGACCCAATCATGAACCGACGTTCTCTCATTCGTTTTCTGACCGTAGCCTCACTCACTGCGGTCATTTCCGGAACACCTCTGGCGCAGGAAAAGCCCATCAAGGTTGGCGTAACCGGCGGGCCGCATGCTCAGATTTTTGAAGTCGTCAAGAAAGTAGCCGAACGCGATGGGCTGAAGATTCAACTCGTTGAATTCTCCGACTACGTTCAACCCAACGCCGCACTGGCCTCCGGAGATATTGACCTGAACAGTTACCAGCACCTGCCTTATCTGCAGCAGCAGGTCAAGGATCGGGGTTACAAGCTCATTTCTGCGGGCAACACCATGACGTTCCCGATGGGGGTCTATTCAAAGAAGGTCAAATCCCTGAAAGACCTGACTGAAGGTGCGCGCATTGGCGTTCCGAATGATCCTACAAACGGCGGTCGTGGGCTGTTACTCCTGCAAAGCCAAGGGTTGCTGAAACTTCGTGCGGATGCAGGCCCCAAGGCAACGCCTCTCGACATTGTGGAAAACCCGAAAAAACTGAAGATAATCGAACTCGATGCGGCGCAGTTGCCGCGTGCGCTCGGCGACCTTGAAGCAGCCGTCATCAACGGCAACTATGCGGAAAGTGCCGGACTTAACCCGCAGCGCGACAGCATTGCCATCGAAGGCCCGACCGGCCCTTATGCCAATATTCTCGCCATACGTGAACAGGACAAGGACAAGCCCTGGGTAGCCAAACTTGTGAAGGCCTATCATTCCGACGAAGTGAAGAAATTCATCAAGGCCACGTTCAAGGATTCAGTCATCACCGCCTGGTAATTTCCTTCGGGCTACGGTCTGCGTGGGGCGCTTTGCACACAGACCGTGCATTACGACTATGAAGCTACCCTCCAGTCAAGCGCGCTGACCCGGAGGATTGTACTGACAGGATGAGGTCAGGTCATGATTGGAATAGCGATCCTCGGAATCGGCTCGATTGCCGAAACCCACGCCAGAGTATTCAAGACCTTCTCCGGGAGATGCGTGGTTCGTGCGCTGTGCGACCTGTATCCGGAAAAAGCCGAGAAATTTGCCGCGCTGCACGGACTTGATGTCGCGGTGTATAAGGATTATCGGGAAATCCTCTGCCGGGACGATATTAATCTGGTATCGATCTGCCTTCCACCGTCCGAGCATGCCGAAACGACGATCGCCGCCCTCGAGGCCGGCAAGCACGTGATCGTTGAAAAACCGATGGCCGCTTCGCTGGCGCAATGCGACCTGATGATCGAGGCTGCGGACAAGGCCGGAAAACTGCTATCGGTCGTCGCCCAGAACAGATACAGCATTCCGGCCATGAAGCTGAAGCGGGTGATCGAATCCGGACTGGCCGGACGAGTTCTCCATGCGACGGCCAATTCCCTCTGGTGGCGCGGTCAGAGCTATTATGACCTCTGGTGGCGCGGAACCTGGGCGAAAGAAGGCGGCGGATGCACCCTGAATCATGCGGTCCATCACATCGACCTCATGCGCTGGATGATAGGGACGCCCGAAGAAGTGACCGCCGTCTTCAGCAACGCGAATCACGAAAACTCTGAAGTCGAGGATCTCTCGGTTGCCATATTGAAATTTCCCGGCGGCAGTCTCGGCGTGATTACCGCCTCGCTGGTCTCGCACGGCGAGGAACAGGAGCTCGTATTCCAGACCGAGCGCGCCAGAATATCGGTACCCTGGAAGCTGAAAGCCTCGCTGCCTTTGGAAAACGGTTTTCCGCAAGACGACCCGGCCACGGAAAGGGAAATTCAAGACCTCTACGATTCCTTGCCGGCGATTCCTTATCTTGGGCACGAAGGCCAAGTCGACAACCTGCTCAGCGCGATCGAAGGAAGAGAACAACTGCTCATCGACGGACGGGAGGGCCGGGCGACACTGGAACTCATCATGGCGATCTACAAGTCTGCGGCGACAAGGACAACGGTCAGGCTGCCTTTCTCCCGGGATGATTCGGCCTACCGGAAAGAAACCCTGCTCGCTCTCATGCCGCGGTTTCACGAAAAGAAAAAAAGCGTTGAAAATTTTTCGGAAAACACCATCACCCTCGGCAGAAATGTGGGGAAATGATGATGTCCACGGATGGAAAACACGGCTTTCATTTACCCCCGTTCAATTAAGCGTCGTTCAGGTCACCAAAGCTACCAGCCCGATAATAATTCCCAAGAACACGACATAGGCGAGGCACCACGGGAGTGTTCGGCGGAGAAGCTCACCTTCCTTACCGTTAAGACCGGTAGAGGATGTGGCAATGGCGATGCTCTGAGGTGAAATCATTTTACCTGCCGTGGCACCACTGGCGTTGGCTGCGACGATCCAATCAA
>JFJP01036326.1_pt1 | contig 12623 bp, 11 predicted proteins | sample 431651 | NCBI WGS metagenome assembly JFJP01 (sample SAMN02602958, study PRJNA72255) | Microbial mat metagenome, whole genome shotgun sequencing project. | biome: fresh water; feature: sink hole; material: water; isolation source: purple microbial (photo- and chemosynthetic) mats found in... | reverse complement strand
TAGAATATCGGTATTATCTCTAATATCATTACTATAAACATATTAAAAAAAATTGTCAAATGAAAGCCGGACTCCAACCCTTGTCAACCGGAAGTAACACTCCGTTGCACGAGCCGTTAGCGAGCAGAAAAAAGGCTGCATCCGCTATTTCCCGCACGGAAACCAGCGTCCCGTCAGGATTTTTTTTCGCAAGGGCCCTTTTTTGCCCTGCATCCATATCCATCGAATCAACCAGCCCCGGACAAACCGCATTGCAAGTGACTCCATAAGAAGCATAATCGAGAGCGACCGATTTTACCAGCGAAGAAATGCCGATTTTCGCCGCCGCATACGCCGCATTTGTCCTGAAACCTCGGACCGCATCGGTTCGACTTCCTCCGAACAATAAAATCCGTCCCCATCCAGCCGCACACATGTGCGGAAGGGCGGCCGAAACAAGCATTCCGGGAAATACAAGATTCGCAAATACAATCGATGCCCAATCGTCTTCCGTGGTTTCCGCGAGCGGCTTTTGCAAAAAAGGACCACGGATATTACATATTATATCCGCATCCTTCGCGCTGGCAAGCACAATCTCCCGATTTCCCGGAATATCCAGATCAAGCTGACAGGAAACGGCTCCGTCGAGCGAATGTCTGCCAAAAACCGTCACAATCGCTCCGGTTTCGATAAGGGAAAGGGAGATTGCGCGTCCGATGCCGCTCGAGCCGCCGACAATTACCGCTTTTTTTCCCTTCAAACCGCTGTCCATGTTATATATGATAGCGCATGAATATTGACATAACAAGCGCCATAAATGAAAATTGCACCGTGACACCCTTACCATGCGCAATAGTACTGTGCCGGCCCGAAGACAGCCGGAATATCGGCTCCGTGTGCCGCGCCATGAAAACAATGGCCGCTTATGACCTCCGGATAGTCGGCGAACGGAAAGACTATTCGGACGAACAGGTACGGATGCTTTCCGTCCATGCGGCCGATATCTGGGAAACCGCCCGTTTTTTCGAACCTTCCGTTTCCGGGCTCCGCGAGGCCGTCTCGGACTGTACGGTCTCGGCGGGAACCACGCGCCGCATGGGGCAAAAACGCAAATCCTGGGGAATGACCCCGGAACAGTTCGCAAAGTCGGTGCATGGAGAAGGATCCCGGAAATTCGCCGTGGTGTTCGGAAACGAGCGGACAGGATTGACTGACGAAGAGCTTGAATGCTGCTCGGTCGCGATTTTCCCTCGCTCAACCTTTCCCATGCCGTCCAGATCATGACCTACACGCTCAACCGCACCTATGACTCCCGCGAACGGGGGTACGAACCGGTTTCCCTCGCACGGCTCGGGCAGCTGGTGACGGCAGTCGGGTCGCACATCGATCATGTGGGGCTTTTCAAGCTCGCGGGCAAGGATGACAACGACCGGTTCCTCGAGGGCATCCTCGCCAGGGCTGCCCTCTCCGAAGGCGAAGCGCAGCGGTTCGAAAAACTCTTCAAGACTATGGCCTACATCAAAACTGGATCTGGTCCGGATAAATGACGTCCCCGGGAGAGGAACAGGCTGCCCGTGCGAGACAATTGTACAGCTGCCTGACATTTCCCGGCCACGGGCATTCATTCAGCTTTTCGAGCGCATTGTTAGACAGCACCTTGCCGTAATTTTTCAGGCGTCCGGAGACAAGAGAAGGTATATCCTCAAGATGGTCCCGCAGCGGGGGAATTTCCAGGCGGAGCACATCCAGCCGGTGATACAGGTCCTCCCGGAAAAAGCCGGCAGCCACGGATTCATGCATGCGACGATTGGACGCGCATACCAGCCGGAAATCGACCTTTACGAAACGGGAGGCGCCGACGCGCTGAACCTGCTTGTCCTCGAGCACCCGAAGGAATTTGGGCTGCAAGACGGGATCAAGCTCGCCGATTTCATCCATGAAAAGAGTCCCCCGGTCCGCGGATTCGAACAGACCCCTGGAATCGGCAGCGCCGGTATAGCTTCCCTGCACCGTGCCGAACAGGATGCTTTCGGCAAGACTTGCCGTGATGCAGCTGGCGTTCCAGCTCCGGTAGGGTCCCGAGGCGACCGGTGAGTTTTCATGGATCGCGCGGGCCGCAAGCTCCTTGCCGGAACCGGTTTCCCCGTGGATCAGTACCGGTTCGGTGTGGAGGCGGAAGGCGAGAATCTCCATCCTGAGCTTGCGCATCGGAGGACTCTGCCCGATTATCAGGTTGCCAAGGACGCTGTCGTCGGCCATGCAGGGCTCGGCGTTCTCTGCCATGCCAGCCGCCTCGAAAAACCGGTCGATCTTTCGTTTGAGCGAGGAGATGTGATAGGGAATCAGAAAATAGCCGCAAACGCCCGCCTTGCGGGCAAGGCAGCAAAAAGCATAGCACATCTCCCGGCTCAGGATGAAAACGGGCGGATGTCCCGGAACGCCGGTAATCCGGTACAGGAGATCCGGTGCGTACAAGCCCGTCAAACCGAGATCGAAAAAAACAAAGTCATAGTGATTGGAGGTTATTTCCAGAGGCGCGAGACACGGATCGTCAAGCCTTGATACCTTCCAGAAATTCATCGACGCATAACAGAGTTCCCGCACGTAGCGGGTGCAGGAGGTGACGAAAAGAACTTTTTTCAATGGAAATCCCTTTCCGGTTCTTTCCAGATATCAGGTTGTACGTCAGGATGCAGTCCGGAACAACCGGTAAAAAAGAAGCAATATGTTATACCATAAGTATTGGAAAATTCTGAAAATTCTTAAGGGGTTTTTCAGCAGCAGCGGAAAATATTCAAGACCTTTTTCGAAGGTTTTCTCCGACACCCGTCTTTTACGCTCCGAAAAGATGTCGATTACCTCGGAATTCCAGATAAACAGCCCGTTATGCAGCTTGCTCCTGTTCCGGTGAATCCATTTTTGACCGCCGGGAATGCCGTCCGCGACCAGCACGAGGGAGGGATGTGCCTTCGTTATCGCCAAGAGGATGTTTTTTTCCATGCTTTTATGGTAATAGCCGGCAAACCGGCCGACGATACCCAAATGGGGAAAGGTGCTGCGTACGTTGCGTTCGGCCTTGAGGATGCTTCGCTGCTGGGAGCCGAGCAGATACAGGGATTTGTAGTATTTTTCGAGAATACCGAGGGTGGCGATGATGAGCGTAAAGGGCTGATGACGGAACGGAACCTTCTTTTTCAGAAAATGGGCGCCCCTGATCAGGCTTTTCGAGGTTGGCAGCACGAGAGCCGCGCCGGTCACCATCGCCCTGAATTCACCACGGCGGCGCGCCCGCAGTACATCCCACAAGGATACAAGCATGATATGCCGTGGGCCGTCCCGGGACAGCAGATCGAGGATGACCGACTCGAGTTCGTCCGGGGAAACGATATCGAGCGGTACTTTCATCAATTCTATTCTTTCAATTGCCACTTTTCCGACTCCGTCAAAGCGGACTGAACCGCCGCAATGCCATAGAGGGCTGCGGTTTCAGCGCGCAGAATATTTGTCCTGAAATGGACGGCGACAAAACCGGCTTCCGCAAGAAGATCCAGTTCGGCGGCAGTCATCCCGCCCTCCGGTCCGATGGCGAGGGCGGCTGCCCCCATGCCGTGTACAAGATACTCATGGAGGGATTTTCGCGCAAGGGGGGCCTCAGTCAGTACCAGGGCGGCTGCAGTCTGTCCTGCGGAAAGGCTGCTCCAGAGCCCGGCAACGGCCCCTGCCGGTACCGGCGATAGAACGCGCGTACCGACAGCCGAACCGCTTTGCTGGCGGGCTTCGCGCACGATCCGGTCCCAGCGGCCGGTTTTTCCGTCGCCGACGGAATCCGCATCCCGCGAAAGACAGCGGCTTCCGGCGATCGGCACGATAAGGGCTACGCCCGTCTCGGTCGCCTGACGGATCACCTGATCCATTTTTGGTCCCTTGAGCAGCCACTGGAACAACACGATAAAGGGGAATCCTTCGGGCATGGCGGGAAGAGAAGGCATCGAGACACCGGGCAGGGATGAAGAACCGCCCGGGTCGGCGGATGGATCGTCGGCTTCATGGGTATTCCCGGAAGCCAGGGTAACCGTGCGGTCCTTGCGGTTGACTGCGGCTATGCGCATCGTCGACAGGCATCCATCGGGAAGCCTCGCCTCGACCGTATCGCCTTCGGCTTTGCGCAAAACCTGCACCAGATAACGATAATCGCCGCCTTCGAGCAGAAGGCGGCCGTTACGGTCGGGAGAATGTGCGAGAACCAGCTGGCGCATGCGGCGGCCGTTTACGGCTGGGGAAGCAGTTCTGCGGCCGGAGCGGTCGCAGGGGGTATAGCCGTCGCCGTCTGCTTCTCTTTCTGGATTTCCTGCAGTTCCTTGACCGTTTTGGTCGTACGGAGGAGCGCGGGAACATCTTCCTTCAGCAGCACATCGACGGCAGCCTTCAGCTGGACATCGTATTCCATGTCATAGAGGGGCGTGATATGGGTCCGGTAGAACTCCTGCAGGACAAGACGCTTCAGGACCCGGATCTCGACCGGATAGGTTTTGGACAGCGTCCGGGCGAACGCCTCGGCTTCCGCACCCGAAAGAGCGGTTTTTCCCGCGACGAAGTCGGCGAGCCGGGTGGTCTGGAGCAGCTCGGAAAGCGACTTTTCCTCACCTTCGGTCAATACGGGAAACAGAACCTCGCGGTCCGGGGGAATGCCGAGCTTGTCGATATTCGCGTCGCTCGGGGTATAATAACGTGCCATGGTCAGCTTCATGGCGTCCTGGTTCATCAAGTCGATCACCTGCTGGACAGAACCCTTTCCATAGCTTGTCTCGCCGACGAGGTACGCCAGCCGGTCGTCCTTGAGGGCACCGGCGAGGATTTCGGAGGCGCTTGCGGAGCCCTTGTTCAGGAGAACCACCACCGGTATTTTCTTGTCGAACGTCGTCCGTGCGGGGCTCGCCTTGAATTCGCGGTTCTCGTAGGCGATGCGGGAACGGGTTGAAACGATGACTCCCGAATCGATGAATTTATCGGCGACATCCACTACGCTGGTGATGAGCCCGCCGGGATTGTTGCGAAGGTCGATGAGCAGCTTTGAATAGCCGGCCTTCTTGAAGGAATCGAGGGCTTCCTGCACGCGTTCGGCGGTCAGCGGGGTAAACTCGATGATGCGGAGATATCCGATGCCCTTGTCCATCATGGCGTATTTGACGGTCGGAACCTCGATGAGCGCGCGGTTCATCGTAACCGGGAATTCGAGCGCTTTGCCGCGGCGGAGCATCACCGTCACCGGGGTGCCGACGGGGCCGCGGAGCTTCGACAGGACTTCTTCCATGGTGATGTCGGCGGTATCCGCGCCGTTTATCGCCAGAATGAGGTCGCCGGGCTGAACGCCGGCTTTCCAGCCGGGGGTATCCTCGATCGGCGAGGCGACTTCGACCCAGGCCGGTTTTTCGGGGGTGGATTCGAGCGGTTTTGTTATGGAAAGCCCGACGCCGCCGAATGCGCCGGTCGTGGTATCCTTCAGACTGGTGCCGAAGAGGCTGTCGGTCTCGATGTAGGCAGTATACGGGTCTTTCAGGGAATCAAGCATGCCCTTCATCGCACCTTCGTACAGCACGCGGGGATCGACCTCGTCGACATAGTTGTTCTGGACAAAGCCGAAAACATACTGGAACAGCTGGATATAGCGTTCGGAAGCCTTGGCGTTATCATCCTTGCCCTGTGCGAAGAGGGCGGGAGAAAGAAGCGTAAAAAAAAGAAGCGCGAAGGAAAACAATACCGCGCCGAACCAGATTTTTTTGGAGTTCATGGGCATATTGTCCGCGCAAGGGCCTCCCTTTGTCAAGCCGAAATCCTCCCCCTTGACCGGAGGACGGATGTTGCGTAGACTTGAAAGTAATGCGACAGCGATCAGTAGCCTACCCGATAATTCTTGTATATGAAGTCATCCGGCTCGCCGCCCTTCTCCGGCAGGGATCAAGCTCCCCTTTCCAGGCGCTGCCCCTCAGCTGGTATGCAGGAAGCGTGCTCCTCGGCCTGGTTCCCGTCCTCCTGTTCATGCTCCTGCTGGACGAGACGCAGTTTGCGCTCTGGCTTCCGCTTGTCAGTCTCGTAAAGGCTCTCGGAATACCCGCCTTGCTGTTCTTCATCGCGTCGAACCTGTCCGAGGCCGTCACCATAGGCTATTCCGGAAAATTCTCCCTGCTGGGAGCCGTCATTGCGGCAGCCCTCATCATCCCGGGGGATATCGTCACCGGAATCTACTGCTTCAGGAGATACCGCACACTATGCAGATAATACCCGTAGCAAGCGGTAAAGGCGGAGTGGGGAAAAGCCTCCTGTCCGCAAATCTCGCCATAGCGCTCGGCCAGGCCGGCAAAAAAGTCCTCTTGGCGGATCTCGATCTCGGCGCATCAAACCTCCATCTCGTGCTCGGTGTCCAGTCGCCCAAGGCGGGAATAGGCACCTTTTTGACCGGCGCGGCCGATTTCGCCGACATCGTGCTGCCCACCGCCTACCCGAACCTCTCGTTCATCGCGGGGGATGCCGAAATACCCGGACTGACCGCACTCAAGGCGCCCCAGAAAGCTGCCCTCAACAGGAACCTCCTCAAATCAGACGCGGATTACCTTATAATCGACCTCGGTGCGGGAACCCATCTGGGCATTCTCGACTTTTTCCTCATGTCGCCGCAGGGAATAGTAGTCACCGCACCCTCGGTAACCGCGACGCTCAATGCCTACCTTTTTCTGAAAAACGCCGTCTTTCGCCTGATGTACAGCTGCTTCAAGAAGGGTTCCGCAGCCTGGGACTGCCTCGAAAACCTCAAGAGCGACAGCGCTTCGCTCCGGCGCATGTATATCCCCCGAATAATAGAAGAAATCGAAAAGGCCGATCCCGAAAACGCGCGGCTGTTCCGCAAGCGGGTCGCCGATTTCCATCCCCGCCTCGTCATGAACATGATCGACGATCCGAAGGATGCGGACAAGGCGCTCAAGATCCGCCGTTCCTGCAAGGAATACCTCAACATCGAACTGGAACACCTCGGAGTCATATACCGCGACAACGTGCAGGATACCGCCCTCGCCTCGCGCCTGCCCGTAATCGTCTACAAACCCCAATCGATCCTCTCGCAAGCCGTATACCGGATCGCCGACAAGATAATCCAGTCCGAAACCGAGACATTCGGCGATTTCGTCCAGTTTACGGACGAAAGTTTCCAGTCCGCGGAAATGGAAGCGAATATCGATTTCGAGTCCAAGATGAATTACGTCGAGGAACTGGTAGGCTCCGGCGCCCTTTCCATGGGAGATCTCGCGGAAACGATCAAGGCCCAGCAGTATGAGATTTCGGTGCTCCGCAAGGAAAACCTCCTTTTGAAAAACAAGATGCTCAAGGCGATGCAGCTTGGGTTCAAGATGTGAGCCGGGGACAAAACGACATATGAAACGTACCTGGGAATTGACGGAAAATCCGAAAAACAAGCGCTGGTATGTGCATATTTCCGCCGCGGCCGAAGCCGGTACCTTCCCGGCCCTGCATGAAATCCGGGGAAAAGCCGCGGAAAAGGGAATCGATCCCCATTCGCTCCTGTCCGACCAGGCCATTGAAAAGAGCCTCCAGAAAGCCATGGACGCGGCCGGGGAAGATTATTCCTTTCCGGTAGTCATCGACCCGGCGTTTGACGTCCGGCTGATCGTCGCACCGGACAAGACCAGCGCCTGGCTCTATTTACGCAAGTCCGCCGACAAAAAAACACCGATCGACATCAAACTCGTTTCGACACTCATCAACAACAGCAAACTCAAGGGCATGAACGCGGCCAAAATCAACGAAACGATCAACGGATTCAGGACCTCACCCTCGATGGAACTGCATGACTTCCTGCTCGCGGAGGGGGTGCATCCCGGGCGCGGCAAGGATCGCGAACTGATATCATGCGTCGAATGGCTCTCCGCTGAAGAAACGGCCGCGATGTGCGAAAAAATAACCTCCTTCCTTAAGCAGGCCGCCGCTTCCGAGGCGGACAAGGCCGGCCTCCATTGTACGGCTTCGAGGATAGCGCATATCAAGAAAGGCGACCTTGCCTACGGCTTCTCCCCCGCCGAACCCGGGACTCCCGGAATGGACGTGTACGGAAAGGAGATCCCGGGTCTGCCGGGCAATGATCCCTTTTTCCAGATTGTCGGGAACCTGACCCTCGGCGCCGCCGGTATCAAGGCTGACAAAACCGGATTGCTCGTGGAAGTCGAAGCCGAAGGAACGCCGCAAATACGGATCATTCCGTATCTCGACGGCATCGCGACCCCGATCGTGTCTCCCGACAACCAGACGGTCACGCTCATACTCGAGAAAGAGGACGGGGCGGGACTGCCCCTGTCGGCCGAAATGGCCCTGGCTTCCCTCGAGGCGAAAGGCATCAAAGGCGATATCGACCGGGAGCTGATCGGGTCGACCGTCGCACAGGTGCGCAAGACCGGAAAAAGCGCCGAGATCGTCGTGCTTCGCGCGCAAAAGCCGATCCCCCCGGGGGCGAACAGGATCGACTGGTTCGTCCGCTTCGCCTCGGAAATCAACATATGCAATATTACCGCCGGCGAGAAAATACTTTCGGTGCGGAAAGTTCCCGCCGGATCCGACGGCGTCGACGTGTTCGGCGTGAAGCTGCCGGCCTCGGGCGCCAAGGCGGAAAGCACCCCGGTGCATGACGAGACAGTCCAGGAGGAGACCAAGGATTCCGCGCAGATTTTCACGGCCGGAGTCTCGGGAGAGCTGTCGCTTGCCGAAAATCGCCTGAGCATATCGGATAAAAAGGAAATAACCGGCGATGTGGACGAAACTTCCGGAGACATTGCATTCCCGGGCAATCTGGTCCTCACGGGGAACATACAAAACGGACGGATCGTAAAAGCCGCGGGCGACCTGACGATCATCGGAAACGCCGAAGCATCTCTCGTCTCGGCGGACCTTTCGGTCACGATGGAAGGGGGCATCAAGGGAGCGGGACGGGGGACCGTGTGGGCAAAACAGACGATTCGCCTCACCTTCGCCGAAAACGCCCGGCTTCTCGCGGGACACGACATCAGCGTGGACAACTATTGCTTCCAGTGCACGGTCAAGACCAACGGCATGCATTTGATGAAAGGAAATCCCGCCGTACTGCTCGGAGGGACCATTCGCGCCTCGAAAGGCATCGAAGTGTACGAACTCGGTTCAAAGAAAACGATCCGCACGAGCATCTCTTTCGGACAGAATTACCTGGTAAGCGACCAGATCGAGGTATGCGACAAGGAAGTGAAGTCCATCGAGGAAATGGTCAGGAAAATCGATGCGGAAATGAAAAAAACTCCGCCGACGGAACCGCGCATCCACGAACTCCGCAAAAAAAAGCTCGAATTGCTCAAGCGGAACGAAAAACTGACGGTACGGATTTTCACCCTGAAAGAACAGTTCGAAACACATATCATATCGCACATCAAGGTCGACAATACCGTGTATCCGGGAGTAATCCTCGAGAGCCACGGAAGGTACTACGAGGTCAGGGAACCGAAGACGCATGTCATTTTCATTTTCGACCAGACGACCGGGCAGATCACCTGCTCTCCAATAGAAGACTGACGAGGAGCACCGCATGTTTTTATATATTTCGTATCCTTCCTGGATAACCCCCGAAATCATCCCGGGATTCGCACTGCTGCGCTGGTACGGTCTCATGTACGTCGCCGCCTTCGGGACCGCCTACCTGTTGTTCCGGCTCCAGGTCAAAAAAGGGGAACTGCAAAAAGCCGAAGGCGGCTCCGCGCCAATTACCGACGATGACGTCGTCAGTTTTTTCACCTGGGGAATATTCGGACTGCTTATCGGCGCACGAATTTTCGCGACCCTCGTCTATGATCCGTCCGGAATTTACTGGCTCAAGCCCTGGCTTATCTTCTGGCCGTTCAGCGACGGCTCCTGGTCCGGATTGCAGGGAATGTCGTACCACGGCGGTTTCATCGGCGGCTTTTTCGGCATGCTTTTCTGGTGCCTTCGCTACAAGCATTCGTTCCTTGCCTGGTGCGATACCATGGCGGCTTCGATTCCGCTCGGCTACACCTTCGGACGCCTCGGAAACTTCCTGAACGGCGAGCTTTACGGCAGGGTTACCGCAAGTCCCGTCGGCATGGTCTTCCCCCAGGCGCAAAGCTTCGAGCTGTCCCTCGACTGGGTACGCGCTACCGTTCTCAAGATCGGCATGACGATCCCCGAAGGCGCGCTCCGCGTAAACCTTCCGCGTCATCCGAGCCAGCTGTATGAAGCCCTGTTCGAGGGAATCATCCTGTGGGCGGTCATATGGTTTATCTTCCGCAAAAAACGCGCTTTCAACGGTCTTATGACCGGGGTGTACACGATCGGGTACGGACTGGTGCGCTTCGTCATCGAATACTTCCGCGAACCGGACGCCGACATCGGTTACCGGATCACCGCGAGCGGAGTCCCCGCGCCGACATACCTCTACGAATCGCTTTTCAACATCTCCACCGGGCAGGTTCTGTGCCTCATGATGATCGCCGGAGGAACCGTATTCCTGATAGTGCGCGCGGCGGGACTGAAGCGTGGCAGATAACCGGACGCATCTCATGGGCGCCTTCAACGACCAGATCGACGACATACGCTCCGCCCTCTACCGCCTGCTCGAGTACGACGAAAACGATTTTTCCGAAAAAAAGAACCTCGCGAAACGCGAGGTTCAATATGCGATAAACGAATTGCGCATCAAGGCCGACAACCTGTAGCGGGCGGAACGACCCGCCGCCCGCAGGGCTGCCGGGCGGCCGGACCGCGGCAGGCAGTCCGGCCGGGGGCCCTGCCCTTATTTGCGGAGCAGCTCCGCGAGCTTGTCGGCGGTAAAGCCGAAGTGCTCGGCCAGCTTGTTCGCCGGCCCAACCCGTACGCACACCCGCTTCAGCGGTTACGACACGCACGCTTCCCTTGGGTCCGCCCACGATGGATTCGCGGATGACGGCCGGCTGGGCTTCGAACAGTTCCTTCGACATGACCGATACCACGCGGATTTTCTTCCCGGTCACCTTTGCCGCCGCCTCGAGGGCGAGCGAAACTTCCGATCCGGTCGCAAGAACGGTGACATCCGGAACGTCGGCGCCCTTGCGCACGATGTAGGCTCCGCATTCGATCGTATGCTTCCAGTCCGGATCGTCCTTCGCGAAGACGGGCACGTTCTGCCGTGTCAGCGCGAGACAGACCGGACCGTCCTTGCGCTCGAGGGCCATCTTCCAGGCGAACACCGTTTCTTCCGCGTCCGCGGGACGCAGGAGCTGGACGTTCGGGATGGCGCGGAGGGAGGCCATCGTTTCGATCGGCTGGTGGGTCGGGCCGTCCTCGCCGAGGAAGAACGAATCATGGGTCAGCACATACACGGCGGGCAGCTTCATGAGCGCGGAAAGCCGGAGCGCCGGGCGGAGATAGTCGGAGAAGATGAGGAAGGTCGCGTTGAAGGCGCGGAACCCGCCGTGCAGCTGGATGCCGTTGGTGATCGCGGCCATGCCGAACTCGCGGATGCCGTAGTGGATGTAGCGTCCATCCCGGGCATTCGCCTGGTATACGGCAGCGCCCTTGATGGCCACCGCGTTCGGACCCTGCAGGTCGGCGGAACCGCCGACGAGGTTCGGGAGCACCTTGGCGTACGCGTTGAGTACGGTATTGGACACGGTCCGGGTCGCGATGCTGTCGCCTTCCTTGAACAGGGGAAGCTCGGCGGACGCGAGAGCCGCGGCGTCGACGCCGCCTTCGGCGAAGAACGCATTCCACTGGGTGCGCTTTTCGGGATATTTTTTGGACCAGGCCGCGAAGGCGTCGTTCCAGGAAGCCTCGTCCGCGGCAAACTGTTTGCGGCGATCGGCGAAGAAGGCATAGGCTTCGGGGGCGACGTAAAAGTCTTTCGAGGGATCGAGACCGAGCGATTTTTTCGCCTCGACAATGCCTTCGGCGCCGATGGGCGCGCCATGGGCCTTTGCGGTTCCGGCTACGGAGGCGGCGCCCTTGCCGATTATCGATTTGAGCATGATCAGGGTGGGCCGGGCATCCTTCTTGGCATGCGCGACGAGCTTTTCCACCTCGGCGTAATTGTACATGTCGCCCTGCAGGACCTGCCAGCCGTATGCCTCATAGCGCTTGGCCACGTCTTCGGTGAAGGTCATGTCGGTCGAACCGTCGATGCAGATCCGGTTTTCGTCATAAATCGCGATGAGCTTTCCGAGTTTCAGGTGTCCCGCGAGACTCGAGGCTTCGGACGAGACGCCTTCCATGAGACAGCCCTCGCCGACGAGCGCATAGGTGTAATGGTCGACAACGGTAAAATCGGGGGTGTTGAACCGGGCGGCGAGCATGGTTTCGGCGATCGCCATGCCGACCGCGGAGGAAACGCCCTGTCCGAGCGGACCGGTGGTCATTTCGACGCCTTCGGTATATCCATATTCGGGATGACCGGGGCAGCGGGATCCGATCTGGCGGAAATTGCGGATATCGTCGAGCGAGACCGCATAGCCGGCAAGATGGAGTATCGAATACAAGAACATCGATCCGTGCCCGGCCGAAAGGACGAACCGGTCGCGATCCTGCCAGGCGGGATTCACAGGATTGTGCCTCAGGATCTTTCCATAGAGCAC
>JFJP01020652.1_pt1 | contig 12623 bp, 11 predicted proteins | sample 431651 | NCBI WGS metagenome assembly JFJP01 (sample SAMN02602958, study PRJNA72255) | Microbial mat metagenome, whole genome shotgun sequencing project. | biome: fresh water; feature: sink hole; material: water; isolation source: purple microbial (photo- and chemosynthetic) mats found in... | reverse complement strand
ACTGATGTGCATGCGCGCTGCCAGGCTTGTTCTTGGCCCGCAGCAGATCGACGTAGAGCGGAATCAAGTCGTCGAGCTTGCCGGGTTGCAGCAGCGAGGCAGCGATGACCGACTGGGCATCTTTGATGACGCCCACCTTGCGCGCAAACATCTCTGCATCGTAGCGCTTGACGAAGGTCTTCGACTGCAACCGGCCCTTCTCCCGCCAGCGAACACGCCAGTGCGTGGTCCCGTCCTCCAGTTTGCGGCGAGCGATGTGTGCCCCGATGCGGCCGCTCACCGGCCACCTCCCCGCGGCTGGGCCAGCCGCGCGAGGTCGATGCCGGGTTGACGGGCACGGCGCATGGCGGACTGCTTGTCGCCCTGGTTCTTCAGGTGCTGACGCAGCGCCGAGATGCTGACGACGTAGCGAGCACGCTGGCGGCCGCGATGGGCATTGAGATCGACGGCTGGGATTGCTCCTTCGCTGGCCAGGCGGAGGAGGGTCTTGTACGGCATGTTGAAAAGGACGGCGACCTCCTTCAGCGGGCGGGTGTCGTCGGGAGGATGTGAAGAGGAAGGCATATCGGAAAGTTCCCCGGAATCGGGTGAAGCCTCGCCGAGCAGACGCAACGCCTCGCCCGCTTCGAGCGGAGTGGGAGCGGCGTCCAACTCGTCAAGGCGGAAGAGGAGACCCGTGGCCGGTGCACGAAATGCGTGAACCAGACCTTGGGTGATGAGCCGCCCAAGAGCGACAGTATCGCAGCGCAGGTGGGCCTGGGCTTCGGATGCGGTCGCCCATGGGGGGCGATGGCTGGAAGGCAGTGATGCCGCGTCGTGACCGTCGCTGGTGACACGACGGATCGACTTCAGGTGTCGCGGCTGGGATGGAGCAGCAACATTCGGAAACGGCGGTGGGTCGGACGATGCCGGTACGGCAACGGCCGAAAGGGGAGAGGGATCGGATTCAGCCCGCATGCGCGACTCGCAAGAGAAGCGTGGGGCGCCGTGGTCACCGGCAGCGCAATCTCCCGGGCATGTCGATCAGTGGCGAAGGACCACCAACCCGCACGGGTTTCATCGTTAGATTGCGTTAGATTGAGTAAGACGAAGTAAGACGAGTAAAGTGTCTGAGTGCTCAACCCGTTGCCGGGGATGACCAGAGCGATCAGGTTGAGCACTTCCTATCACTCCCGGGCTGTCGGACAAGGACGACGAGAACTACCGGCGCTTCCGGCTCCCCGAAGAACCCGAGCCAAGGACCGCAGCTCCAACTGCTAAAGCAGCGAAAATACCTCCGATAAATGCGCTAAAGCTGTCGTCCTGACGCTGCACAGGCTGCGGGGCAGCGGCCTGGAAGGACTGCGTGGCATGCACCGTTGGACAATACGACCTGACCGAAGTCGTGCTCGGGGCGAAGACCGGGGCGTAGACGGGCCTGAAGACCGGCGCATAAGTCGGTCGATACATCTGCGGTGCATAGAGATCCCGCATCGTCGGCGTCATCGGCAGAGTCGGGACAACCGGCATTGCCGGCCTCGTCGTCACAGCCATCCTCGGCTGCTCCACCGGTTGTGTCGGTGCTGCCTGGTAGACGGTCAAAGATTGGTGCCGGTGCTGATGGACATGCTGGTGATGGTGGACCTGCTGCCGGCGACGGCGCTGCCGACCATGGTTGGATCTGTATGTCACGCGGCCAGTTCCAGCGCCGCCGACCACGCCCGCTCCTTCACCACAGCGCCGGACCCGAAGGTGGCGCTGAAGAGGCGCGACTCGTCAGCGTCACCACCGTCTGCCGTTCTGGTGGACCTATCATGATCGGCCCACTCGCCGATTCCGAAGAGCGCCGACAGCAGGGTGTCCTTGGTCCCTTTCAACTGGTTCGTCAGCGAACTCGAAATGGCCTGCAGCCGCTCCTCCCTGGTCCTCCTCAGAGCCTTGGCCCGGTCGGCCTCGTCGGATGCTGGCGTGCCGAAGACCATGGCCATGTACTCAGCTTCCAGCTTCCGGTTCAGCGGGATGTCGGCGAGACGGTTCCAGGCGGCCTTGGTGGTCGCGTGGCTCCTGACCATCGTCGCGAGTGCCTCCTTGGCCTCGTTCACATTGGAGTGGATGCCGGCCAAGTGCTTGTAGGTGAACCCCGGGGCTAGTCCGAGTTTGCGGTTGCTGCGGATCTGCGACTCGGCGAGGCGCAGAGTGTTCATGCAAATCGGCCTTTTCGTCGTCGGTCCGAGCAGCAAGGGCCGATTACCAGTGTGGCCGGAGCTGACCAGCAGGCACGTCTGGGATTCGTCGTCGCCGATGCGGATGCCAAGGTCGGGGAAGTGCGCGAGAGCCCACACGACCTTGCCACCCTGGAAGCAGCCAGCCGTTTCAATCGTGAACGGCAGACCGCCGTCGCCCTTGCTGACCTTGGCGAGGTCGGTGAAGACGTCGAACATAGCCTGGTTGCTGTAGGGGACGTAGTCCCGGCCCACCACGCCCAGAATCCGGCCAGTGTCGCTCCGGCGGATGGCGCTGAAGTCAGGCACCGGATCGAGCGAGTCGGCCGTGCGCAGATCGACACGGCTGACTTCCCAATCGAGGCCGGCCTGGCGCATGGCTTCGGCAGGGTCCGTCATGGCTGTGTTCAGCAGCGTGCGGCCGGACCGAGCCCACGGATTCTGGCGCGGTGGCGGGAGTCCGAGACGCGGGGTGCTGGGTGCCCGGCTCGGCATGCGGACCTCGGGGTGATGACTGGGCGACTTGATGATGGTGGATGTCACCTGCTCGACGACGGTGCTGATGGGCACGGACGTCGGCAGGGGTGGGAGGATGTCGGAGAAGATGTCCATGGAATGACTCCGTCCCAAGCCGTGAAGTACGGCCTGGGTAGATGGTTGGTGCGTTTGAACGGGACTCAGGCCGCAGCTGCGACCAGCGGCAGGGCCAGGGCGTGCGCCTCCAGATCGAGCGGGCGCTGCTCCGCCGTCCGGGTGATTGGCATGATGAGCAGTGCCAACTCGTGGTCGGCCCAGTAGCTGGGCATGGTGACGGCCTGGCGGGCCTGAATCAGGTCGAGGCGGTCCTCCGACGTGGGACCGGTCACGTTCCAGAGGCGATCCATCCGGGCGGCGGGATCGACTGGGGAGGACAACAGCAGCGCGTTCTTGTGGCCGCTGATCTTCTGGGCGATGGCGACCAGGTGGGGGTCAAGGCTGCTGATCGCCGGTACCCACTGGCGGCCGGCGGTGCGGGTCCAGCAGTGCTCGACCCGGGGGAAGGTCCCATCAACACAGCGGACGATGGCCGACGCCGTGCCGTTGGTGAGTCGGGCCTCCTTGGGGGCGATCTCGACTGTGATGCGACCCCCGGTCGTCTTCGCCGTGGCCTTGAGTGCGGCGACGAACTGGTCTGAGTCGAGGATGGTGTCGACCGGATCGCCAGTGAGGACGTCGAGCGGGACGATGAGGCTGGCCAGCAGCCTGCCATTGGTGCTGGCGAACCGGACGGCGGTCGGCGTCACGCGGACACTGACGTGGCCGAGGGGACCGGCTTCATCGGCGCAGGCCAGGGGTAGGCGCGAAAGTCTGTCGGCAGTGATGCGGGGGATGGAGAAGATTGTCATGGTTGTTGTTCCGGTTGGATTTTAGGCCGCTCGGGACTCCGCCTCACGGGCGTCTTCCAGGGCAGCAGTGACAGCGGTGGAGACGATTCGCCGGATGGTCCGGCCAGATTTTTTGGACAAGGCGTGCAGGTCGCGCACTTGCTCCGGCGTCAACGATGCAGGCAAGGCACGCGCCCAGGGCCAGATGGTGCGAGGCCGGTCGATGGGCATGGCTATGCCGCCATGCCGACCGGGCCGACGACACGGACGAACCTGGCGTGCCAGAGCATGCCGGTCTCCGTGCGGCCCTGATGCCGGACAATGATCCGCAGGCCTTCGGGATGCCGGGCGACAAGCGTGGCCAGTTCGGCCGCATCCTTGCCGTCGAACCCGGTGCCGACCTTGCCGACCGGGTTGAGCGAACCGTCAGGCTGGCGGGCCGACACCTCGATGGCTCCGAACGGACGGCCAGCGACAGTGGTCGGCGTCAGGCCGGTGATGATGACCTCGGTTTCTTCCAGATACTTCGTGCGGACGATGGCCTCGCCGCCGATCTTCCCGCCGATGTAGGTGGTGTCCCGGCGGACCCAGACCTCGCCTTCGCGACCCTCGGCACGCTGCTTCTCGACGAGCCCCTTCTTCTGCGTCGTGGTCCTGGCCGTCGGAACCTGCTCGATGCCGAGATCGACAACGCCGGCCTTGATCAGGACTGACTGGGCCAGACCGACGATCTTGGCTGCACCATTGATGCGAGCGTCCTCATTTTCCCGAGTCAGGTCTTGGCCATTCGCGAACAGTGCCTTGAAGACGGCAATGACGCAGGTCACCCGGGCATCCGGGTGGCCGTTGGTCGCGTTGGCCTGGGCAGCCTGGCTGCCCGTTCGGTGTTCTCCGCCGATGCTGTCGAGGAAGGTCAACTCGCCGTCGAGGACGAATGGACCGAATGCCTCAGCGGCGCGGCGGAACGCGACGTCGAAGGAGATGCTCGGCGTGGCCAGGACGTTGGTCGACCTGCTCTGATAGACCACCGTCGTCAGGCTGGCGATCACCACGATGCGACTGCCGTCCCGTTTCGGCTGGCCCAGGTAGGCCGGATCGGCGATGTAGTCTTCGCGGGTCCGACCGGCATCGACCGGCTGCATGGTGATGATCGAGCCCGGCTGGAGGTGTACTGGCAGGGCGGAGAAGGTGGACGCCGGGCTGTGGTTCACGGGCGGCAACTGCGGCGTCGAGTAGGTCAGCGTTTCGTCGGGAACGATCTGCTGCCCGGTCGTCAGCTCGTAGGCCTTGGTCCAGAAGCCGAGGGCCATGTCGTCGTAGCCCTCGACTTCGGCCTGGATGGCGAGAGCGATGACCTTGGCAGCGCTGATGCCCTTGCCGTAGTCCCGGAGGTAGGCCTGGGCACCGGCCTTGCCCTGAAGGTACAGGCCGCGGGCGATGATGCGGGAGGCCCACCTGGAACGGATGTCGGCGGTGGGCTTCTTCGCGATAGAACGATGTTTGGCGATGAAGTCGGTGAGGTTCATGATGGTCCTCATAGAGTGGTGGGGGTAGAGCAGGACGTTGACAGCCAGCGATCTGGCCTGGCGCGAGCCCGGACTGCAGTGCTCGTCGTCCTGCTATTGGTTGTGGGATGTCAGGTCGCGCCGCGCAGCGAGACCGGGTCATCCATCTTGTCGCGCAACTCGGCCACGAGCCGTTCGGTGGCATCGCGGATCAGGACTGTGATCGGTTTGTGGGTGGCCTTGCTGACCTGGTGGAGCTGGGCCATGAGGTCCGGGGACGACAGTTTGCTCGCTGGCCACTGGTACTTGGTCTTGGGCATGTGGGATTCCTTCGTGTTAGGGGACGAAAAAGCCCAGGTCGGATGACCTGGGCTGGTGATGAACGACGAACCCCAGGCAGGTGCCTGGGAAAGATGGCATGTTCAGGCAGTGCCGTTGACGGCCGGGTACAGCAGCACTGCGGCCCGGAGCCGAGCGTAGCATTCGAAGTCAGCGACTTCGCCGGGATCCACAACGACGTGCCCATCGACCAGCTCGATGCCGACGATGGGTTCCAGGGCGTGGTCCAGGCGAATGATTTCGCTCTCACTGCCAGTAAACACCGTCGACGCTGGTCCGAACTCCCGCCCAGCAGCATTGCGCTGGATGAACGGGATCCCGGCGGTGATCAGGTCATCCTCGATGGAGGTTCCGCCGTAGTTGGCGTCCTCCTTCTCCCAGACCAGGCAAGGCCGACCGTCGATGTTGCGGACGGCCAGGGCATCGACCCCAGCGGGGTCGTCGTTCTGGGGTTCGTTGAGGATGGCGGTGTCGAAATCCTTGGTGGTGATCCCCAGGGCAGCCCGCAGGGCGTCGGCCTTGGTTGAATCAGCGATGACCGACAGTGGGATAGCGAAGCAGGCGTAGGCGCGGTCGCTCATGCCGCCCTCCGCATAGCACGCTCCCGCAGCCAGTTCGGTGGTGCAACCGACTCGGCGTCGCGGTGATCAGCCCAGTCGTTGCGGATCGTGCGGTCCACGATGTCGGTCAGGGCGGCCTCGACCTCCTCAGCGCCGGCATCCAGGAAGTCGTCGGTCAGATCGACCACGCGGCAGCGAAAGAATGGCTCGACCTTCTCGACCAGGATGAACGAGAACGGCAGCCACCGACCGCACGCCGCGTGCACGATTCGTCGGTACAAGGCAGCCTGGCGGTGGTACCCATAGGAGACCACGGACTTGGCGAAATCGTCGACGTCGGCCGTGGTCTTGAGGTCAGCCAGGTGCTGCCACTGATGCAGGATGTCGGTCCGGCACTGCACCTGGATAGGGCCATGGGCCATGCGAAAGCCGGTCTCATGCTCGGCGCCGTCGAGCAGCGACGCCGCGACGGGATTGGCGCGGACGCTGTCGGCCATGCGGTGCAGAGCGTCCCACTCTTCGACCGGCAGCAGGGTGACGCCCTCTGTCTTGGCGGCGGCCTCGGCCGACTTCCAGGCCGTGGTCCGACGATCGGCGTCTGGGCCGCAGCGATGGTGCTGATCGAAGGCAGCCCCTGGGTCTAGAAGCAGGTGGAAGCACGTTCCGAACCGCATGGCTGCGGTCTCCGGCTCCTTGTAGGCGCCGGTCCTGATCGCATTGGCTAACCTGGGCGAGGTCAGGAACTTCGATATGAGACTGGAGCCCCAGGCACCAGAGGCGCGGTAGGCCTCCGGGGTCTCGCAACCTGGCGGGATGATGGTGACCGTCACGCTGCCACCTGGAGCAAGCGGTCGATAATCTGACTGGCGTCGCGCCCGGCGAGGGCGTCGATCGTCGTGACGCCGTGCTGAGCCAAGGCTTCAGCCAGCGCTCCGGGGGCACGCTGACCGAGTTGGCTGAGATACCGGGCCTGGGCGGCCGAGATCGGCGCATTGGCTTGGCGACGCTGGGGACCGTTGCTCCGGTAGGGTTGGCTCGCGGCCGGCCGTTGGGCTGGCGATGCCGCCCTGGTCGGGCTTTGCGACAATGTGGCCTGGGGCGCCGGACGCGCCGAGTGTGGCTGGGTGGTGCGACCGGTGAGGACGGCGATTTGCTCCGCCAGGTGCTGATCGCAGCCGGCCTGGGCAGCAGCGAGCAAATCGCGCATAACCGGCGCGACGTCGGTCAACGAGCCAGCTTCACCTGACAAGCTGACCTGAGAGTTGATAGAGCCATACTGCTCCGTGGGATGGCTCCTCTTGGAGCCTGCTGAGACAGAAATAGAAATCATTGATTTCTCCGTGTGTTTGTGGGGTTGGTGGTGGCCCGAAAACGCAGCGACCCCGGACGAGGTCATCGTCCGGGGTCGCGTGGTTTGTGGATTGAGCTGTCTACGTCGGCAGCCTATGTCCGACTACGATGCCTGGTGCATCGGTCGGCATGTTCGCCGACCAAAATCGATTGCCGCGAAGGCGATGGGCTACTGCCCCTGCTCTCGCAACCGCTGCTGCCGGCCAAGTTCCTCTGCGTACTTCATGATATCACGCTCATCTTGGGCCTTCTTCCGCCCTGCTTCATATTCACGCTCGGTCTGCTGGTGACCGCGTTCCTGGTCGGCGCGGATTTGGGCCTCGTAGGCCTCGCGATTTGCCGCAGCTTGCCGGACAAACGGCACACTGACGAAAATACCGACGACGATGAGAAGGACGACGAGGAGGGCTATCTTGGCGTTGTCGCTCATGGTGTGCTCCTTGATGGCGTGATGGACGCTCGGCCATGACCGCTCCGACATGAAGCGGTTGGTCTGAGTCGGTCGTTTTCATTGGGTATTATCACAGGCGTCGTCCGGCGTCGTGGGTGTTGACCCGGACTTTGCGGACAGGTCCGGCGGGGGATTCACCACCGTCGTCATCCCCCTCTGATGGGAGATCGGCGGGCAGGCCGAGGCGCAGGCAGGTCTCCAAGCGGTCGAGTTCACGCCTAACGGCGCTGGCCGCGAAGGCGTGCGACCGCAGGTACAGCGGCGCAGCGGCCTGCTCACGCAGAAACGACTTCAGCCGCCGGTCCAGATCGACCGGGATGCGGAACGACACGGTTTTCTTGGGGCTCTGCTTGGGCATGGCGCAAGGTCCACCATAGCGGCCCAGACCCTGCCGAGGCAACGGACAATCGCAGCGTAATCGGCGTGACGTGTGTACGCGATGACGTTGCGATCGACGGTGTTCCGGCAGGGATCGGGCCGCTGCATGGTCAGACGGCGATGGACGCCGCACCGCCGCCACGGCGTGAACTGGACGGGGATATCGGTCGGCTGGCAGATGAGGGCGAGCGGCCGATGGTGCTGGCCGGGGTCGGCGCGAGAAATCTGGTCCACGGGGCGGGCCAGGACAGCGGGGCAGGAGAACGACGGCCGGCGAAGTAGGCGGCAGCGACGGACTCGGTGGGGAGGTTGAACATCAGGGACTCCTGGTGGAGGTCACCCGACGGCACGCCACTGACGGCGGCCACCGGGGACGGTGACGCCAGTGCGAGGCGAGCGCAGCGGCCATAGGGCTGCCGGTTCTCTTATCCCAGTAGTAGATGCCCTACTTCACCTGTCGGCGTGGTGGAACTGGCCGCTTGGTGCCCTTCTGGCGCGGCAACTGCAAATGAGGAGCAGCAGCGGCCAGCAGCCCGGGCGCGATCTCCAGGAAGCCCTCGACCGAGAGCGGCTCGCAGGTTTGACCGCCACAGGTCAGGCCTGGCAGATCAGCAACCGAAAGCGCCGACAGCACGGCTCTCCGCAACCGATTGTCGAGGCCAGCGCATTCCTGGATCACCCGTACCTGGACGAGTGCTTCGACCCGCGTCATCTCGATCGCAGGGTCCAAGCGGAGTGAGATGGTCACGGGTTGCTTGGCGAGTTCGGCCCACAGCGGGACGTAGCCGGGACCGCTGCCTCTCCGCAGTTGGCGCTTGAGCTTCGTGATCGCCGCCGGTGACGTGGCCGACCCTTTGCGTAGCCATGGCGATGAGCACCAGGGCTTGCTCGCCTCCGAAAGCATGTTGATCGCGGCCTTACAGGCAGAGGAGGTCGTGTCCTTCTCGAAGATAGAGAACGACGCAATCCCGAGGCGTTGACAGGCCAGGTCCTCATCGAGTTCTTTGCCGTCCTTGACCCCTTCCAGGATGCCAAGAACCAGCGTCGCCCTGTTGGCCAGTGTCGGCGTTTTGGCGGTTGGTCCTGACCCCGCCAGCACCCATGCCAGTTCGGCGCTCTGCTTGAGGTGTTTCAGCAGGCGGCTCAGGTACAGCCGGGTCGACTTTCCCTTATTGCCAAAGGCATCGGACATGGTCCGGCTTGATCGCCAGTGCTGCAACGTGTTGGGTGGCACATCGGCCTGCTTTGCCCATTCGACCGGGTCGCGGCCGTTGAGCAGCCGCAGGTACTCCAGGCGGATGGCTGGGCCAGCGTAGCCAGGGGGAAGCCAGCCAATCTCGACGGCCGCAATCACGGTGGGTGCAACTGCCAGGAAGAGGCTGTCCCTCTCGTCCTGCTCGGAGGTGTACTTCGCCGTTATCCGACGTCTGCGGGCTATCCACGGCGAACGCTGCATCAGCCACAACCTCGGTGTGGTTGATCGTCCGGGTACAATGCACCCCGTCCACCGCCAACAGCGGTCGGCGGAGGTCAGTCGATGTGCCGCCAGCCCAACACGATCAGCCCTGGTCCAGCCATGAACCACAGTCGCATCGTGGTTCATGCCTCCTGTACACCGTCAGGCAGGGCCAATCACCCCAGGAGGACCAACCCTATGATCACCCCCACCCTTTCCCGCCACGCGGTCGCCGCCGCCACCGGACTGACCCCGCCGACCGTCACGACCTAGGTTCGGATCGGTCGCAAGTGGCGGATCGACGCGGCCAGCGTTGAGGCCCTGGTGCGCCGGGGTAGCCCTCGTCGCTGATCCTGCGAAACGCAGCAGCCGGCGCTACGAACGCCGGCCACCTTCTCATCACCTCGGACTACACCGTGAATACTACGCAAGTTTCGGCTGCGGGCAACCCGCTGCTGCCCCCGCCACCCCCACCGCCAACCGCTCCGGCAACACCGGATCGTGCTGCACTTCCGCCGCCACCGCCGCCTCCTGTTGCGGTTCTGGCGCCACCGCCTCCACCAATAGCTGGGAATGAACCTGCGGAGATGCGACCCGGTGCTTCGCCCATGTTCTCGACCACGGTCATCCCCGAGCCGGTCTTCCCGCCCGACGTGCGCCACTGGATCAAGAAGAACGAGGGCGTGGGCGACGAGGCGATCGACAGTCTGCAGCGGATGTACCTTGAACAGCAGCCCAGTATCCCAGGTGCCCCTCGCATCGGGGCTCTGGAGGAGGGCGATGCTGCGGCGATCTACAACATCGGCACGTTCGACCCGGAGACGGACAAGGATTGGAATGGCCTCAAGGCCAAAGGAGCCCGCCTCGAACAGCACAAGGACGATGCGATCAATCCCTTCCTGCCGAACTGGATTGCCAAAGCGGACGGCAAGGAAAGCCCCTGGTTCCAAGACTTCGGTGGGATCAACGACGCGGCCAAGGTGGCCATCACCTCGGCCTGCCGCCAGGCTTCCCCACTATTGAAGGGGACCTACACCAAGCTGCTGACGTACGCGCCGACTGACGATGTGGATGTGATGGACGACATCATCAAGGCCATGTCTGGACTGAACACGTTGTTCATGCCTGAGCTTGGCGAAGGAGTTGATGCCGACTGGCGGTATTGCGAGATGCTCCCGCTCATTGCCGGCCTTGGAATCTCTCACGCTCGTGGGTTCCTGGCTCTCGTGGCCAAGGTGCATGACGACGGCGATCTCGGCCATTGGGCGCATGCCTTGGACGATGCCCTTGCGGAAGACATCATCGCGGCTCGCAAGCGTTCCGGCGCTCCTGTTGGGTTCCTGCGCTGCGACTGGACAGAGATCATGAATGCGCTGGGCGACCAGATCTTCATGAAGAACGGCCAAGTCTTCGTGCCCCGCGCGCTGATCATGTTGCTGACGCTTCACATCCTGAAATACTGCCGTGTCCACTTCGGTCTCGATGCCGCCTATGTCACCGTGGCGTACAACAGCTGTTATGCCCGGTACAAGGTCGACCTGCAGAACGTCAACTCGCCACTCTCCGACGCCTACAACAAGACGCTGGTCGGCAACCTGTGCAGCATCCTCAACATCCCGCTCGGAGGCGGGCGCGGCGCTGCCGCGGTGCCTGACTGGATCCGCTTTGCCGCCGGTGCAGCGTTCAAGCGCCTGACCCTGAAGCACCTCTGCCGCGCACGGCCGCTGAGCGACCACCCCGAGTACATCGTGGCCGCCGGCGTCTCGCACATCATGATGAAAGATCGCAAGGCCATCCGTCGCTGGATCAACACCGGCGTCGCGGTGGGCAATGTGGCCAAGATCGACGTCGATACCGGCGTCGTGGATAAGGATGTGATCATCGTCGGCCACGAGGCGCTCGTCTACAACTGGCCCAAGCAGGAAATCGACAGCGCCGCCCTCGCCAACTGGCGCTCGACCATCCCCGACAAGGTCGAGGCCGAGCGTGCGTCCCAGGTCATCAAGCGCCTGATCAAGAACGTGAACGCCCTGGGCGCCGCAGATGGTCAGGAGGCCGTGCTCGATGCCATCCTGACGGCAGACCTCAGCCGCAACGACCTGGCCGGCAGCGTGGTCGGCAACATGCTGCAGCGGGAGTACCCGCTGATCTACGTGCTGCCCATGGGTCACACCATGGATACCACGACCAACCAGGGCAAGACCAACATGGGGCGTGTGATCGGCGGGGCGATGGCGCCGGGCCTCGATGTCCTCGTGCTGAACCCGAGTACGTCAGCCCCAGCACAGCGCACGATGGCGACACCCCTCGAGACCTATGGAACGGCGCTCTACGACGAGTTTCAGATTCCTCAGGATCCTGGTCACTTCCTGAATACCAACGGCATCGCGGCCCTTGCGACGGGCAGTGGCGTGTCTCCTGGTAAGGCGATGGAAAACGCCCCGCCGATCAAGCTGAAGCACCCGCTGATCCTGGTCAGCAAGGTCGCCATCGCGGCGACTGACATCCTGAACCGTGCCTACCCGATCTACCTCGACGTCCTCACGCCCGCGACACGTTGCACGGACGACGAACTGAGCGACCTCATGGGCGGCCGCGCCGCCATGCTGGTTCGCCTCAGCCACCTGATGTGGATGAAGAAGAACGACATCGTCGAGAAGATCTTCCGTATCTCGAAGCTCATCAGCGGCGGCTTGCGCTTCAACGGCCACCTCACCATTGCCACGATGTTCGCCTCGCTCGCCGAGGTGAATGACTACATGGCCAAGGGCATGGACCAGATGTGCAAACAGCACATTGAGGCTGAGCGCAGCGGTCTCGTCGACCAGCTCGGCATGCTGCACCGCTTTGACCCGAAGTGGTACTTCAGCGTCTGCTCGAACATGACGCTCGAACAGCTCTGTGCCTCCAGCACCGGCGACAAGCTCGGTCAACTGGCGGTCAACATCGCGATGCGCGAGATCCTGACCGATAACAACACCCGGCGCTTCGACACCATCCTGTCGCAGTTCCGGCTCAA
>JFJP01000064.1_pt1 | contig 12623 bp, 8 predicted proteins | sample 431651 | NCBI WGS metagenome assembly JFJP01 (sample SAMN02602958, study PRJNA72255) | Microbial mat metagenome, whole genome shotgun sequencing project. | biome: fresh water; feature: sink hole; material: water; isolation source: purple microbial (photo- and chemosynthetic) mats found in... | reverse complement strand
GTGGGACTTGCTCGACCCACGGCTAGTTCGGCAGAAGACCTGCCATTGGCCGAACGTTTTTTTGCCGGTGGGCCCGGTACCCATCGTGGGGTAGAACCGGATTCGCTGGGCGCCATCGGCGAAGTTCCGCTCACGGGACCAGCGCCCGCCTATCCCCCACTTCTGGATGCAAATGGAAACCCGCGCACCTTATCCATTCCGTTGGGAGGTCAGGGATTGGCCCTATTGAATCTGGAATACCGCTTCCCACTGTGGGCTCCCGTTCTCTGGGGTGAGGTTTTTCTGGACTCAGGGCAAATTTACCAATCCCTTCGGGACAATGGGATGTCGTCGCGATTCCCCCCATTTCGCACGGCAGTTGGGGCAGGGCTGATTCTTAAGATCGGGCTGCCCATCAAACTCGAATATGCGGCGGACATCAAACGGATTCTTGGCCGTCCCCGAACGAATCTGGAACGCGATACCCAGCTCAAGAGCCTGCTCGTTTCTGCTGGATTCCAATTCTGAAGCCAGTGTAATCCAATCAAAAAAGCCACCCGTCTGGGTGGCCTTTTATCTGGTGGACACGAATGGAGTCGAACCATCGACCTCTTGCGTGTCGAGCAAGCGCTCTAACCAACTGAGCTACGCGTCCGCGAAGTATCTATTGTAGCTGGGCTGCGCGAAAAGTCGAGCCCTCTCCTTAGGGGCGGCGCAAAAATAACCGGTGCGGTTTTGGTTGTTTTTGCCCGGCCCCTTATGCCGGACCACCGTATCAGTGCCCGAGTTATTGCTGCGCAACGGCTTACTCTACCGTTACCGATTTGGCCAAATTCCTCGGCTGGTCCACATCGCAGCCGCGCAAAACCGCGATGTGGTAGGAGAGGAGTTGCAGTGGTAGCACGTAAAGAATGGGCGCGAGCCAGGGGTGGACATCGGGCAATTCCAGCACGTCCTCAGCAATGCCATCCAGGCCATGATCGCCTTGGGTGACCAAGCCCAGGATGCGACCATCCCGCGCCGCGGCTTCTTGCAGATTGCTAAGGGTCTTTTCGCGGTGGGCATCTTTGGGCATGAGCGCCACCACCGGCAGGTTTTTATCGATCAGGGCGATGGGTCCATGCTTCATTTCGCCGGCGGGATAGCCCTCGGCATGAATATAGGAGATCTCCTTCAGCTTTAGCGCGCCCTCCAGCGCGATGGGATACAGCGGGCCTCGTCCCAGGTATAGGAAGTCGGAAGCATCGCGGTATTTTTGCGCCCATCGCATGATCTGGGGTTCGAGCGCATTCAGGTGTTCCAGGTGGGCAGGCAGTTCCCGAAGGCCTTGGAGCAGTTCTTCTTTCTGAGCGGGATTCACCGTGCCCTTGGCCTCGCCAATGCGCAGGGCCAGCAGGGTCAGCACGGCGAGTTGGGTGGTGAAGGCCTTGGTGGATGCCACACCGATTTCCGGGCCTGCGTGAGTCAGGATGGAAGCCTCCGCGGCGCGCGTAGCGGTGGAGCCCATGACATTGCAGATGGCGAGAGTGCGGGCCCCTCGCAGGGCCGCTTCCTTCATGGCCGCCAGGGTATCCGCAGTTTCCCCGCTCTGAGTGATGCCGATAATCAGAGTGCCTTCGGGAATGACGGGCTCGCGGTAGCGATACTCCGAGGCATAGTCCACTTCCACGGCTGTGCGGGCGAGCTGTTCGATCAGAAACTTTCCGACCAGTCCGGCATGCCAACTGGTGCCACAGGCTACGATATGAATCCGCTGCAGGGCTTTTAGTTCCTCATTGGAAAAGGGGAGATCCAGGGGAATGGGCTCTCCGGGTTCAATCGGCAGGCGGTTTAGCAAGGTGTTCGAAATCGCCTGGGGCTGCTCGAAGATTTCTTTCTGCATGAAATGTTTGAAACCTCCCTTTTCCGCTGCTACGGGATCATAGGGAATGTGTTGCTCGGGGCGCTCCACTCGGCTGCCATCCAAGCGGCTGATTTGAGCGCCGGTGCGAGTTAGCTCGGCGATATCGCCGTCTTCCAGAAAGATGACGCGCCGCGTGTGACGGAGCAGGGGCACGACATCGGAAGCCAAGAAGGTTTCACCTTCGCCTAGGCCGATGACCAGCGGTGGCCCGCTGCGGGCCGCTAACAAACGATCGGGGTCATCCGCATGGAGGCAGGCGAGCGCATAGATACCTTCCATCCGACCCAGCGCCCGATGAAAGGCCTCGCGAAAACCCAGCCCAGCTTTCATAAAGTGGGAAACCATGACGGGGAAGGCTTCGGTGTCCGTTTCGGAACTAAAGGTTTCGCCCAGGGTCTGGAGTTCTTTCCGCAGTTCAAGGAAGTTTTCGAAAATGCCATTGTGTACGGCGACGATTTTCCCATCGGCGCTGCGATGGGGATGGGCATTTTCTTCGGTGGGACGGCCGTGAGTGGCCCACCGCGTGTGGCCGATGCCCAAGGTTGCTGGATCCTGGGCATCCATCTTGTTTCGAAGATTGATCAATTTGCCCGAGGCTCGAGTGACCCGAAAGGCCCCGTCCCCGGGGGCCAGGGCAATGCCGGCGCTATCGTAGCCACGGTATTCCAGGGTCTGAAGTCCATCCAACAATAAGGTGGCCGCCGATTGATGACCGATGTATCCAACGATTCCGCACATGGGTTGTCCTCTGGAAGAGAACCGAGGATAACCCTAGAGATCTCTGCCAGCCAATGTGGCTGAACTATCACAGTGTGTGGCGGAATCAGCTACCACACCTGTGGTTTTCGTCTTAAGAAAGACTGCGAATGCGGGTATCGGTGCTTTCAATCTCGGTGATGCGGAAGGCAAAGTTGCCATCCACGACCACCACTTCGCCCTTGGCGATCTGCTTGCCGTTGACGAGCAATTCCACCGGAGCATCTGCGGCACGATTTAGTTCCAGGATGGAACCCGGAGTTAGTTTGAGCAGTTCGCCCAAGGCCATTTCGGTCTGTCCCATGCGCACCATGACCGGCAATTCAATATCAAGCAGCAGGTCCAGGTTGCCGGTATCAACCGAGGATTGGCGGGAGCCCGCGTTGGTGGGGCCAGCGGCGACCGGGGCTGATGGAGCGGCGGCGGCCGATGCTGCGGCCGGTGCCGGTGCTGCTGCGATTGCCGGGGCAGAAACCGCAACAGGTTCTGGGGGCAGGCCCATTCCCAGCTTGCGTTTTAATTGCTCCGTAAGCATGTCCGGGATTAGGAGATGAATCGTAGTGGCCAGATTCTCCTGAGTAGTAGAAAGGCCTAAGGTGTCGAAGGTTCCCGTGCCCAGTAGCTCTTGAAGGCCTTCAGGCTGGCCCCCTTCGGTTGAAAAAATTTCAACATTGGAAATCGAAAGCGTTTCCCCTGCCATATCAGAAAGGGCCTGATTCGCACTGCCCATGATCTGATTGAAGGTTTCGGCGAGGGCATCTCGGGAATCGCCCGCGAGTTCCGTTGAGGCAGTGCCTTCGCCCCCGAGCATGAGATCCACCAACTGAGTGCCTTCTTGCAAGGGCAGCGAAAAGATCATGTGCCCCGAAACACCTTTGGTATACGTGGCTTTGACATACACGATGGCGCCAGTGTGGAGATTGCTGATGGCTTCGTGATCCATGGATTCCGCGGTCCCGGGGGCCACGGCGAATTCTCGGCCGGTGAGCATCGAGAAGACCGAACCCATGCTTTCCGCGAAGCTGGGACCGATTTTTTGAAGGAGTTCGCTCGTCGCAGGATCCATCTCATCCCTCCTGTTTGGTGGACGTGACCTGGAAGACACGCTTCTGGTTTGCGTTGAGTGCAACGTACCCCTGGTAGCGAGGGATGCCATCCACGGTGAGGTCTAATACGGCGTCGAACCGTTTGGTGAGGGGGATGATATCCCCGCCTTGAAGGGCCAGGACGTCTCTTAAGCGCAAGGAGGTTCCGCGAATTTCGGCGCAGACGGTCATGTTGCAGCGCTTGATGCTTTCAATCAGGAGTTTGGCTTCTTCGAAGGTGTTCGATTTCTTATAGCCTGTATACATTTCCTGGTCGAACTTGTTGGCGACGGGTTCCAGAATGATCGAAGGAATGGCCAGATTGACCATACCCACCACGATGCCCATCTTGACTTCGAATACCACGAGCAGAACGACCTCGTTGGGGGCAACGATCTGAATGAGCTGGGGGCTGGTTTCCCGAGCCTGAATCTTGAAATCCAGATCGATAATGCCGCGCCAGGCTTCCCGCAAATCATCCAGAAGCAATTTGAGTACGCCCTCAAAGATGCTTTGTTCGATATCGGTCATGGTGCGGATCTGCTTCAGGGCATCGCCTGGGCCACCCAACATCTTGTCGATGATCGGAAACACCAGCTGCGGATTGACTTCCAGCGCAAAGGCGCCCTCCAGCGGCCGAATGCTGATGGCGTTGAAGCAGGTGGGATCGGGCACCGAAAGCAGAAATTCCTGATAGGAGAGTTGCTCAACGCTGACCAAGTTCACTTCGGTGATGGTGCGGAGGTAGGCCGAGAGTGAACTAGAGAAATTTCGAGCGAAGCGATCGTGCATGAAATGCAGGGTTCGCATCTGCTCCCGGCTGACTCGATCGGGTCGGCGGAAGTTGTAGAGGCTGACTTTCTTTTGTTGCTGGGCTTTTTTTGCCTTAACGCCGGGAGCCGGTTTCTCTACATGGGCAGGCGCAGCCGGAGCGGCCTTGGGTCCCTTGGTGTGGGACTTCAGGAGGGCATCCACCTCTTCTTGGCTGAGAATCTTGGCCATTTCTTACCCGCTTAACCTTCGATTTGCCGTTCTTTGAGCTTGCCCCGGAGTCGGAGCATGGATTTGGTATGCAATTGCGATACCCGACTTTCGGTAATGTTCAACAAAGTGCCAATTTCTTTCATGGTGAGTTCGTCGAAGTAATAAAGCTGCACGACGAAGCGCTCCTTCGTGGGCAATTTGTCGACGGCGCCCTTCAGCATGGTCCGCAATTCTCGAGCCTGAAGGGTGATATGGGGGTCTTCGGCGTCCAGGTCGGGAACGAAGCTGATCAGGTTCTCGCCCTCGCCATCCTCGCCGGCATCCACGAAGGTGCCGAGGGTGACGCCTTTGAGTTCGTCCAGGGATTTGTGAAGATCTTCAAGGCTGCAACCCAGGTGAATCGCCACTTCCTCATCCGTGGCGGCACGGCCCAATTGCTGTTCCAAGAAATGGTAGGAACTCTCGATATCTTTCTTTTTGCGCCGCAGGGACCGAGGGACCCAATCAAGGTCTCGCAACCCGTCTAGAATTGCACCGCGGATACGCTGCTCGGCATACGTCTTGAACTTAACGTTGCGGCTGGGCTCGAATTTCTTGATGGCATCCATGAGTCCCAAGATGCCGGAATGGATCAGGTCGTCCAGTTCCACATGGGCGGGAAGTCTGGAGCTAATGCGATGGGCCACGAACTTAACCAAGGGCAGGCATTCGGTAATGAGCAACTCTCTGTCATTGAAAACATCCAGATCATCCGAAAGATCTGGGCGGGCTGGATCATTCGGTATTTCCGGTAAGAAATCGAGATCCGGAAGGTCTTCTTCGTGGTCCACCACCGGAAGCGTGGCGGTTTTTTGATAGGCAACTGTCGCCGCTCGGCCAGCACCCGGTTTGGGAGCGACCTTTGCGGGTCCCGCTGCCTTTGGCAGCGAAGGCGTTTCCTTCTTTACCGGATTCATGACTCCTCAAAACTTAATTGTTTCCAGAATGAGGCAAATCCGTCTTTTTGTAAGGGCACCTTTTTCTTCAGTTGATCGGCGATCTGGCGGAAGGCCATGGCCGATGGACTGCGGGGGAAACGCTCGACAACGCCCCGCTGTTCTCGCACGGACTGCAGCAAACATGGATCCGAGGGAATCATGCCCAGGGTCTTCAGCTCTCGATCCAGAAAACGTCGGGTGGCGGCCTGGAGCTGTTCGATGGTTTCTTCCGCTTCTTCCTCGCTCTGGGCATTGTTGATCAGGAGCCAGATGGGTTTTTGCGGATCCCGCAAATGCATCACCTTTACCATGGCGTAGGCGTCGACCAACGAGGTGGGCTCCGGGGTGGTCACGAGTAGCACTTCCTGGGCTGCGAGAAGCAACTTGATCACGGAATCGTGAATGCCCGCTGCCGTATCGATGAGCATCCAGTCCGTGGTTTCAGAAACCCGCTGAAGGCCTTGGATCAGACGCAGCTCGGCGGCCGTGTCCAGGCGGGTAAGCTCCTGAATGCCACTGGAAGCGGGGATCATCCGGATTCCCATGGGGCCATCCAGAATGATTTCCTCCAACACCTTTTCCCCGCGCAGCACATGCTCCAGGGTGTGGGTTGGTGAAAGGCCCAGCAGGATATCAAGATTGGCGAGGCCGAAATCGGCATCCAGAACCGCCACGCGCTGACCGGTTTGGGCCAGGGCCATGGCCAGACCTGCTACTACATTGGTTTTGCCGACGCCGCCCTTGCCCGAAGTAACCGCCATGACGCGGGAACTGAACAGAGTGGCTTCTGGAATCTGCTGCCGTGCCATGTTCCGAAGTCGGGAGGCTTGGTCGTTCGCGGTCATGCAATCACCTGCGGCACAGGAAGAATGAGGTCCGCCACTCGGCGGCTGGTGGCTAATTCAAGGTCGTTGGGCACTTCCTGGCCGATTCCGAGATAGGACAGGGGGCGTTTGATCCGGACCAGGGTGGACAGAATGGGCCCGTAGGTGGAGGTCTCATCCAGTTTTGTAAAGATGAGCCGGCCAGGCTTCAGCGGCTCGAAGCGTGCGGCAATATCTGCTAGATCCTTGGGCTTCGTGGTGGCGGAAAGCACGAGGTGCGTTTCCACCATGGGGAGTTCTTCCAAGAAGCGCCGCATTTGTTCCAACAGATCGTCATTCTTGGGGCTATGGCCCGGCGTATCGATCAGCACCAGGGTGCGGTCCTGGTAAAAGCGCAGGGCTGAGCGCAGATCCTCGACCGTGAGCGCAACATGCATCGGCACCTGCAAAATCTGAGCGTATTGCTGGAGCTGATCCACGGCGGCGACGCGGAAAGTATCCAGGGTGATCAGGGCCACCTTTTGTTTGAGCTCGAGTTTCGCGTAGGCCGCGAGTTTGGCGATGGTAGTGGTTTTGCCCACACCGGTGGGGCCCACCAGAGCTGCGACTTGAAGCTTTCCGGGTTCCAACTGGATGGGAGAGGCCACGGGGATGAAGTTGGCGATCACTCGCCGCATAAAGAGTCGCGCCCGTTCGGGATCCACCGTGGCAGCATCGCCTTCTTCGGTGAGGGCTCGTTGGGTGTATTCGCTCAAGCGCAGGGCGATCATTGGGTCCACGTCGTTGGCCAGCAGATCCCCATAGAGCTCCAGCAAGCTGGGAGGAAGCTGGATTTGAGCGGAGGGCATGCCTTGGCGCTGAATCCGGGAAAGCAGGGCCTTCATCTGGTCAAGCTCTCGCAGAATCGTAACGTTCTTAGAGTCTTGTTCCTTCAGGGCTTCCACAGCTCCTTTGATTTCCAAGAGTTCGCGGCGGATGGGCTGCAAATCCATGGGGGGCGGAGGCGGGGTCGAAGTTGTGCGAATGGCCGGGGCTTGAGGTTTTGGTGCGCTGGGGGGTTCCGGGGTTCGGGTGGTCAAGGGTGGTCGCAGGCCGTAGGTTCCGCCGCTCACCGGCAGCGGGGCCTGGGGCGTTTGTTCATCCACCGCAGCCGTCACTTCGATAACAGCATCTCCACCCAGGCCCAAAGGCCCTTTCCCGCGTTTTGTCTTGGTGGACAGGATGAAGGCCTCTTCGCCCATATCCTTCTTGATGATGGCCAGAGCCTCCTGCATGGAGGCCGCCTCGAAGGTCTTCACGCGCATGGATCACCCGATACCGCGCCGACGCGCGAATGAGAAGCAGGCTTGTTGGTGTTTTTTTTATCCGTGTTCATCCGTGTTCATCCGTGGACAAATGTCTGTTTTTACGTGACCGTGCCTAAATTCACCACCCTCACATCGATGGGGATTTCGCTATGGCTCAAAACGACTAGGTGGGGCAGGGTGCGTTCCAGCAGGCGCCGCAGGTGAGGTCGCACCACCGGATTGGTGAGCAAAACCGGCTGCGCACCGGGCAAGAGTTCGGCTATGCCTGAAGCGATACGGTTGAGCAACTCTTGGATTCGATTCGGGTCCATGGCGAGAAAGCTGCCTCGATCCGTGGATTCGATACCGCCCTGAAGGGTCTGTTCAAGCTGGGGATCCAGCACCAGCACGCCCAGTTCATTGTTTTCGCTGATGTGGGGGCTGGTCAGGGCCCGACCTAAGTGCTGGCGCACATATTCGGTGAGCATGACGGGATCCCGGGTGATGGTGGCGGCATCCGCGGTGGCTTCCAGAATTCGGCCGAGATCCCGAATGGAAACGCGTTCTCTCAGCAGGTTTTGCAGCACCTTTTGCAGGGCGGCCACGGGTACGACATTGGGGATAAGTTCCTCGACCAACTTGGGGCTCTGTTCCTTGAGCGCCTCAACCAAGTTCTGAACTTCGGGTCGGCCCAGCAGTTCGGGGGCTTGTTGCTTGATGATTTCGGAAAGATGGGTGGTGAGCACGGTGGCTCCGTCGACCACGGTGTAGCCCAGCAACTGGGCTCGATCGCGTTGGTTCTCCTGAATCCAGAAGGCGGGTAACCCAAAAGCGGGCTCCGTGGTGGCCGTGCCGTCGATTTCCTCCACGGCCGTGCCTGGGTTCATGGCCAAGTACATGGAGGGAATAACTTCGCCCCGCACGACTTCTTCACCCCTTAGCAGCAACCGATACGTATTGGCGGGGAGCTGGAGGTTATCCCGAATCCGGATGGGCGGAACAATAATGCCCAGGTCCTGAGCCATCTGCCGCCGGAGAGCCTTGATTCGTTCAAGCACGGTGCCGCCCTGGGTGGCATCCAGCAAGGGAATCAAACCGAAGCCCACCTCCAGGCCGAGGGGATCCACCTTGAGCAGGGTCTCCACACGCTCCGGACCGTCGGAGGGCTTGAGGGCTTCCTTGGCTTCCGCCATGGCTTTTTCCTCCTTGCTTCGAGCCCCCAGTTTCCAGGCGGCGTAGGCCATGAGCAGGAACAGGAGGCCCATGAACCAGAAGGGCAAGATGGGTAGGCCGGGCATGGCGCCAAAGAGCAGCAGTACCACCGCCGCGATGGCCAGAGGCTTGGGGCTCCCACCCAATTGGCCCACGACCTCGCTTCCAAGGTTGAGGGATTCGCTGCCACTGCGGGTGGTCAGGATGGCGCCGCCCACGCTGATGAGCAGGCTTGGAATGGCCGTCACTAGGCCGTCACCCACGGTCAGGAGCGTAAAGGTCTCCATGGCCTGGATGACTGGAATATCGTATTTCACGATGCCAATGAGGATGCCGGCCACGATATTGACCACCAGGATGATCAGGGCGGCGATGGAATCCCGCTGCGTGAATTTCACCGCGCCGTCCATGGCGCCGTAGAAGTTGGCCTCGGTGGTTAGGTCTTTACGTCTCCTGCGGGCCTCGACCTCATCGATATAACCCGCGTTCAGGTCCGCATCGATGGCCATCTGCTTGCCGGGCATAGCATCTAGGGTGAAGCGGGCCGTCACTTCCGCGATACGCCCGGCGCCATGGTTGATGACGATGAACTGAATGGCCAACAGGATCAGGAACACCACTAGGCCGATGATGTAGCTGCCGCCCACTACGAAATTGCCGAAGGCCTTGATCATGTGGCCCGCGGCATCGGGTCCCTGCTCGCCGCCGTAGAGCAGGATGCGACGGGTGGCCGCCACATTCAGGGCGAGCCGGAAGAGCGTCACCATCAGGAGAATCGAGGGGTAGGCGTTGAACTCCTGGGGGCGAGCGACATACATGCCCACCATCAGGATCAGCAGTGACAGGGTGATGTTAAGAACGATCAGCAGATCCAGCAAAAAGGCCGGCACCGGCATGATCATCACGATCATCACGATGATTACAAAAACGGGCGCAGCGAGATCCACCCGTTTCGACAGGCGAGTGAAGTATGGCAATAGACGATCTAAGAAGGTCAGCATTCTGACACCCGCTCTGCGGATGGCGAAAGCTGTGCCAGGGCTCTCTAGAGAAACCCAAGTCTCGGATAGTTGGACCCAAGCAGAGAATTTGTTGTGGTGCTCGGCTGCCCCAGCCATCGATCCAGCACCGTGGCGTAGAGGCTGCGGAAATCGGCGGTATCGCTATAGCGCATGTTGCCGTTGGCATCCAGGTTGTTCAGATCAGGATAACTTCCGTAAAGGCCGCCCTTAACGGATTTTCCAAGACAGAATGCTAGGCCGGCCGTCCCGTGATCGGTGCCGCCGTTGTTCTCCTTTACCCGCCTTCCGAATTCGCTATAACCCATCACCATCAAGCGGTCTTGGGCATTTCCTGAGGTGGTACTGATGCTTTTGAGATCATCGTAGAAGGCTCGAAGTGCTCCGCCGAGCACCCGCTGAAGGTTGGGGTGATCCGCAGCTTGGTTGCTATGGGTATCCCATCCTCCTAGGCGAGCAAAATAAACTTGGCCCGGTAGGCCCGAGGCGATCATCTGGGCGATGAGCTTAAGTTGGTTACTGAAGCCTGTGCTGAGATTCCCCCCATCCAGGCGTTTTACGGGATAGCTCGCATCGCCAGGATACAGCGCGGAGGGGGTGCGGGCGGGAAGCTGGCCATTCGTGCCAAAGCCATTCTGGGCGTCCAGGAACAATCGGGTCGGCAGGGCCGCCAAGAGGTAGCCAGGGTCCTGGTTGGGGGTGTTAACTGCGGTGTAGAGGCCGGTTTCCAGCCTTGCCGCATCAAATGGTGCGCCCACAGCGTTTCCCGTGAGCTTGGCGGGAAAGACATAGCCGCTGCTATTGGGGATGGAGACAAAACTTCGGCTGCCGCCCTTGAGCATGATGGGCATATCCGAGGTGACCGTAATGCCGCGCAGCACATCCCCGGCCGCATTGAAGGCGGTGTCGGCAAATCGCCCCAGCCATCCAGCGCCGCCTGGGACTGCGGCCCCCTGGCCCCAAAGATCGCCAGCCGTGAAATGCGAAAGGCTGAAATTCGCCATTCCGATCCCGGGAATCCACGCCACCCGGCCTTGCTGGCTTAGTTCCCCAAGGCCAGTTAGATCATTGTTGAGCCCAACGCCGCTGCCGAGATCCAAGGTAGTGGCAGGATCGATTTTTAGCGTTGGTCGAAGGTTTTGGTATGGGGCGGTATTGCTGCCCGAAATGGGGGGCAGAACGTTCAACCAGTCATACCCACCATCTATATTGATTACAACGAGGATGGGCGAGCCCGGCACCGGGTTCGGTGGCACGGTGGGTGGGGTGGCGGTTTGGGTCGTTCCACCGCCACAGGCACTTAAGCCCGTCAGGGCGATCCCGGTGGCACCGGCAGTCAGGAGGAATTCGCGTCGGGTGCTCATGGTCTTTCCCCTAGTAGAGCTGGGCGGCAGGCGAACAGAGAATAAGGAAAGCCAACTCCCTAACCTTGGTCTTGGCGGAGGCATCCCAGACAAAGCTTGAAGGCCAAAGGGCTGTCAGCCAGGCATCACGAACTGCCGTGGGAATTGGCGCCGGTTGAAGAAGGGCCACCAGGCGGTCGTAGGCCGCCAGAGCCGTGGCCGGGGGCGTGGGATACCAAGCGTCGACGTTCGTGGGGAACAGCGTCAAGGTCTCGGAACCGGTGTTATAGGTTTCAGCCAGGGTCAATGCCGAGGCCAGCTTGGTTCGGTACCGAATCGTGTTGCTATTGAGCCAAGCACTATGTTCATGCCAACCATTGGGGCCGCTGGGATCCAAAAGCTTCATGCCCGCCTGATCGAAGTAGGGATTCGTAATTGAGCGCCAGGCTGGGAATCCCTTGGGGCTCTGGCTATCGCCGCTGCTCAGGTTGGGTCCCAACATGCGTGCCGCACGAACGATCCAAGATATGGGCCCCTCCACCAGGGCGAAGCGCTTGTCGGCGTTGAAGAAGTAATTGGATTTGAACAGGGTTTTCATGACCGCAGCTATATCGAAACCCGCCGTACGAATGATACTGGCGAGATCTTGGTAATCCTGGGTCGTGAAGTTGGGAGTCACGAAGTGAAGCAATAGGCGCTTTGCCAGGAATTCCGAGCATTGTGTGGCTCGGCCCGAAAGGATAGATCGCAAGGCGTTTTCGCCCGGCGCCTGACCCGCTGCAGCAGTCACGATATTTAGGCCCGCCTGCCACTGAAGATTGATGGTGGTCGTGTCATTGGCGGCACCTGTCGGGTGCATTCGGCTCAGATTGGTGGGAGTGCCGCCGTACCACGCTCGGCTGTTGGCAGGCAGTGCCTGCCCTTGATAGACCGTGAAAACGGCGTCTCCTGCCTTGAATTGATTGGGGCTGGAGGGATTCACGATCCAGTTCGCATTTGGGATCACGAAACTCCATCCCGAAAGCGCTCGAGCCAATTGGGTGATATCGGATTGGTTGTAGCCGTTGTCTACGCCGAGGGAATAGAGTTCCATTACTTCCCGCGCGTAGTTTTCATTGGGAGTGCTGGTGCCTGCGGCGTTATTGCTGACGGAATCCAGCCACAGGGCCATGGCCGGATCCTTACTCATTGCCACCAGCAGATCCCCAAAATTCCCCAGTCCCAAGCTGCGCATGAGCTCGTACTGCTTGAGCAT
>JFJP01041683.1_pt1 | contig 12624 bp, 16 predicted proteins | sample 431651 | NCBI WGS metagenome assembly JFJP01 (sample SAMN02602958, study PRJNA72255) | Microbial mat metagenome, whole genome shotgun sequencing project. | biome: fresh water; feature: sink hole; material: water; isolation source: purple microbial (photo- and chemosynthetic) mats found in... | reverse complement strand
CAAAAGCCCTTATATCGCCAGAAATCTCTTGATTCGTTTTTTTAGTTATAATATTGATTACTCCACCCATAGCATTATTCCCGTATAGTGCTGAACTCGGACCTTTTATAACCTCAATACGTTCAATACGATCTGGCGAAATCATATGCCAGTTTATGGAACCACCGGCGGTTTTGTTTAATGGAACACCATTGTACAATATCAAAACTCCCTGGGCAGATTCCAAACCACGCATGGTTACAGATGAGTTTTTGGAAAAAATTCCCCAGCTACGATTAACATTTATATTTGAAATGGATTGAAGAAGCTCATCTGTATTACTTACAGGGAATGCCTCAATAGTACTTTTCTCTATAATCTCATTCTGTCCGGGTAAATCTTCTATTTTTCGTTCTGTTAAGGTTGCGGTAATTATTACCTTTTCCATTTCAACTGAAGATGAAACCATTTCAATCTCAACAAAGTTTTTATCAGTTCCAATTGTGATTGATTGTTTTTGATCCCTATATCCAACAAAAGTTATTAGCAGCGTATATGGTCCTTTATTGAGATTTTTAAAGACGAATTCGCCATTCTCATCACTTGAAGCCCCATGCTGAAGCTCCTGCAAAACAATGTTGGCACCTGATAAAGTTTCGCCTGTTTCAGAATCCAAAATAACACCTTTCAGATCGTATTGGGCAAATACCGTATAGGGTATGGCAATTGAAATAATAATGGATTGAATAACTTTCCTGAAAGACATAATCACTTATTTTTGAATCTTAATATCAACAACAATATATCCACTATTTGTTTCGGAGGTACTTATCACTTTAAATATTCCTGTTTTATTTTCCTTAACAAACGAATACATATCTCCAGGTTGTAATGTTTTCGCTTTACGCCCACCTGTTTCGAAAGCAAATGTATTTGCTATGAGCAAGCTATCATTTAATGCATTATCGAATGTAAGAGTCGATATTGAAAGTTTTTCTTTGCTATAACGCGTTGTGTTTATGGTTTCCCAGTTTGTAATAGCATATTCACCCGGAAAAGCCGCTTCACCAATATTCGCACCAGGCGAGGCCATAACGCATTTTTCAAGCTTATCGAAATCGTCGAAATAGTAAACCATATCAATTAAAGCAGAATTGTTATATGCACCCTGCAGATTATATACTAAACCATTACTTAGGGCAAAGAAACTACCATATAAAGTACTATTTTGGGCTCCTAAATAAACATTGGGGTAAGTATTTATCTCACCAAAATCAATGGTTTCGCCTTTAGTAATGATAATACCTGTACTTGACCAATTTCCTTCAATATCACGAATTATAAACTCCCAGTTTTCCAATTCAGTTAAACTTTTTGTGATTTGAATATCTTTAGAAAATGTTTCTGAATAGAAACCAAGATCCACATATCTTTCGCCATTTACTTTTGCAATAAAATTGGTAAGTTTATTATGTCCGTTATAATGAGCCTCAATACCAACAGTAAATTGCTTCCCAACTGAGATTGCAGAATCTGAATACACATATTCCGGTAAAACCTTTAAGGTAATTTCTGGATTAGAATAAACCGGATTGTCTTCTTCCTGACATGATGTGCACATTAAAAAAAATGCAAAAATCAGGGTAATCAATAATCCGTTTACATTCCGACATGTCCAATATTTCATATCGCTACTTATAATTTTAGCAAATGATTATATTCTTGCATTAAATAACTATTTTCGGAGTTTTTTAAGTGACAATACTAGTCCAGCCCCAAGCAATGCTCCTGCTAAACCAAAAATAAAATGGGATAATACAGGTATAACAAATCCCCATTTAATAAAGGATGATTCAAGTATGCCTGTAAATAAGTACATAATAATTCGACCAACAGGTATAACCATATATGCTATCCCTCCAATAAGTGTTAATATAGCCAAACGGTTATAAGGCTTATTAAAAGCGATAAACAAAGCATCTACAACAATACCCATAATCACATAAATTATTGGTAAGAAGGGATCTTTAATTCCAATAATTGGAAAAAACATAAATGTTGAAGCACCCATCATTGTGATAATAGAGGCAAAAGGAAGATTAGAACTTCTTCTCGCAATCATTAAGATAGCCATAAATTCAAGACCATGTCTGCCAGGAATATTCAAAGGTATTCTTAGATAAGTTCGCAATACTATTGCACTTATACCGAGAAATAATAATAACAATATTTCAAATACAAGAGAAAGTGTACTAGTTGGAAATGCTCTTGATATACTCTTTTGATACATGCTGCCATTCATGGGTTTCATTGTTTTTAGTTTTTTCTACAATTACAGTTATTTCTTTATTTTGGATGACTGGTCGTAACCAATTTCCAACATCAATTTGTTCATTATCATTAATTAATTTGTCATCAACAGACTTAATAACCTGAATATGACTAATTTTTTTCAGTTCTGAGCCGGAAAATATTCCGCTTATTTCACGTAATTCTTTTCCCTTAACCCATATGCTTCTACCATCGTTTCCGGCTTTTCTTAATCCTACAGCTGCAAGAGACCCAATAACACCAATTTTTGTTCCGGTATAGCCTTCAAGAAAAATCCCTCTTTCATTGGCTAGTTTGTGCGCATTTTCTTTTGTAAGAATCTCTTTTTTTGCCCTGTTTCCCCAATCAATTAATTGTTCATTAATTAAATCTTCTCTTGCAATGCAGAGTCCAGCATCAGAGCCTTCTGCAGCTTCACGAATAAGATATTCAGAGCATAGCTTTTGTAAAGCATCATATTTATCTGAATTTACAATTAAGCATGCGGAGCTGTTATGCGATGTATAAGGAATATTTTCGTGTACATACAATTGATGACGGGATATAGATTCAACATCACCAATACCTTGGTCAACAATAAGTTTCCCCATCTCACGCGCCCTAAAACCTGTACCTCTTGATTCTAAATTGTCGGTATCATCAATTGCTACAAAAAATCTCATATACTATGAATTAATTTTATTAAAGAACTTTTTCGTTATTTGATGTATTGATTCATCAAATTCAACTAAAAGCTCTTTGTATGCTTCAATTAGTTTTTTGCCTTCGGGAGTAAGAACAGAGTTTCCACCTTGTGCTCCACCACGGTGTTTCTCAACCAAAATAAATCCTAGTTTTTCTTCCGCTTCCTTCGAGTAATTCGAATTTACCATCACCTAAAATTCCCTGACCTTTTGTGTTCTCGAGCCAAACCTTGAATTTTAAGAAAACATCGTAATATTTTGATCCTTTTGATCCTGCCATAATTATGATTTTTAGTCAATATGCGAAACAAAACATATCGCAAAGTAAAAAAATACCACGGAGTTAAAAAAACTTCATGGCATTATTTTAAAAGTTTGATTATTTTAAAAATTTGATAAATTTCTATTTATTTAAAAATCAATTTGTTTGCCCCATACCCTGAAGGGAGCAAATTGATTTTTTCACACCCTTTAGGGAAGGGGCAAATGAAAAAATCAATTATTAAACATCAAAAACAATTCAATTTATTTGTAAAGACAACGGTACGAAGTATCGCCATCAACTTTTACTTTAAACTTAACATCTTTTGCAACTTTAAATGTTTCGAACTCTTTAAATGTTTTCCATTCAGTTTCTCCAGGTTGTTGAATAGTCATTTTACCTGATGTAACTGTCATATACTCTACTGTTGATGTTACGAAAACATATTCCCCTTTTGCCATAACACCAACTGTTGCTGGTCCTTCGGCTGTTTCGAAAGCAATTGATTTTACTTTTCCGTCGAAATATTCGTTTGTTTTAAACATAGCTTATTCTTTTTTGTTAGTAATGTACAAAAATAGTAATTAAAGTTTTTGCTATAACATGATAAAAATCTTGTTTTATATTAAACCGATATGCATATATTTGCATAACGTATTTTCCAAATTTCCAATTCACTTAGTGGCTTGAAATCCTAAATGAATTGGGATATTTTAATAACCCCAGAACTCGTAATCCTGGGGTTATAAAATTTAAATAATAAGTAATTAGTCTAACATAACAATTTTAAAAATAACTATATAAAAAATCAATTATGCAACAAAATTTATATTTTGCGCCACCGGCAAAGAACGAGCCGGTAAAGTCCTATATCAAAGGTTCTCCAGAGAGGGAACAAGTAACAAAAGCCATTGAATGGGCACGATCCCATGTTGTCGACATACCTATGATTATTGATGGAAAAGAAGTACGGACCGATAAAAAGATTGAAATACATCCGCCGCACGATCATCAGCATTTATTGGGATATTACCATCGTGGCGACGAGAGTCATGTAAAAGATGCAATCGATGCGGCATTAGCTGCACGTGATAAATGGGCAAACATGTCGTGGAAACAGCGTGCGTCAATTTTCTTAAAAGCTGCAGGAATGATTTCTGGTCCGTATCGTGGACGCATAAATGCTGCAACCATGCTTGGACAATCAAAATCTGTGCATCAGGCTGAGATAGATGCAGCATGTGAATTTGCCGATTTTCTGCGTTTTAATGTTCAGTATATGACTGAAATTTATAACCAACAACCAAACTCCAGCGAACTGGTTTGGAATCGACTAGAACAACGCCCGCTCGAAGGATTTGTATTTGCATTAACGCCATTTAATTTTACAGCTATTGCTGCCAACTTGCCTGCAGCTCCAGCCATGATGGGAAATACCGTAGTATGGAAACCTTCGAATGCTCAGATTTATTCAGCACGTGTAATTATGGAAATATTTATGGAAGCTGGATTGCCTGATGGCGTTATTAATCTTGTATTTGTCTCTGGGCCTGCAGCAGGCAATGTGATTTTCTCGCATCCTGATTTTGCAGGAATCCATTTTACAGGATCAACAGCTGTATTTCAAAATATTTGGAAAGAAATAGGTAATAATATTACGAAATACAAATCGTACCCACGCATTGTTGGTGAAACCGGAGGAAAGAACTTTGTGTTGATGCATGAATCAGCTAATGCAACGCAAGTAGCAACAGCATTAACCCGTGGCGCATTTGAATACCAGGGACAAAAATGTTCTGCTGCATCACGTGCATATATCCCAAAAAATAAATGGGATGAGGTTCTTTGTGAGATAAAATGCGATATGGAAACGATAAAAGTTGGACCAGTTGAAGATTTCACTAATTTTATGAATGCTGTTATTGACGAAGCGTCATTTACAAAGCTTACAGGATATATCGATAGAGTAAAACAAGATAAGGATGTAGAAATTATTCAGGGTGGAAACTACGATAAAACAAAAGGATATTTTATTGAACCAACCATAATTCTTACCAAAGATCCACATTATGTAACCATGGAGGAAGAATTATTTGGGCCAGTTTTGACTATTTATTTATATGATCCGACCAAGTTTGAAGAAACATTGGAATTAATCGATACAACATCCATTTATGCATTAACCGGATCGATATTCTCCAAAGACAGATATGTTATAGAAAGAGCTATGGAACGATTAAAACATGCTGCAGGAAACTTCTATATAAATGACAAACCAACAGGTGCAGTAGTAAGTCAACAACCATTTGGCGGCGCACGCGGATCTGGCACAAACGACAAAGCCGGATCGTACCTGAATTTATTACGATGGGTATCGCCACGAACCATTAAAGAATGCTTTGTACCACCTGTAAGTTACAAATATCCGTTTTTGGAGGAATAGCCAAATACAAATTTTTAAAAACCCTGGAATAGTATGTTTCAGGGTTTTTATTTTTGTTTTAAAATGATTTTTGTAAATTACCTAAATATAAAAACATCCTTTTCTCAAGTTTCAATAAAATATTAACCTAAAAAATACAACTATGAGTTTTGCAAAAGAATTTAAAGAATTTGCCCTGAAAGGTAACCTTATTGACATGGCTGTTGCATTTGTTATGGGAGCTGCTTTTGGAAAAGTTGTCTCTGGATTTATTGATGGTTTGTTTATGCCCATTGTCGGTAAAATAACTGCCGGTGTTGATTTTCAGTCATTAAAGTTTATGCTAAGCGAAGCCCAATACGATGCTGCAGGAAAGCTTATTTCGGCAGAAGCTTCGATTAAGTATGGTCAGTTTATTACTATTTTTATCGACTTTTTGCTGGTTGCATTCTGTATGTTTTTATTAATTAAGGCCATGAACAAGATGAAAGCCAAAGAAGAAAACAAAGTACTTGCTCCACCTGTTCCAACAAAAGAAGAAGTTTTATTAACTGAGATAAGAGATTTATTAAAGAAATAAAAGGTTAAGCTATTTCGTAGTTTTTCTGTTTTAATTGATTTACCCAAACCTTATAATTGGTGATTGGAGTTTTAACTTTAATTATAAGAAATGACTCTAAATCACCAATTGTCATTCATAAGCTGGAACATAACGCATTAGTTGGTCCTACCTTTACTTATGGTATTTTAGTTTATTATCAGCTCACATTATTATTAGTTTTGTTAACTTTGGCTTTGGGTATTTTACCATATTTATTCTACAAATAACTTTTCTGATAAAAAAAACAATTTATGAGTAATAACGACATTTTACGCCGTATACGATATACATTCGATCTTAACGATACGAAAATGATTGAAATATTTGGTTTAGCTGATTACAATGTAACAAGAGCGCAAATTAGCGATTGGTTGAAAAAAGATGATGACCCTGCCTTTCAGGAACTTTCAGACGAACAGATGGCTACCTTCCTAAATGGATTTATTATTGAGAAACGTGGCAAAAAAGAAGGGGCACAACCAGTACCTGAAAAAATATTGAATAATAATATTGTATTCAGAAAATTAAAGATTGCTTTAAACCTAAAAGATGAAGATATTCTGGATATTTTTAATCTTGTTGATATGCGCTTAAGTAAACATGAATTAAGTGCATTTTTCCGAAGTCCAAATCAGTCACAATATCGCCCATGCAAAGATCAGTTTCTACGAAACTTTCTTCAAGGTATGCAGATTGTATATCATGACCGAAAGAAATAATGCATTTTCTTATAATTACACGTAGATTTTAAATAGATGCTTCAAGAAAAGAAGGAACATCCAAAAGAAAAAACCCGGCTACACCCACGAAACAAACATCGTGAGCGCTATGATTTCAAGCTTTTGATTGAGTCTTGTCCTGAATTGGCCCAGCATGTTAAATTGAATGTATATAACGACGAATCAATTGATTTTTCTGATCCAGAAGCTGTAAAGATACTTAACAAAGCATTATTAAAGCAGTACTACGATATCGAAAATTGGGATATTCCAACCGGTTATTTATGTCCACCTATTCCGGGAAGGGCCGATTACATTCATCATATGGCAGATTTATTGCGCATGTGCAACTATGGAAAAATCCCTACAGGTAATAAAATAAAATGCCTTGATATTGGTGTTGGGGCAAATTGTATTTATCCAATTATAGGAAACAAAGAATATGGTTGGTCGTTTATTGGATCTGATATTGATCCGGTTGCGATTGAAAATGGAAATAAAATTATTGAACAAAATAACACTTTATCCCGAAAGCTTTCGGGAGACCAGATTGAATTGAGAATTCAAAACAATCCCAAAGATTTTTTTTATGGAGTAATTAAAAAGGATGAAATTATTGATTTGTCAGTATGCAATCCTCCTTTTCATGCTTCATTGGCCGATGCCCAAGCTGGGACTATTCGTAAAATACGTAATTTAAAACAACAGCAGAAGATAACACCTATATTGAATTTTGGTGGTCAGAATAATGAGTTGTGGTGCGAAGGTGGTGAAGAAAGATTTGTTCGCGAAATGATTCGCGAGAGTAAAAAATTCGGATCTTCCTGTTTTTGGTTTTCATCCCTGATCTCGAAACATTCCAACCTAAACTCTGCATACCAGGCTCTGAAAAAAGCTGATGCTGTTGATATTAGAACAATTCCAATGGGACAAGGAAATAAAACAAGCCGAATTATTGCATGGACATTTCTTTCCAAAGAACAGCAAAATACCTGGAGAAATTCGCGCTGGAAAGAGAGTACAAAATAATCGAAGAAATAAAAAATGGCTAATTGATAAAACCAAAGTTAATTGCCAAATTCATTTCCCCACCAAACTCATTCGGTTGAGTTTCTGTTACACAAATCATAAAAACCATATTTTCGCTGATATAGGTATTACAGTTTTCCGAATTATTTAATATATCTGGTTTAAATCCTTGTTCAAGAAATACATTTGTTATGCGATTTATAACATCATCTGCAGTAATAAATTCGCCTTCTAATTTAACACTTGTTTTTACTCCAATCCCTGAAATGGTAATTGTTTCATAATGATTTTCAAAAACTTCTGATTTGTATGTAAAATCAACTGGTTCCTGATTACTAAAATCAAAATCGGGAAAAACCTTTAAAAGATCTTCCATACCTCCAAACAACTCATCAGTGTTATTTGAAAAATCTGTTTCCTCAATATAAAACGTTAATACAAGCTTTCCATTGTCAAGAATAAGACTATCATTTCGTAACTCAGCCATATAAATTTCAGTAGTACCATCATCAGATTTTAGCGTAAGCAATGAATCTTTTATATAAAAAGTACCTGTTTTTAAAATAACCTGATTTTTAAAAGATTGATAAGTAAATTCACTTTCAGATTTGCTAAACTTATAAATTTCTGCATCGCATCCCGTAAGGCATTCCCAACTACCAATTAGTGAGTTTTCAGTTAAACTCTTTGGTTTATAGCTACATGAGATAGTGATTATTGTTAATAATGATATGATGATAAATGATTTCATATTGATAAATATAATGTTTGCTGATCTGATATGAGTAATTAAAATCAACTAAAATTAGAATTTTTTATGAAGAAATCCAACATAAGGTAAGGAGATAAAAAAAACCAGTATCAAAGGATACCGGTTCTTATTAACCTAATTACTCAAATTTTATTTGCCTAAGCAAAAATTTACCTAATTACTTCTTTTCAGTTTTAACTTCAGTTTTCTTTACTTCAGTAGCTTTTGTGTCTTTAGCTTTTTTATCGCAAGCTGTTGAACAATCTTTTGATTTTTCTTTTGAGCAGCAATTTTCAGTTTTTGCTTTCTCATCACATTTTTTCTCTGGTTCCTGAGCGTTAGCAACTGATAATGACATTGCGGTTATAAAAGCTATTGCTGATAATAGAGTGAAAACTTTTTTCATGATTTTTAATTTTTAGTTTGTTAATTATTTATGTAAGCAAATGTAACTTACAAATGAAGAGTTGTAGGTTATTTGCATGTTAAATCGTGTTAATGCGATGTTAAAATTGTATGGTAAAGGCTTTTTTGTTTCTTAGATTACTGTTAAAACAGCCATTTTATTGCTTTAACAGAATAAAGTATTACTATAGTAACTGATTGAGCAATCAACTATTTTTTCTTACTATTTTTTTTGGCGAACTGTATTTCTTTGTTTTCGATCATTTGTTGCAATTCTCTCAATAGAGCGCGCTCTTGCTGATCGACAAAGCCATCGCGCAAAGAAAGTTGAATGATATCTTCATATTCTTCAGGTGTAATAATCAAATCCTCGATGGCTTTATTTATTAATTTCTTTAATCGGTTGGCATTTTCACTTATTGACATACTAATTATTATTTAATTTGCTACCAAATTACTAAAAAACAAATACATTAAAAAATGGCAGGCATTGGTTCTGTTCTAATTAATTCGTGTTAACATGATGTTAAAGTTTATGCAACTCATTTTTTTCTAATTACCTTTGTGGTGATGAAAAACAAGAAATTACAAATTATTATTATTAGTCTTACATTTTTTGCTCTGATTGCATTACTTGTTATTCAGGTAACATGGATTTTTAAAGCTGCAACAATTCAGGAGAAACAGTTTAGCCATAGTGTAAATATAGCCCTTAAGCAGGTTGTTGATGAAATGGCTGAAGATACCTTAATATGTAATGAAGTTGTAAATTGTCTGGGTAAAGGAAATGCGTTTTCGTGTTACCAGAAAATGTATCAAAATATTCAGTGGAATAAGATGGATTCAATCATTAAACTTGCACTTAAAGATAATCAGATTAATATAAAATATGAGTTCGATATTGTTGATACACAAAAAGATGCAGATTTTAATGTGTGTAAAAAAACCTATTTTTCGAGCAATCTCGAAAATGCACTTCTGAAAAATGGAATTGAGCTTAAAATAAAGTTTCCAAAAAAGAGCGAATTCATAATTGCACAGATTGGTGCGCTTTTTATAAGTTCTGTTGCCTTAATCATTTTGATTAGTATATCTTTTTACGTGATATTAATTTTTTATCGAAGAGAAAAAGCGTTATATCTCGGAACCCGCGATTTTATTAATAATATTACTCATGAGTTTAAAACGCCACTTACCAATATAGCTCTGGCAAATAGTATGATTTCAAAAAACGAACATCTTGTAAAGGATGAAAAGCTGCAGCAATATTCAAACATTATAAAGGCAGAGCATAAGAAACTGCAGAACAGGGTTGAGACTCTTCTCGATATTGCCCGAATTGAAAATGGCAAAACTGGAATTTGCGAAACCATTGATGTATGCAATATTATTAAATGTACAGCTGAATCATATCAAGTTCAGATTCAACAATTAAATGGTAAATTAACCTTAGTCGAAGCAGCTGATAAATGTTCTGTACATGCCGATAAAGAACAGTTTCAGATTGTAATCTCGAATTTAATCGACAATGCCATTAAATATTGCGACAAAGAACCTGAAGTCATCGTTCATACTTTAAATAAAGGCAATTTTATTATTGTTGAAATTGAAGATAACGGTATTGGGATTAAAGCGGAGCATGAGAAACAGATTTTCGAAAAATATTATCGTGTACCAACAGGCGATTTGCATAATGTTAAAGGATTTGGAATAGGTTTGTCAACTGTTAAAGCTATTATTGATTCACTAAATGGAGAAATACATGTGCAAAGCAATCCCGGTAAAGGATCGAAGTTTACAATTAAGTTACCTTTGTGCAGTTAAGTTATATGCAGGATAAAAAAACAAAAATATTACTTGTTGAAGATGATACCAATCTTGGATTCTTATTATTTGAGTTTCTCGAATCAAATAATTTCGATGTTAAATTATATCGTGATGGAATTTCGGGATTGAATGGATTCAACTCATCAGAATTTGACTTTTGTATTCTTGATGTGATGTTGCCTCAAATGGATGGTTTTACATTGGCCGAAAAAATCAGATCAAAAAATAGAAAGATACCTGTTATTTTTCTTACTGCACGATCAATGAAAGAGGATAAGCTGAAAGGATTTAGTATTGGTATAGATGATTATATTACAAAACCTTTTGATGAAGATGAATTATTGCTTCGAATACATTCTATCCTAAACAGAGTAAAAAACAGTTTAGTTGAAGATCGACAGATGGAATATAAGTTAGGTAAAATAATTTTTGATATACAAAATCAGGTATTAAAATTTGATAATGAATCAAAACGATTAACCACAAAAGAAAGCAAAGTGCTTGCCATGCTGGCTCGCTCTGAAAATAAGATTGTAAGCCGAGATGAGATCATGAAAGAAGTTTGGGGCGAAACCGATTATTTTATTGGTCGCAGTCTCGATGTTTTCATTTCCAAAATTCGCCGTCATCTGCAAGTCGAACCACGCATAAAAATAGATACCATACCTACTGTTGGTGTTATTCTTAGTATTTCGGAATGATTGCTTTTAAGGCAGAAAAGAATATCTGTTTGATGTGTTTTACCCCGGAGGGGTAAAATATTGATAGCAAAAAGACGATTGAAATGAGGCGTGTCAGTAATGATGCTGAAAAAAGCCAACGTTCCGGTTAGGACACGCAATGGTACAAATGCCAATTTAATAATTACATTGCGCACTACACATCTGATGTGCATCTTACTACTTTTCTGGTTGGTGCGCATTTCTTCTTTGCTATCAATATTGCACTCCGCTGGAGTGCTTTAAAACTAATTTTGAACTGATTGGTTTTGCCCCAGAGGGGCAAAATAGTGATAGCAAATTGATTAGTAGAGAAGAAGCGTGTCAGTAAAAATGATTTTCAATGCAAAAAACCTATCAGGACACGCAATAGTACAAACCTTGATTTTGTTTGATATTTATATAAAAGCATACAAGAATGTCTGCTTGACTTGAGAATGGAATGGCTGTTAAAATAGATTGGACTAAAGTCCATAATAACACGTTAATTATTACCCCGACCTTAAGGTCGGGGTAATAGAATCAAGTTTGATCGGGCTTTAGCCCATTTTTTTAAAGATTTTGAAACGGCTTTTCAGGACAATTCGCAAATACAAATTGAGTGGTTTGTCATATCTACATTATGCCCCAAAATTTGTGTAGACTCTCTCAATTACACAGAATATCTTTTTTAGACAAAATCCTAATAAAAAAATATTTTTCAATTATGTTGCTCATTATTACGTTATGATTATATTTGCATATCGAAAAATATCTTTATTGTATGAAAAAGAATGCTATTCTACTTTTTATTGCGGCACTAACAATTGTTTTTAGTTGTAAAAATCAGAATTCAACAAAACGTGAAAATAACCAACTCATAATTTTTCATGCGGGTAGTTTATCTGTGCCTTTTA
>JFJP01020914.1_pt1 | contig 12624 bp, 8 predicted proteins | sample 431651 | NCBI WGS metagenome assembly JFJP01 (sample SAMN02602958, study PRJNA72255) | Microbial mat metagenome, whole genome shotgun sequencing project. | biome: fresh water; feature: sink hole; material: water; isolation source: purple microbial (photo- and chemosynthetic) mats found in... | reverse complement strand
GCCGAGCAGCGCGACGCTGGCGTAGCGCTGCTCGGGGCGCAACCCGGTGGCGGCGCGGATGATCGCGCGCAGTTCCAGCGGCAGGTCGGGGCGGAATTCACGCGGATCGGGGAAGGGGCCGGCGGCGATGTGCGCCAGCACGCCCCAGGCACCATCGCCGTGGTACGGCGGCCGACCGGTGGCCAGGGCGAAGAGCACGGCGCCGAGCGCATAGACGTCGCTGCGCGCCTCGACCGTCGCGCCGGTGGCCTGTTCGGGCGACAGGTAGGCCGGCGTGCCGAGGACTTCGCCGGCGCTGGTCAGGCGCTCGTGGCCGCCGTGGATCAGCCCGAAATCGCCCAGCGCCACCCGACCGTCGGCCAGGCTCAGCAGGTTGGCCGGGGTGACGTCGCGGTGGACCTGGTCACGGGCATGGACCACGGCCAGGCCGGCGGCGATGTCGCGGCCGACCGCGAGGATGCGCGGCGCAGGCACCGCAGCGCCCTTGACCTCGGCGGCGAGATCGCCGCTGGCGCGCTCCATCGCCAGATACAGCAGGTCTGCGTGCTGGCCGAAGGCGAGGCAGCGGATGACGTTGGGATGGTCGATCGCCGCCAGGGCGGCTGCTTCGCGCAGGAAGCGCGCAACGTCGTTGACCCGCTGCACCGGCACCAGCTTGAGCGCCACCGCAAGCTGGTCGGCGCTGCGCCGGGCCGCCCATACCGTGCCATGCCGGCCGGCGGCGAGCTGAGCGTCGATGGTGAAGCCGGGGATGCTCGGGACGGCGGGCATGGCCTGAAGCTATGGCGGTTTCCGCCATGTCATCCGCGGGGAGTGTCTGCCTGGCAGGCCGGCCGGCCGGCTCTCCCGTGACATGCCGTGCTAGGCCATAGCTTCCCGCCACTCCAGGAGAACCCCATGGTCCAGGTCCGAGATGGTGTCCGCGTCGCGAAGTTCGGTGGCACCAGCGTCGCCACCGCCGCCCAGCTGCTCAAGGTCAAGGCGATCATCGAGGCCGATCCGCGCCGCACCGCCATCGTGGTCAGCGCCCCGGGCAAGGCCCACGCCAAGGACACCAAGGTCACCGACCTGCTCTATCTCGCGCACGAGCTGGGTTCCAAGGGTCAGGCCATCGACACGGTGTGGTCGCAGGTCGAAAGCCGCTTCCTCGACATCGTCCGCGAGCTGGGCCTGACGGTCGATCTCAAGGCGGTGCTGGCGACGACCAAGGCGCATATCCAGGCCGGCGCGACTGCCGACTACGCCGCCAGCCGCGGTGAGGCGATCCACGGCGTGATCTGCGCGGCGCTGCTCGACGCCGCCTACGTCGATGCCGCCGAGGTGGTGTTCTTCGACAAGGCCGGCCGCCTCGACGGCACGCGCACCTTCGCCGCGATCAAGGCGCGCTGCCTGCCCGGCAAGCGCGTGGTCATCCCCGGCTTCTACGGCTCGACCCCGAGCGGCGAGGTCAAGACCTTCTCGCGCGGCGGCAGCGACGTCACCGGCTCGATCGTGGCCAATGCAGTGGATGCGGCGCTGTACGAGAACTGGACCGACGTCAGCGGCTTCCTCATGACCGATCCGCGCATCGTCCCCGAAGCCAAGGGTCTCGCCGAGATCACCTACGGCGAGCTGCGCGAGCTGTCCTACATGGGCGCCAACGTGCTGCACGAGGAGGCGGTGTTCCCGGTGCGCGCCAAGGCCATCCCGATCAACATCAAGAACACCAACCGCCCCGACGACGCCGGCACCCTGATCGTCGCCGACCGCGACCCCGGCCATCAGGTGGTGGTCGGCATCGCCGGGACCAAGGGCTTCACCGTCGTCGCCCTGGAGAAGGCGATGATGAACTCGGAGATCGGTTTCGCGCGCAAGGTCCTCGACGTTTTCGCCAGCCACGGCATCTCGATCGAGCACCTGCCCACCGGCATCGACACCATGTCGGTGATCGTCTCGGACAAGCAGCTTGGCGACAAGCTCGAGGCGGTGATCGAGGAGTTGCAGGCCTCGGTCCGTCCCGACAGCATCAAGGCGATGCCCGGCATGGCGATGATCGCCACCGTCGGCCTGGGCATGAGCCACGCGATCGGCACCGCCGCCCGCCTCTTCGCCGCCCTCGCCAAATCCCGCGTCAACATCCGCATGATCGACCAAGGATCCTCAGAGCAGAACATCATCGTCGGCGTCGAAGAAGCCGACCTCGCCACCGCCATCAAGGCCATCTACGCCGAATTTGCGTAGGCCGGGAAATCGTCCGTAGGCGAGCGCCGGAACGAGCCGCCCCGACCATGCCCCCGTGTGTGGCTGGCCGGCGAGTGACCAGCGAACCCGGAGCGCCGACGCCGCCCCAACGAGTCGCCAGCGTCAGCGCAGCGTGTCGAGCGGGGGTTCCGGGGGAGAAGTCCCCCGGCGGGGCCAGGGGCAGAGCCCCTATGCCGACAGCGCCCAGATCGTTCCCGCGACTGCCAGCGCCCCGGCCAGCCCGAGCACCAGCCACGGGATGATCGATCCGCCAGTCGTGCCGGAAGTCTCCATACGGCCGCTCCACTTGCTCACCGCCGAGGTCTGCACGCCGTTGGCCTGCCGACGAGTGGTCGCCTTCTGCTGCACCGCGGTGGTGCGCACCTTGCCGATGCGCGAGGTGACGGCGGCGCGCAGCGCATCCGAACCGGAGCCGGGGCCATTGAGATTGAGCGAGGCGATGACGGCGTCGGCGCTGCCCGGCAGCGGCTCAAGCGCCTGGCCGTCGCTGACCAGCGCAGCCATCGGGCGGGCCGGACTGCGCGTCGTCGTGGTGTCCGGCTTGCGCACCACCGTGGTCGGGGGCTTGCTCAGCGGCTTCTTGAGGAAGCGGTTGGTCGCCGGGGCGGTGGTCTCGCCGAGGGCAACGAGGGCCTTCTCGCACGCGGCGATGAACGCCTTCCAGTCACGGAAGCGGTCGCCAGGACGCTTGGCCAGGGTGGTCATCACCAGCTTGCGCGTCGGCCCACTGATCGCCGGCACCAGTTGTCCGGGATCGGGCACCGCATCGTTGAGGTGCGCCGCCATCACCGCGGCGGCGCTGCCGCGCTCGAACGGGACCTTGCCAGTGAGGAGATGGAACAGCGAGGCGCCCAGCGCATACATGTCGACATGCAGGGTGAGGTGCCGCTCGCACGCCACCTGTTCGGGGGCGATATAGTTCGGCGTGCCCATGATCATGCCAGTCATGGTCAGGCCGTTGCCCTCGTCCTCGGCCTGCTTGGCCAGGCCGAAGTCGATCAGCTTGGCGACATCTCCGGGATTGAGCAGGCGGCTGGGATCGCCACCGGGCGCACGCGCCACCAGCACGTTGGCCGGCTTGACGTCGCGGTGGATCAGGCCGGCCTGCTGATGGATGTGCTCCAGTCCGCGGGCTAGCTGCAGCGCCAAGTTGAGCACATCCGACTCGAAGAACGGCCCATGGCCGTTGAGCATGACGTCGAGGTCCGGGCCGTTGACGAACTCCATCGCCAGCCAGGGCCGGCCCTCGAACTCGCCGCCATCGAGGGCGCCCGCGACGTTGGGGTGGTTGAACTTGGCGAGCAGGGCGATCTCGCGCTGGAAGCGCTGGGTGAAGGCCTCGTCCCCGGCGTAGCGTTTGGTCACCAGCTTGAGGGCGGCGCGCTGGTTGCCGCGCTGGGCCAGGAACACCTCGCCCATGGCGCCAGCGCCAAGCCGGCGCTGGACCAGCCAATCGCCGATCTGCGATGGCGTGCTGACCGTCGCGGCGGTCACTGCTTCCATGGCAAGCGTGGCGTCGGGCTGGGGCATGGGCTGAGGGCTAGCGCACTGCGGCGGCCATGGAACAGGAATAACAGCATGACACTACAATCGGCCGAAGTCGCAGCCCGGTAGTTTCGTCGATATGATGCAAACGTTGCGTTTTCGACGCTCAATTCGCTTCGGGTAGATCCTCGATCACCACCGGCTCTATCTCGCTCTGGACTGGCAGCGGGGGCGGTTGCTCGGGGCGGTACGCGGCCGCCAGACCGCGCAGCACGGTGTCGACAACCTGGCCCGGATCGGGCGCATCACGGGCATCGATCAGCACCTGCCAGGCCTCTTCGCGGGTCAGCCAACCTTTGGCCTGGGCGTGCCACAGGCGATCCGTCCAGCTCACGGCGCACTCGCGCCCGGCAGCAGGACGGCTGGCTGCAGTGGCTGCTTCCGACGCAGCTTCCACGCTGCCTCGTTGCTGCCAGCCGGAGCAGTCAGCGGCAGCAGGCCGTCCTCGGCAACGATCACGGCCACGTTTTCGACCACGCTTCCGGCGCTGGTGTCCCAACGCTCGGCGGCCCAGGCGCCAGGCGCCAGACCGGCAAGGACGAAACGCCGCGCCGGCCGTTGCGCCGCGCCCTGCGCCGGCTCGGCGGCGAGCGGATCGGCAGCATAGACCCAGGCGCGATCGGCGGCGAGCAGGATGGCGACCGCCAGCCCCTCGTCGGAGGCATTGACGGTGCGCAGCGCGAGTCCGCGCGGATCCTCGCCGGCGAGGAAACGGGCGAGCGCAGCGTGCTGGCGCGTGAGGTCCTGGTTCTGCACCTGCAGATCCCACCACCACGCCCAGCTCGAGGCAGCCAAACCGTGCATCCAACTCCACCATAGCGCCTGACGCAGATGTGCGCCGTCGCGCTCGGCGAGGGCCTGGCCGGAACGCCAGTCGAGGCCGACCTCGGCCGCCCAGCCGGGCTTTCCGGCGGCCGCGACATCGCGCGCCACCGCCGCGACCCCGCGCAGCGGGTCACGCTGGTAGCGGTGGACGTTGACCAGATCGAGCTCGCCCAGGCGCCACAGCTCCCTGAGGTGGCCGGGCTCGGCGACGCTGGTGGTGATGGGGTGGCGGCGGCGGTCGATGCGCGCGAGATGTGCCGCCATTTCGCGATGCCAGGCGATGATATCGCGATCAGCGAAGCGCGGTGTCAGATCGACCTCGTTGACCAGCTCCCAGGCGAGCAGCGCGGGGTGATGCCCCCAGCGCGCGCTGACGTAGTCGAGCAGGCGGCGGAAACCGGCCCGCGCCTGGCCGTCGGTCCAGAATTCGCGGGCATCGGCGACCGGCCCGCCGTTGGCCTTGTTGAACGGGTTGCGCGCCCAATTGTCGCTGAACCAGCCGTGATAGGTCAGGCACAACTGCACCACCAGACCGCGCGCAGCGGCAGCATCGAGCAACGCGTCGATCGCCGCGGCGCTGTCCTGGTTGATCTTCTGGAGGTCGCCGGCGACGTCGAGCGGATTGCTCCACGGGCACAGCCACACGCGCAGGGCGGTGCAGCCGTCGCGCTGCAGCCGATCAAGCCACGGCGTGTAGTCGCCGGCCCAGGCCACGTTCAGGCCGAGCGGCCAGATGAAGGTGCCGTCGGCACGGCTGAGCCAGCGACGGTCGAGCGGATCGACGCGTACATAGCCTGGCGAGGCGGCCTGCGCCGTCACCGCGACGGTCGCGGGCGGAGCCCACGCCCAACGGCCAGGACCACTTTCGACCCCGGCCTCAAGCGACCAGTCGCCAGCGCGGTCGGGAGCGAAACGCACGCCATAGCGGCTGCCGCCCAAACGGGAGCCGTGATCCACGCGCCGCCGGCAAGCTGCCGGCGCAGCAGGCGCTCGGCCGAACCAGATTTGGGCGCCACCGCCGCGCGCAGCTCCGACGGCCAGGCGACGGTGAAGGCGAGCTGCAGCGGCTGGTTGAGCCCGGCCTGCGCCGGCGGCGGCTCGACGGCGCCAAGCGCGCCGACGTCTGCGCGCCAGCGCCAGGCGCCGGTGGCGCGCAGATCATCGAGGGCGACGCTGCAGTCACCTCCCTGCGGACGGATCAGCACGATCAGCCGGTCTATCGCCGGCGCCGCCTTGGCCCAGCCGGGCAGAGTACGCGGATCCCAGGACAGGTCACGGTTCCAGCCCGGAGCGAGGGTGAACGGCGGCGACTCCAACCAGGTCCCGTCGGCTCCGTGCAGGGCGAGGGCAAGTTGCGGAGGCGGGCCGGCGATGGTCCGCGCGGCCAGGACCAGGCCGGTCAGGCCGCTGGCATCGAGTTCGACATCCTTGCGGATCAGCACCTTGCCACGGCTGCCACGGAAGGCGCGCACCACCAGGGCGGTTTCACCCTGCGCCGCCTCAGCGGGTTCGCAGGCGAGCACGGCGTGGTCGTCGGCGCTGTCATGAGCCCACAGCGGATCGCGCTCGAAGCCGTCGAGCAGGGTCGCAGGATCGACGGCGGCGCGGTCGGCGCAGCCGGCGGCAAGCAGGGCTGCGAGGACGACGGCGGCGGCGCGCACGACGCTCAGCTCGACTTGCGCAGGCTGACTTCCAGACAGAACTTGCCGATCGGACTGGCGAACGACACCACGATGCACGGTACCGACTTGCTCTGCGAGGTGATGTAGTTGCGCCCGGTGACCATCTTGGGCAGTCCGATCTCGAACTTATAGCCCTTCTGGATCAGGCGGTTCTTGGCGTCGCCGGCGATGATGTTGGTCAGTTCACCGACGCCATCCACCACCGAGGAGGTGATGGTGGTGTATTCCTCGCCGACGAACTTGCTGACCGCGGCGATGGCGACGCTTTCAGGGAAGTTCAGCACCACGGCACCGAGCGCCTCGCCGCCGAGTCCGATGATGCCGCTGACCCCGTAGACCTCTTCACCCTCGCCCTTGAGGAAGACCTTGTCACGCACCGGCGTGGTGTTGCACATGGTCGTGAACGTATTCACCGTCGCTTCGATGAATGGGTTGATGTAATCGACGTTCAGACCGGCCATAGGTGCCTCGCAGGACCAAGGTTTAACCGTGGCGGGGCGAAGGTGCAATAGCGGTGCGAGCGGGCGTAGGCCGGCTGCCCCTGTCCCGTCCCGCACCCGGCCTATGCTGCCGCGCCGTGATCCTCGCCCTTGAAACCTCGTGCGACGATGCCTGCGCCGCCCTCGTAGAGGAAGGCCATCGCGTGCTTGCCGAGGCCCGCGCTTCGCAGGAGGACGATCTGGCGACGTGGGGCGGGGTGGTGCCGGAAATCGTCGCCCGCGGCCATGTCGCAGCCCTGCCCGGGCTGGTCGAGGACGTCCTGCGCACGGCCGGCGTCGGCCTGGAGGCGCTCAGCGGCGTGGCGGTGGCGGCGTGGCCAGGCCTGGGCGGCAGCCTGGCCAGCGGCGTGACCGCGGCCAAGGCCATCGCCCTGCGCCGTGGTCTGCCGCTGGTCGCGGTCGATCACATCGCCGCCCACCTCGCCGCCGTCCACCTCGGGCGCAGCGACGTGCCCTATCCCTTCGTCGGCCTGGTCGCCAGCGGCGGACACAGCCACCTGTACCTGGCCCGCGCACCCGGCGAGCTCGACCTGCTCGGCGGCACCATCGACGACGCCGCCGGCGAGGCGTTCGATAAGGCGGCACAGATCCTCGGGCTGCCTTATCCAGGCGGCCCGCACATCGACCGGCTCGCCGCGCAGGGCGAGGCGAGCGCCTCGACGGCCCAACTCCCACGTTCCTTCATCCACGACCGCACCCTGCGCCTGTCCTTCGCCGGTCTGAAGACCGCGCTGCTCTACCATGCCCGTGGCCCGCTCGGCCGCGACCCGCTGCGCCTGACCGGCCAGGCGGTGGCCGACACCTGCGCCGCCTTCCAGGCCGCCGTGGTCGAGGTCCTGGTGAGCAAGCTCGAACTCGCCGCCATCACGCACCGGGTCGGCACCATCGCGGTCGGCGGCGGGGTGGCATGCAACCGTGGGTTGCGCGCCGGGCTCGAACGGCTCGCCGCCCGCCATGGCTGGAGCCTGCTGCTGCCCGAGCCGCGGCACTGCGCCGACAACGCCGCCATGGTCGGGGCGCTCGGCTGGTTCCGGCTGCAGGCCGGCGAGGTTGCCGAACCGACCCTGGCGCCGCTGCCGACCGGGGTGATGGGACCGCGACGGATGCGAACCACAGCACCGCCAGCGCGTTGATCCTGGCGGGAGCGGAGTTGCAAGGTTGTGTCACACTCGCCGATGAGCCTCCGGCTCGTGGCTGGCGGGTGCGTCGTGCCCAGCCACACTGACCCCCCGTCCCAGTTGGAGCAGCCATGATGCCTCGCAGCCTGCACCGGATCGCCCCCACCCTGCTGGCCCTCGGCCTGCTGCCGGCTACGGCCTGGAGCGCCACCAGCCCGGCCGAGCGCGGCGCCCACATGGCCGCGGTGCAAACCCTGATCGAACGAGAGTTCCGCCTGCCGGCGCAGCGCCAGCTCGCCGAGTTCCAGAAGGCCGGCTACCCGGATGCGGAATGGTACGGCAAGTTCCTCAGCTGGTTCTATGCCGACCGCTTCCGCACTGTCGCCCCCGACAAGGCTGAACAGACCAAGCTCGAGAGCGAGGCCCGCGCGCTCTACGGCGAACTGCAGGCCGCCGCCGCCGCCAAGAAGCTGCCGGCAGAACTCGCCGAGCAGATCACCGGCAACGGCGTGGTCATCCGCCTGGTCAACGACCTGCTGCGCGTGATCGGCCAGGATCAGGCCCCCGACCGCATGGGCGCCCAGGCCGTCGTCGCCGAACGCCGCGCTTCGCTCAACGCCACCACCGCCGCGCTGATCACCGCCGCCAGCAACGCCTTCGACAGCGGCGCCAAGACCGTCAAGGAGCACGCCAAGGCCGAGGAGGAGGCGTGGGGCAAGGACGACAATGATCCGGCCTTCCTCAAGGTCGCCAAAGAGGCGGTCGAGATGCGCCTCGACGCGGTGCGTCCGGTCTATTTCGCCTTCAAGGCCCTGCGCGAGGTCGCCGAGCGCGGCCAGGACTTCGGCATCGATCCGGCCCCCGCCCAGGCCTTCATCCAGAGCTTCGCGAGCAAGAACTTCGCCCTGCTGCAGGACTGGGACTACAACTGGGGCGATTACCACGCCTACCTGCGCGCCTTCACGGTCGATCTGGCGGCGCAGGCCGCCCGCTTCAAGGTCAAGGGCGCCAACGCCGAGGACCTCGCCGGCGACCTGCGCAAGATCCTCGAGCTCGACGTCGCCAAGGATTACAAGGATCCGGCGATGGCCGAGGAGATCCGCACCCTCCAGGCCAAGAGCTGGAGCAACGCCCTGGCGTGGTACCGCGAGATGGGCCGTGACGTGGCGCCCAAGTGGTATCAGGCGGGCATCGACGCCTACCAGGACTTCAAGGAAAAGACCAAGAGCGACCGCCATTTCAAACTCGACAGCAGCAATCGCGAACGCGCCATCGAAGTCGCCCGGGTGCACTTCCAGGCCGCCCGCCTGCTCGCAGCCAAGAAGGATCCGGGGGCGATCGGCGCGATGAACCAGGTCGCTGCGGTGCGCGGCAATCCGCTCTCCGGCAACGCCGCCCTGTGGGCCGCAGTGATCAACGGACGCAAACCGATCGAACGCGGCGCCGGCGCCTGGGGCGCCCAGCCGGCGGCCGAGGATCCGGCCTCTGCGGTGATGACCGGCAACGCCATGCTGCGCCAGGCCAACTCCAGCGGCGATCCGGCGACCCAGCGCTCGGCCCTGCTCACCGCCGCCGTGAGCCTGCGCAACGGTGTGCTCGGCCTGAGCAGCGCCGCCTACGCCGAAGGCGCCGACGCGATCGCGCCCGAACTGTGGTTCCGCTACTCGGAAAGCCTCAACAAGCTGGGTATGCGCTGGCACGCCGCGCTGATCGCCCAGGCCGGGCTGCGCCACCTCGCTGGGCGCATGGCCGAGCTCAAGGGCAAGACGCCGTGGAAGGACAAGGACGGCAAGTGGACGCCGGCCGGCCGCTTCATCAGCCCGCTGGCCAAGAACGCCGTCACCTACGCCTCCAACCTGCTCACCGCCGGCAAGGGCGCGGCGGTCACGCAGATCTACGCCGACAGCATCGAGTTGGTCAACACGGTCAGCCCGACCGACGGCGGCAAGGCCCTCGACCGCATCCAGATCATCATCTCCGTACAGGAGAAGGACTGGAAGCGCGCCCTCGAACTGGTCGACGCCTACGCCAAGAAGTACCCCGAGGAGTTCTACGACGCCGCCTCGCTGCGCTCGGTCGTGTACATGACCTGGCTGGGCGAACTGAAGACTCCGACCGAGCGCAAGCCACTTGCCGACCGCGCCCTCAAGGAGGCGGGAGAGACAGCGGAAAAGGCGCAGAAGGAATTGCTCACCGCCAAGGACGCCGGGCGCAAGCGTGTACTCAACCAGGCGATGCGCGACGGCCAAGCGCTCAAGGCGGTGATCGCCCTGAGCGACGGCAAGGAGGATCAGGTCCTCGACATGCTCGGTCCCGACTACTGGAGGTCGGCGCCCAGCGACGAGGACAAGGCCGCGCAGATGCTCGGCTACCTCTGCCAGGCCCTGCGCCAGTGGTATGGCGCCCAGGTCAAGGACCCGGCCAAGGGCGTCGACGCCAAGCTGCTGGTCGCCTCATGGCCGCGCGTCCAAACCGTCTATGACATCTGGAAGCAGCAGAAGACCCGCCTGACCAGCCAGGAAGAGCGCGTCACCAAGCAGGGCGTGCAGATCGCCTGGGTCTTCAACGTCATCGCCACCCGGCAGCTCCCGGCGATGCGCGCCCAACCCGACGCCCCGGCCCAGCTCGCCGACATTGGCCCGGCGGCCAGCCGCGCCTTCGCCGATCTCACCGAGCCCTCGCTCGACGAGCGCAGCAAACCGGACAACCTGCTCGGCGTCGGCAACGTGCTGTGGGAGCTCGACGAGCACGTGCGCGCCTGCCGCCTCTTCGAGCTCTATCTCAAGAGCCTCTCCAGCGACCCCGAACTGGCCGCCCTGCGCGACAAGCCCAAGGACGTGCTGCAGCCGCTCGATGGCCCGATACGCGGCCGTCCCGAACTGCGCGCCAAGTGGGAGGAACTTGTCGATCTGCTCTACGACGATCCCGAGCTCTCCCGCCGGATCATCGAACAGGATCTGCAGGAGGCCGACTGGCGCGAGAAGAAGCGCGACTTCGTCCGCGCCATCGAGGTGCTGCGCGCCCTGCGCGCCGATGTGGCCAAGGGCAAGATGGCACTCGGCCCCGCCTTCCAGGCCATCGACGACGGCCTGGCCAAGCTCGACGGGCAGATCTTGCAGCTCGCGCGCAGCATCAGTGTCACCGCCAAGCTCGCCTTCGGCTTCCGCGAGCAGGGCGACAAAGTCAAGGCCAACGCGCTGTACGAGCAGCTCATCGCCTATGACCCGACCAACCCAGACTTTCTCGCCGCCACCGTCGAGTTGACCATCGACGCGCTCCGGGAAGGTAAGACCGAGGTCACCGCCGAACAGGTCAAGAACACCCGCATCAAGGCGGCGCGCGTGCGCACCGCCGCGCAGAACGGCACGCCGACCTACTGGACCGCGGTGATCCAGGTGATGGAGCTGTCGCTGTACATGAAGGATCTCAAGCTGGTCAACGAGGGGTTGAGGTTCGACGCCGTCAACCAGTCCACGCCGGCCGACGACCTGCAGCAGCGCCCGCGCAACCCGCGCGACGACAAGCGTGTACGCCGGGCATCGAACGCCCTCGCCACCGACCTGTGCAAGCGCTACCTGGCGATCTTCAGCCAGCCGGGCGTCACCGCCAAGCCCAGCTTCGCCATCACCGAGGTCGAGATCGACGGCCGGCCGACCACGCTGTTCGTGGCGCCCGGTTCGCCCAAGTTCGTCCCGGTGCGCCGCGAACTCGATGACGGCTCGGTGCTGTTCTTCCTCTGGGAGGAGGGCAAGGATCCGCCACCAGAGCCCGAAGCCGCCCCGACCCCACCGGCGGCGGTCACGCCCCCCGCCGCGCCCGCGCCGGCTCCCGACCCCACCCCGGCGGCACCAGCCGCACCAGCCGCACCAGCCGCCCAGCCGGAGGCCAAGCCGTGATCCGCCACCTGCTCGCCTGCTGCCTCGCCCTCGCCGCGCTCTCCGCCGGCGAAACCGTGCTGCCCTCGCACCAGGGCACCGTGGTCCTCGCCGAACGTTCCTTCGAAGGCGTGTGGATCATCTCCGAGACCGCCGAAGGCATCGTCCACACCCTCGACGACAAGCGCGAAAGCCCGCCGACCACGTTGGCGCGCAACCGCTACCTGCGCGTCGAATACACCCGTCCCAACGAGGTCTCCTGGCTGCGCGGCGACGCCTTCGCCGCCAAAGGCGCGTGGGCCGATGCCGCCACCCAGTTTCTCGAATCGACCAAAAAGGCCGACACCTGGTACACCCGCGAAAGCGCCTTCCTGCGTGCCGCCGAGGCCTTCGTCCAGGCCGGCAAGGCGGACGACGCGATCAAGGCGCTCGATGGCCTGCTGGCGGTCAACCCCAAGACCGTGATGCAGGCCCGCCTGACCTACCTGCGCGGCCAGGCGCTACAGAAGAAGGGCGATGCGGCTGGAGCGCTGAAGGCCTACGGTGAACTGAGCAAGCGCGCGGACTGGGGCATCGAGGCGATCGCCTTTGGCGCTCTCGGCCAAGCAGCCCTGTTCACCGCTGACAACAAGCACGAGGAGGCGGCCAAGGCCCTCGCCGGCGCCTTCGCCAAGCTCGACGCGAGCAAGGACAGCGAACTGTTCGGCCAGATCGGTGTCGCCCTGTCCGCCAGCCAGCAGGCCGCCGGCCAGGCCGAGCCGGCCGTAGCCACACTGCGCCGCCTGGCCTACGGCGCCGCCGACGCCTCCACCCGGGCGCGCGCCCAGCTCGCCTGGGC
>JFJP01002266.1_pt1 | contig 12624 bp, 12 predicted proteins | sample 431651 | NCBI WGS metagenome assembly JFJP01 (sample SAMN02602958, study PRJNA72255) | Microbial mat metagenome, whole genome shotgun sequencing project. | biome: fresh water; feature: sink hole; material: water; isolation source: purple microbial (photo- and chemosynthetic) mats found in... | reverse complement strand
ATCTATTAAAATCCAATCTATCAGGTCAAATAGTCTTAGCCAGAAAACGCTCTAACTGCCAGTCATTAAGCCACTTCCCAAGCGACGCTGGGTACCCCGGGTGCGTGGCAAAGGCAATTGCCGGGATAAACCGTAGTCACCACGCTAAATTTCCAATAGTCCTGGGTAGCGTGCAGTATTTAGATTAGCACCATGATGATTATCAATTGAAATAAGTCAAATACCACCGGAAAAACCGGTGGCTTGATATGTTAGCGCCTCAAAGGCGCCTTAAAAAACCGTTAGCCGCTTCACGGCAGAAAGGTCGTGCATGTTCAACATTTGTCTTACTTGCATAGACCACTCCGCACCTTTGCTTTCGCTGACTCAACCACTGCTTCAAAAACCTTCGCGACCGATGTAAATGTCACATCTTGTTGAGCTCCGAGGAAAATCCGTTAGTTTACATAACTAAATCAATGCACTAGCGACCGAAATGCTCGGCCGAGTTGTAGGCAATACTGCAGGTGACGAGGATGGCAAAGCTTTACAACAAGAGTTTCTTTCCCTGCTGATGCCTGATCACTACTCGTTCGGAACCAGCACCACAGACTCGTCCGGTTTCAAAGTCCTTCTTACCCCACGTCATAGTTTTCCAACAATTCTATACAGAAGCATCTTTGCCATGGTTGCACCGAGAATCAATAGGGTCTTCGGCTTCATCACCCCGGAACTGGCATCCGGCTTAGGGTTCAGGGTGACGGGTACCTCAATATATGCATCAACTCTGCGTAGAAGGCGGCAAAGTGTCTCCAGATGATAGCCATACCCAGCTGCTGATTGGTTGAGGCTTCTCGTCAATGCAACTGGAAACACATACATGCTGTGGGCATCGCGAATGTATTTTCCGGAAACGAGCCTGACCAAATTCGTTGCAATTCGTGAGAGCACAAGCCTGAGAGGCGTTCTTGCCTGCATATTTTCCCGGTACGAGATAATCAGCTCCGCGCTGTTTACAGCTGAAAACAAGGTTTCCAGGCCAGATTGATGAAACGCGTTATCGCCAGGAATAAGCGTCAGCCAAGGATACTTCGCCAAACTCAGACCCAACCTAAAAGCAGCGCCAACACCTTGATTCTGTTCCTGCCGTACGACTCTTACAGTTGGCCCCAATTTTCTAGCCAACGTATTCGCAACCGAAAAAGTATTGTCTGACGAACCGTCATCAATGACGATAATCTCATACTGGTCGAGAAATTTTTCAGCCGCCTCATAGGCCTCTGATAACGTCGTGGCGATATGCGTCTCCTCGTTGAACGCAGGAATAACAATGGTCAAAACCTTGCCACTATAGGGTTGATTGCTCATCACGTGTTCCGGTAAAGCCCGCTGCGATTGATTCCAAATAGTTGCTGTAATTTTTGCAACCGCGCTATGGTTTGCAGACCTTCTACCGTTGGGGAATAAGTTTGATCGGGAGCCTTGGCGACCAACCCCATAGCCACCAACAACTCCATCCGCTCCTCTACGGCCGGGCGCGCGACAACCTCAATCAACAGATTCTTGTTCGCGCGGCAATCTTTTTGGGCAGACAGAATGCCCAGCATCTGAAGGGACACTGACTTGTAGACGGCGCTGAATACGAAGAAATTGGTAATACCTATTGCGCCAACGGCCGCGCTGGCGGGCCAAAAATAGAACCGATCAAACCACACAGCCCCAATTACAATGGCAACCCCTTCTGACAGTGCAATACCACCAGCAAATACAGCGACAGGTGTCCAGTCCGAGCGGATGCGTAGCATCACGGCGATCAATGGGATTGATGCAAAGCTCACCAGCGTACCTGCAAGAATCGACAACATAGGATCACTCATCCGGCAGTCCGTAAAATCTCCGCAAGAAAATCACGGACGATGCGATCACATAACCCAACCTACCTGATAGCATGACCGATGTCTCATCTATTTTTGCTATACCCAAGCCAAGCAATATCGACAAGCGATCATCGGTAAAATCTGCGATGCTGCTTCCTCCCCCATATGCGTGAAACCATGCATAACGGTTTGCGGCGCCATCAATGGAGCACAGTGCAGCAAGGAGTGAAGTCGTAAATCCCCAGCAAACCAATGACCACAAGATTCCGAATGCCACAATGGCCGTAAATAGGATCATGCTGCCCGCCAGAATATCTGGCCAAGAGATTGACCTACCCATCATCATCATGGCACCGATGATGATGCCCCAAGCAAAGATACAGAGTGCGATGGCTGTCAGAAATCGCTGCTTTGCGGAATCGATGCGCGCGGTGCCGTGCGAAAGAAAAACCAACATCGGTACGATGAAAAACCCGAACAATAGAGCAAGGCCCGTCGCAGGACCGGGATATAAATGCATCATGATCTCACCGCTACCCGTCTTCGCGCTTCATTCAGATAAAGGTGCCGCATCCCAGATAGCGCCCACAATATGCCGCCAAGTAGCGAAACCACAAGGACGGTGATGCCTATGCCAAGCGAAATGAGCAGGGCTGTTTCACGATCAACGCCAAGCAAACCGAACGCAAAAACCAGGGATGCCTCCCTAACCCCCCAGCCAGCGATGCTGATTGGCACATAACTAATAAACAGTGCCGGTGCGATTGCGGCAAGGCAGCCAAGAAAGCCCACGTCGGACCCTAACCCCTTGGCCAGGACATACCCCAGAAACACAGTCATGAGGTGAACTGCCACGCCGAGGAGCAGAATGATCGCCAAGTCTGCCTTGGAGCCAACCCGAAAGAACTCTCGCATCTCGATCAGCCAGTCGAGCATAAGCGCGGCCAGCTGAGGTAGCCTGTGGATCTGGCGCGCAAGAAATGCGGTTAGGCCCAGTCTAAAAGGGAGAACAAGCGCGACAAACCCGGCAAGTGCAACGACAACAATCACGCCCAGCGAGTTAACGGCAGCGGCATTATCAGCCCGTGCGGCGAAAACGACAATGCTGGCGGCGCACACCGCCGCCAGTGACACGAGCCCGATGATCCGGTCAAATGCAATGATCTTCAGGCCTTGGGCAGCGTTAACGCCACGCCTTGCGTACCACCAGGCACGGAAAGCATCAGCGCCGAGCGAAGCGGGCAATCCCTGGGAAAAAAAGAAACTGATTAAAATCGCCATCGTATGATGCCGCACCGGAATATCTATCTGATCAAGCTTGCCTATCCGCTGCCAGCGCCAGCCCAACACTACCGCCTGCGCGAGCACAATCAACACTCCAAGTCCAACATAAATCGGAGACACGTTTCTGAACTTGATATAAACCTCCACCCAGTCGACCAGAGAGCTAACATAGGCAAACAAGAACACCCCAAGGGCTACCTTCCAGGCGTATGAAGAAAATGCCCTGAATGTCATCTTGCTGTCTCTGCGTAAAGCCAATGGATGAACCGACGAACCACAATCAGCGACAACAGATGACAAAGCACTGTCATGGTAACGAAGAATCCTCCCATGGTCAGGATGGCAGCATAGAACGACACTGATGGAATCAGGCTAGTAACCGTAAGTATTGTAAGGAGAGCTAACATCTGAGTCCGCTTTCTGTAGATGGCGGTAGAAGCGATCGACAATACGATAACGGCGAGCACGAAAGTTATTCCACTAAACGGATACCAACCAATATTCAGTCGGTCACGCACTCCATCTGAAAGCGGTTGCCCCGAATCCCTGATAGTCCGCAACAGGACGCCTAAAGACTTCTTAGGTTTGGTTACCAGATAGACGCGCAACATGCGAGGCGCATGGTTGCTCCAGAGGGATACATAGAGTTTCCTGGCGCAGCTTTCATAGGCATACCAGTCTTTTTCTCCATGACCACCTAGAGAATTCAACAATTCTTGTGGGTCAAATTTGTCGATGCCCTTTGCACATTCTCCATGACCCGCAAAATTAACTACCGCCTGTGCAACAACAAAGTCGCTGTAGTCCAAGCCATACGTGGCCTTAAAAAATCCGTCATCTTTTAGCCCCATCAAGGCGTTGTGCCAGAACGTTCTGACGCCCATATCTTCGTAGTACCGTGGATTGTAGGATGCCCTTTGATACAATGACAGCGTAGAAAGGCCAATTATAAGAAGGGTTATCACCAATGCAGGGTGAATAATTCGTTTGGATCTGCTGGCATCTGGTCGTTTGCGGCGCAATCTGCTCAGCAGAATGACAAGCACTGAAACGGTTGCTACCGCCACAATTTGCCACCCTAATGATGACCTTGCATGATAGAGCAAAAAAAACAACACGACTTGCCCGAATAGCCCAAGCACTTGAAAAGCATTGGGAGGCCAGGTTCGCCTCAAGGCAAAAAGACATATATGAATCACCGGAATCATGGCCAACACGTCCAAGAATCTTGGTTCATAAATACTGACTGTGGACAATAGTCCGCTCGGTTGAAGATTAAAAAAATTTGCTTCATCTGCAAGTGGGAGGACAGAAATGGCCGCGTGGATACCAACTAATGTCATACTCAAAAGGGCTAAAGACGACAAACTTCCTCTGAAACTTTTGAGATATAGCCCGACGGAAAACGTTAGGCAGACAAACCATAGCAAATACAGACTATTTAGTTTAGGGCCAAACAGTTTGAACGCAACAATAACGAAATCCGCGTAACCCTTATCATCTGCTACCCAATAGTAGGTGTCGCGCTGTTGAATCTCTTTGTGGACTGCATGGTCAAGAAGTTGCTTGAGTGATCCTGGCCCTTGAAACGGTATGGCTACTTCTCGTATCCCCGTGTAATCATGGGGGTGATTATGATAAACAACAGAGACAGCGACAGGTATCGCATGGTACCGGAGCCTATCAGTCACCGACTCAACTAAACCAAGTCGCCATCCGCGAAAAAAAATAATGACAATAACGATCATACAAAAAAGCGCAAGTAGTTGGCACTTCTTACGGTATTCGATGGTTGGCAACGATAATAATCTCATGCGATTGGATACCCCATTTAATCGGCCTTCGCCTCAATATCCCTGACAGCGTCGATGTACGGACCATGGTCCGGCCACACTGCTTTCGCCGCTTTATACCGTAAGAGCGCATCTTTCAGGTTGCCCTCAAGTTCAAGGAGCCTGCCCAACTGGAAACTTGCCTCCCCATGCCTGGGCGCAACCTTCAGCAAGGCGGCAAAAAGTTGCTTAGCCGCGACAGCATTGCCGATCATGCATAAATTTTTGGCCGTATCGAACGCCGACTGCACCGATAACTCGCCCCCCCCCCATTCAACGACTGGATCGAGCGATACGTACCATTCTTTCATGAAATCACTCCATTCAGCACCTAGCAGGCCAACTGCCTTCTCATCGACTAGGTGCGGCTCGACTCCTGTGTACACCATGTCCAGAGACCGTTTCTGGCATTCCTTGCAAAAGCCGTGCGCATATTTGCGTTCCATCAATTCATGCTTTGAAACTTCAAAAAAGTTGGCCGCGATTATTTGTTCTTTTTCGAAAGTCGCACAACAAAGCGGTACCGAACAATCAAAATTGATGGTAGTTCTCTTTTGGCGATACTGACAGTCAGTGTAGTTGCTGCGAACCTTGGACAACAGGGCCGCCCGCTCACTGGTTGACACAACAAGGTTACCCAGCAACGCCTCATGCCCCGGAAGCACTTCCCCGTCAACAGCGAGAACAGCTTTCTCCACAGGCGTTAGTGCTGCGAGCGTCGGCGCAAAGATGAAGTCCAGATCATGGCAAAGCTCGCGCATTCTCCGAAAATTTTCGGGAAAATTGCTTTTATAAACATGGAAACCCACTTGGACAATCGTGTCGGACCCTGTCTTGTCAATCAAGTAGCGGAGCATATGCATATTGGCTTTCACCAGATTAATATCTCCCCCTTTATGCGTCTGCTGATAGATTTCGTTGAAGTAACCAGAAAGTGAAATCCTTATGTACGAGGGTTGTGCACTGACAGCCTCTTTCATGTCGGGAAACACGTTCAAGTTGCTTGATATACCAACACCGAAACCGAAATCCTTAGTCAGCTTGATGACCCTTCCCAACTGCTTGTGTAAGCCAGGCTCTCCCCAGTTAAAAAGATCAATGAAAACTATCTCGTTAGGATGATCTTTGGCAATTTTTTCAAGGACTAATTTATATGTCTCCAGCGACATCAATCCCTTCGTGGGTTGATCCACATAATTTCCAACTGCACACGAAGGGCATCTCAAATTACAAGCACCCACAATATCAATTAAGTAATAGAAATCTGCTGTTTGCCTTTGCTGAAGTGACAACCTAAGTTTGAGTTGCCTCCGGCGCCGGCTTTCCACAGTAGCGCGTGAGACTGTCGGAACAGCACTCGCGCCCTTGTCATGATGGGACTTTTTTCCGAAGAAGCGGATACTCTTCAGCATCAGGAGGTACCTCGCCGCATAACCCCCCCCGGTGTGCTTGATAAAAATACATCCCGATGACCGAGAATAAATGACGTAGACAGTGTGCTGCCAACGTAGCTGTGGTTCTCCTCAGCGATGCGGCAGTAGGCGGCGCGGGCAGTGGCGATTTCGCTATCACGCAAAGCCTCGGTCATGCCCAGCGCCTCCGCTGCTAGAGCGCGGATATCGTTCGGGCTATTGTCACGCAAGGCGATTCCTTGGGGCAGGTCGGACCAGTTCTGGATAAAGGCCAAGCCGGATTCGAAGGTTTCCTGCAGTGTCAGGTACCGCTTTTCCTTTTCGTGCCAAAACAACTTCGGCATCACCAGATCCTGGCTGGGCCATAGCGGCAAACCTATTGGTAGCCAGTTGGAAAAGATACAACGTACACCATAGATCGCGGGGATGGTAGCAAAGCCTGAATTGGTACCAAGAAAGAAGCGACAACCCAGCGCAATCAGGATATCCGCCTTCGGTGTCCTGAGTGTGCTGTGCGCATAATCGATCACGCCAGGCATCGGTGGCAATGGTTTCATCGTGGGATCGCCCATGCGAATTACCCAGCCGCCACTTTTCACAATCAGATCGATGGCCGGAAAATAGTCATCAATATTTGCATCCCGCATGCTCGGGTAAAGCGTATTCCAACCCTTGTGGAAACCCGGCTCTCGCACATGAAGACAAACGTACCACGCCCCTTCGGGTAGGCCGAGCAAGCTCAACGCCCTATCAATGAACTTTCGCTCGCCATCCGTGACTGAGAGCAAAGGTGCTCGGCCTTGCCGCTCCCACTCTTTCTGAATCTTGTCTGCGGCGTGCGTGTAGCCCCATACCTCGCCGTCTGGAAATTCGAATTCCCAGAAATCGTCGATCATCGCAAAACGTTCCGCTGGCGTTAGCTGACTCCACCGTCGTTTCCCATGGTGCTTGGCCCAATCATCGTAGTCGGGCTGTACTTTTCCGATTTCGAAATTAAAACGTTCCGCTGGTGTTAGCTGGCTCGGCTGCAACTTTCCGCTCTCGATGAACACAAGACCCGCTTCGCTCAAGCGCTCGCATAGGTAGCCGCCGGGTACGCCGCTTATATCTGCGTGCGCAACAACGCGAACCTCGGTGTCTCTGTAAAGTCTGTTGTACTTGGCGTAAAAGTCAAGCATCGCCACATGACCGATGGCGGCAAACCACGAGCTGCCGATAATGCGGTAGATAGGTCCGGACTCCTCGCCGAGGATGAAGCGCCGCAATTCCCCAGCCTTACCCCAATAATGATTCGCCCGCTTAATCTTGCCGAGCATGAAAAACGTGATGCCGGCGTCACGAAGGAGTTGCAACCTGCGTTCCAAAGGAAACTTGACTGATGAACGTTCAATCAGATCCTCAAAGGACTCGCAGGCCATAGGAAGTTTGCCTGCCTGAAGGAGTTGGTGTGCCAAGGCATATTGGGCCTCGGGGTCAAGCTTTTCGTCCAACAACACTTTACGGAATGCGGCTGGTTGTAGTTGAGAAGCCAATCCTTTGTCGGCCTTACCGACTGCCAGGTAAAGATAGGAACGTAACGTCAGATTATTGATGTGAACGCGGTGCCTGCGCTTGGGTTCTCGCCGGGAAACATGGGCGATGAATCTTAGCGCTCCAATACCCAGTACTGCATCGGCAAGTTGAAACGGCAAATAACCGATGCTACGGATGATGAAATTATCTGACAATTGCGATTTAGCCAGTACGCCCAATATCCAGACGCTGGGTCGACCAAGAAAGGCCACATAGAGGCTGGCGATAAGCCTCTTGATTCGGGAAATCATATTTTCTCCAGTGACTATCGTGAAGCTTTCCAGTCGCTAACCCATCGGCGCAACCGTGATGTATATGAAACGGATTCGGCAGTACCTTCAACCGGCGAAAAAGCAGCCCAATCGGTCTGTGCCGGATCAAAGGGGCCGTTGGTGGTTTCGTGAATTACCAGAACCGGGCTGCTGATTAAGAGGGTGTGGTAGCGCGGGCTGTCGAGGCGGTAGTAGAAATTGGCGTTCGGACCCAACTCAATCACGTCTTCTATACTCCCCTGCTCCGATAGGATGACAATGTCAGCGCTACCCTCGATCAGATGGAAGGACTCGACCTTGCTAAGATGCCTGTGGGGGCGAACGTAGCTGCCGGGAGCAATGCCGATCAGCATCTCGTGAAGATTGTCGCCGGAGTCCTTGTGTGCACAGATGCGGGCACGACCTCTGGGATTGCGCAGCGCGCAGTCACGAATGAATTCGACGGCTTGCCGATCCAGACGAACAATATCGTCGGCGGCGACATAAACCTCGTCGTTGATTTTCTTGAGGGGCAAAGGGTTCATTGAGCGTCTCTAGGTAACAGGGAAAGCCGGGATGAAACGACCTCCGGTTTTGAAATAATCGGCGAGATTCTGGCGGACGCGGACTTCGCTCTCCGGGCTCAGGGTCGAGATGCAGGTACGGATATTTCGTGTTGCCAGTTCCGAGGAGGGCACAATGGGCAAATGAGAGCCCGGCATGCGCAGCCCCATCTTCTTTGGGTGATCGTCAATCACGCAATCGATGAATGGCGTCAGATCCATATAATTGATGAGCTTGACGGCCAGGTGTCCGGCACCGAAGACAGCGAGCGCTTCTCCTGATGATCTCAACGACGAGAGGGTAGTGTGCCAACGGGTCATTTCCACCGGGTAGCTATCGGCGAAGGCCTGAAGATCGTCCAGAGCGCCACGACTTGATTCGCCAATTACGGGAACGCTGGAATCGAAGCGCAATACAGCGACTAAGGCATCCTCGAAAGGATAGTGATAGCGCTCGAAACGAACGACTGTCGCACCGACCCGATTTGCCAGCGTACGGAAAGAGGATTCGGTAAAGTAACTGAAGTGCTCTTCCCAAATAAAAGCATGGTGTGACTGACGCAGGATGCGCTCGTTATCCGGAAACTCGATGACCATATAGCCGCCGGGAGCAAGCAAGCCACGGAGGGCGCTCAAGAAACGTGCTGCTGATTCGGCGTGTTCAACCATATGCCGCACCAGCAGAATATCGGCGGCTCCATATTGATCACGCAACGTATCGATAACGGTGGAGTCCGAAAGACTGTGCTGCAAGGTTTCCAGGCCAAAAGTCGATGGACTGGCGGGCAGATCGACCGGTTTTACAGAAGCAACTTGGCTAAATCCCCGTTGAGAGAATCGATCCAGCGTGCTTTGGTCTTTGTAGCATGTTCCGAGGATATATGCATCCGTACTGATTCCCGGCAGGGCCATGAGTTTCCCGGTCAGATCATCAAGGTGGCCTTCGGGTTCGCTGTTGGCGAGCCAGTCGAATCTCGGTCGGATCGCTTCGATCGGCATGCGGTCCACCAGTTGCACCGTGCCGCAGTCATCGCAGTAGCCGAGGCTCAGCGAATAACGTTCCTCTTCGTTCTTGCTCCCAAGGAGAAAAAAGCGGTTGGATGGTGGCTGGCGGCCCAAATCCAGCGAGCGCTGGAGCGAACTGCCTTCGCAGACGGTGCAGCAGACGGTCATCGTTCCTCGCGCTTGCGCTTGCCGGCACACAGGGCAAAAAGGTACTGCGCCATGGGCTGATAGCCGGTGTGGATGACTTCATCGTTCATGGAGAACATGAAGACATTGTCAAAGTACTCAAGCATGAGCGACTTGATCTCTGGACCCTTCTTGCAGTTGATATGACCGATCTTGCTGAGCGGGGCGGCAAAGGCTTGGGATTCAAGCGATGGCATGCCAACAATCAACACACCTTCAGGCGACAGGCTGGATACGATGTTGTCGAGGAATTGACGTTCGCTGGCTTGCTCGATGTGTTCGAGCACGTCGAGGGTATAGGCCCCATCAAACTCGCCCGGAACCGGCCCCGAGAGCATGTCGTGCACCGCCAAGGTGAAGGGCCACATTGGGTCGGCACGTTCCAGTGCATCCTCGATGAACAGGGGGTCAATATCCACGGCGTGCAGTTCACCCACTTCCTGCAATACGATACGGACAGGAAAAGCATCTCCGCATCCGACTTCGAGTACCCGCTTTTTCCCTGACAGCATCTTGGCAATGAACTTATAACGAGCGAGAACGAACACCAGACGCTTGGGATCACCATGCCAATTGGCATTTTTCTCCACCCCGAGCCGGGTCAGACCCTGCTTTTCCTTGAGTTCGAAATGTCCCTCGTATTGCCGCTCTACTGTCCTTGCCATGCCGTGATTTCTCCGTAATTTGCCTTGTTATGTGCCACTTGGTTCAAGCCTGAATGGCAGACGACCAAGCTGGTCTGCGTACCAGGGAAAGATATGAAGTCTCCCGCCCAAACAGGGAGTTGAAGTGTTCCATGTGAGATACCGCATCAAGCGCACCAGCAGACAGCGCAAAGGCAAGGTCTGCAAACTCATGCAGAGCCTTGACGGCGGGTAGTTCACTTGGCAAGGCACCAATGAATTCGAGCAGCAGTTCCCGTACCTTTGCCGCTGCGGTCTGGACATTGGCTGAGTGGGCTATGTGTGCGTCTTCATGGGACTCAACGGCAGAGAGAATCTCGTAGGCGAGATGCTCCATGCGATTGGCAGTGTCGGTGTCGACCGGGGTTGCAGGCTGCCGGTGGTCCAGGTAGTTGTGGGCCTTGCGCCAATATTCCTTGAGGATGTGTCCGTTGATATTTCTATCCTCTCCAGCCAAAGACTTGAACCAGCGCCAGTCCTCGGCGAATGAGGGACTGGCACCGACGACGTCGAAGTTTCCCCGTAGTCGTTCGATGACCGTCGGGATGCTGAGGCACAGGCCGAAGTAGGCAGGGTTTAGCATATTGTCCTGGACCCAGTCGCGAGCATTTCGCGTCATGGCGCCAAGCGTATTCAGGTGGGGAGCGAAGGCTTCTTCGAGAATCGCTGATTTCGCCTCGAAATCCATATCGGGAGAAACCAGATAGGGCACCAGGAATCGTCTCAGAAGGTTGGGTACAAAACCAATCGGGGCCACAGTGGTGACGACCAATGCTCCGCCGGGGGCAACCAGATGACTGAGTTTGTCGAGTAACGCGAGCTCTTGGGCGGAGTTGCCCAGCCAGTTTTCACATAGGACCACATCGAAGGATTCGGCGGGTTCGAATTCCTGCAGGGTCTGCGTCACTATTTCGGGTGCGGTATGCGGCAGTTCGAAACCGGCATACGCGGCACGAATATGCTCAACGGCGGTCGCGTTGGGTTCCAGCAGGAGCAGCCGCCCCGGTTTGAGCTGGGCCAGGTAGAGGCTGTTGTGACCCGTGCCTGCCGCCACTTCCAGAACCGTGGCGCCCTTGAAAGCGAAAGGCAGGATACCAAGCTTGTTATAGAGTGCCTCTCGCCGCTGTAGATGGGCGTCCATGCTGCTCAGGTCATAACGTACCGGCGCGATACCGTGCTGGCGGTAGTACTCGAGATGATTTTGTCGTTTTGTCGAAGTCACGAAGATGTCCAACACCGTTATGGGATCAAATCAATATCTGGCAGAGGCACCAGAAACCTGCCGCCACGCCGGATGTATTCCTGATGCTTGGCCACGATTGGCTGGGCATAGCGCCAAGCCAGAATAATGATCAGCGCTGGCTGCTGTTGAAGGACGCCCGCTCCGGAATATACAGGCAGGTCGTAGCCCGGCCCCTCGATCCGGTCCTTGAAGGGCGTATCATCGAGCATGAAGTCCAATTTATCCTCCAGTTCAAACTGGTGGATAAGGGCTGCGCAGCCGACAGATGTTCCGTAGGCAGCGATAGATTGGCCACCAGCACGAGCTTCTACAATCAGGGCATGTAATCTCGTCTTGATGTCCGCCACCTTTGCGCTAAAGCGCTGGTGATAGGCGGGATCATAAAGACCTGTGTCGTTTTCCAAAGCAATCAACTCACTGACTCTTTCCGAGACCTGCCGTGGCCCGCCCTTGTGTTGAATCCAGAAGCGGATAGAACCGCCTTTAGTGGGAATGCGCTCGGCATCGAAAACCTCCAGGCCGAAGCGGGCGAAGGCCCTAACTACCGGCTGCACCGAGAAACATGAAATATGTTCGTGGTAAATCACGTCCAGCAGTGTGTGCTCAAATACGTCGAGGGCGTACTGTGTTTCGAAGGCATAGGCACCGCCATCCTTCAGCAAGGTCTTGACGCCCCGGATGACATCCTCCAAATTGTCGATGTTGGCCATCACATTGTTGGACAGAATCAAATCAGC
>JFJP01022474.1_pt1 | contig 12626 bp, 8 predicted proteins | sample 431651 | NCBI WGS metagenome assembly JFJP01 (sample SAMN02602958, study PRJNA72255) | Microbial mat metagenome, whole genome shotgun sequencing project. | biome: fresh water; feature: sink hole; material: water; isolation source: purple microbial (photo- and chemosynthetic) mats found in... | reverse complement strand
CTTTTGTGCCGGGAAGTAGGCCTGTGCCGGTTCCATCCCATACAGCCACCGCGTTGAGATATGCAGGAGAGGCATTCATCATCAACTGCCGGGGTTCATCTTTGTAAACAGACAGCACTTCAGGAAGCAGGGCAATATCTTTGGCTTCTTCACGCGTCAGACGCATTGCCATGCCGTTATACACCACATCGTAAGTGTAAACCGGTTCTATCGCACGGCCCGCAGCCCGGCTTATCGAATCTCTCACTCGGACACGCGTATCCGAGAGATAGCTTAGGTAAGCCCTGCTTTCCGAAGATCGAATGTCAAAACGCTTTTTTGCAGTACGTGAAGGGCGGGTCGGAAGCAGATTTCCGATGCCGCCGCCGTACACAGCCGACGGCGGATCTGCCAGCCGGATTATATACAGATCGCTTTCGCTCGTTTCTTCTTTTGCAAAAGCAGGCTGAAATCCGCCGACAGAATAAACGAATATTAAAAGTATAACTAAAAAATTCAGACGATTTTTTCTCATGCTCGTTTTCCTTTCTCATAAGCTGCCTCTTTATGACAGAAGTAAGGTCAGACAGAAATGTCTGACCCATCGTGGGAATACATGAACTACAGATTTCCGGAAGTCTGTAATTTCAGCCTAACAATTTCTGCGGGTATTGTAAAGAGGCTTTTTTGTCCGCTCGGACAGTATTTTTTTGTTTTAGGCTTGACAGAGGCTGCTTTCATCATGTATTTGAACAATTTTTTTGAACATAAAATAAAGGTTTGAATATTCGGCAGCCTTTTTTCAGATATCGGATTTCAGGTCCGGGGCATCAGCCGCTCAGTCGAAATTTTCCGGGATTCAGACTTTCCGTCTTTTATCCTGCTGATTTTCATCATATATCTGACTGACTGCAAAATATATCCGGTTTCTGTCAAAAAAACTGTTGAACAATTCTTCAAAATAGGCTAAATTATCGCCGATATTTTCAGGAGAGGGCTTTAAACTCAATGATAATAAGAGATTGAAAGTCTTTTGCCCCTACTGTCTGTGACAGATCAGATGGCAATCCGAATAAACGTAACAGGGTTGAAAATTGCCTGTCTCAATCTTGAATCAGCGAATTCGTCAGGATGAACTGTTGCAGACTTCCGGAAATCAAATTTCACTGCCTTACAGTCCGGAGATATACGAAAAGTATTATCTCCTCTCTGCTGCCATCTGAAATTCAATTTCCGGAAATCTGTATATCGCAAGATACAGGGCAGGCAGAATCTGCGAACCGGTTACATCAGTTATTAACATAAAGAAAGGAATAAAGTGCAATGACAACGGAGAATTTGGAACCTCAGAAACCGAAGAAACAAGTGACACCCACGAATCTGGAGCCTTATAAAAAAGAGATGCTGAATCAGTTGAAGGAAGCCGAAACAAAAGGCTTCACCAAAAGCAGGCTGATCGGAAAATCAAGGCCCAAAACAAAGGCACTCAAGGAGCTTGAGGAAAGCGGCGAGATCATCAATCTGGGGAGCAAAGGCAGAACTCGGTATGTTTTGAAAGAATTCGACATGCCTCTGGAAATCGGCTACGAACTTCTTGTAAAAAAAGCCGCTTCCGGCAGACCCACACTGTTCAGCCGGACAAAACTCAGAGAACTCGTGAAGGGCGCGCCTGCCAAAGTCATGAAGAAAATGGATGAGGCTATTGACCGGCTTGTCCGGGAGAAAAAACTGATCCGCCTGATATCCGGCAAGACAGCATTTTTCCTTCATGCTGCCTCGATTCAGTCTTTCATTGCTTCCGAGCTGTCCGAGCCTGAAGAAAAAGAGGCATTGTCTGTGCCTGAATCAAAACCTGAGCCGCCAGTGTCTCAGCCTGAACCGGCACAGCCTGAACCTGTGCCGGGTCTGACTATAGAGCAGGTGACAGGGGCATACCGCAGAGTCATGAACCGGGTCGGTTCTCCGAATATCGGAATATACGAATTGCAGAGAGAACTCGGCGTTCCGATGGAAATGCTGAAACCCTTTCTCCTGAAAGAAAATCAGGGCGGCAATGCGGTGCTGGTTCCCGGAGACTGGTCTGCATCTTCCGAAACGGTACGGTCCGGCGCGGTGTATATAGAAGGCAGACCGCATCTGCTGGTTCGTTTCAAAGAATGAATGTGTGCGGTCCGGAGGTCGGGAGTGGGAGAATATTCTTTCCACCGTCACAATTTGCGCTTTCCGAATTTTTTTGTAAAACGCCCAGCTTAAATAGACGCAAATCGTTTTATCGGCAAAACGGTTTGCATCTATTTTAAGTTTTGGCGTTTTACAAAAGCTCAGATTATGCTGATGGGCAGGATAACTCTCACCCCCGACCAGAACATATTAACAGTGAAAGGAGTAAAATTGAAAAAATGGAAGCCGTGCTGATATCACCTGCAAGCTCGTGTATTTTTGGTATCCCGGGCTGGATTGTTTTTCTTCTGTTTCCGATTGTCGGGGTTGCTTTGTTCACTTACATCATTGCCAGACGGCTGGCACCGTTGACACTGGCTGCTCCGGATCCGCGGCTGGACCGCATTCCCTTACGGCTGCTCAACATGCTCAAATATGCGGTCGCGCAGTACCGTCAGCCCCGCTATATGGCGGCAGGAGTCATTCATATTCTCATCTTTGCCGGTTTTATCGTTATCTCTCTGCATTCGATTACTTTGGTGATCTCCGGCATCAAAGAGGGATTCAGACTGCCGCTGATGGACGGGACTTTGGGACATATTTACGGCGTGTTCAAAGATTTTGCAGGCACTTTTGTGCTGATTGCCTGTATTGCCGCGATCATCCGCAGAGTATATGTCAAGCCTGCAAGATATGCTGTGCCGCCGCAATACGGCAAAGATCACACAGCAGAAGCGGTTTTTGTACTGCTTATGATATCGGGTCTGATGATATCGGACTCGCTGTTCGAGGGAAGCCTTGCCGCTGCTCAGATGCAGAAAGGACTGAAAACCGAAATTCTGGTTCCCCTGACGCTCAACTGGATAATGGCTCATCTCCTGAGCGGAATTTCGCTTTCTGCATTGCAGAAAATTCATCTTGTTTTTTATGTTGCCCATGAAATCATCTTTTTCTCTTTTCTGAATTTTCTCCCCATGGGAAAACATTTTCATGTTATCACCTCGCTGCCCAATGTCTTTTTGATGAAATTAGACAAAGGCACGGTGAAACCTGTGAAATGGGGAGTTGAAGAGGATAAACTCGAAGAACTCGAATCTTTCGGCGTCAAGAAATTCGGGGATTTCACATGGAAGCATATACTGGATTTCTACTCCTGCGCGGACTGCGGCAGATGTTCGGATCAGTGTCCGGCAAATGCTGTGGGACGACCTTTGTCTCCCCGCTTTATCTCCATCAAGGGACGTGAATATGCTTTTGACAAATATCCCCTGCGAGGAGATTTCAAGAAAAAAGACCCGCTCATCGGAGATATTTACAGTGAAGATGAAATCTGGTCCTGTACTACCTGCGGCGCGTGCGAGGCAGAATGTCCTATTCTCATCGAATACATTGATAAAATGGTGGATATGAGAAGAGGCATGGTTGACGGGGGCATGGTTCCCCAGTCTTTGCAGAAGCCGCTGAGTGCATTGGAAAAACGTGGCAATCCTTACGGCAAAATGGAGAAAAAACGTGCGGACTGGACAAAGGACCTGAAAAAAGAGCATGACATAGAAGTCAAAGTTCTTGAGGGAGAAACCGCAGATATCCTTTATTTTGTTGACAGTATCACATCCTATGATGACAGAATCCAGCAGATCGGCAAAGCCACAGCTCGGATTCTTTCCGTCGCAGGCGCAAATTTTGGGATTCTGGGTGCTGCGGAAAAAGACAGCGGTCACGAGGTCAGACGCTTCGGTGAGGAAATGCTTTTCATGAATCTGAAAAGCAGCAATACCGAAGCCATTCTCGAATCGGGAGTCAAACAGATTGTCACGGCCGATCCTCATGCCATGAATGCGCTGAAGAATGACTACAAGGGACTTCCGCCGGTGGAACACATCAGCCAGTTTATTGCAAGGGCAATCAAAGAAGAGAAAATCAGGCTGAAACCGGTTGAAGGAAATGATGTCTATGTTTACCATGATCCCTGCTATCTGGGCCGGCACAATGAGATATACGATGCTCCCAGAGCCGTGATTGACGCTATTCCGGGAATCAGCCGCTTGGAAATGACCAAGTGCAGAGACCGCTCCTTCTGCTGTGGCGGCGGCGGTCTGATGCTGTTCTACGAACCCACCGAGGAAACCCGTATGGGCAAGCTGAGAGTCGAAATGGCAAAAGAAGCCGGCGCGACGGTTATTGTCACAGCCTGCCCCTTCTGCATGGTAAATATTGAAGATGCCATCAAGACCAGCGGGCTGGAAGGCAAGATGAGAGCTGTTGATCTGGCGGAACTGGTTGAACAGCATCTGCTCACTGAGTAAGTAAATCGAAAAAACACCGTCTGAACCGCAGATTAAACGGAATTACGCTGATGACTCTGTGAAATCAGTAAAATCTGCGTCAATGTGCGGTTCAGACGCTCCGGCTTGTCTGTCATAGATGTCCATCCCCGATACATCTTTGTAAGTATCATCACCTGATGTCTTAAAAAACCCGAAGCATGATTCAGCACTGCAATATCAACCTCTTCCCTGGGACTGCTTAGAAGTCATTTTCGTCATCTTCATCATCCTCATCTTTATATCTTTTTTTTCTGACGGTCAGCTTGACGAATCCGATTACTGCCGTCAATGCAGACAGAAAAAAGAGAATATCATAAATGTGAATCGCCGCATAGACAAACCATGAGGTTCTTTTTTTCACAGACTCATACCACTTGGCTTCAAGTGCCTGAAAAGACATGAAAAGGCTTTTCTGAATAGCGGTGTCCGCATCATCGCCTGCTTTAAGACAAGCGAGTATTTTTAACAGACTTGACTCACCGAAGGTCTCTGTGATATATGTCACCATGCTTCTGCTCTGGTTATATGCCAGTATAAGCCCTCTTTTTTCCATCGGAAACCGGTATGTCAGGGAACGGAAAGGGATATAGTTGCCTGTCAGCACCGCTTCGTCGAGCAGCGATTCTTTTTTTGCTGTCAGAAGTTCCGATATGCCGCCGCAGACCCATTGCGCGACGCCTTCATCCAACCATCTTGGCAAATCGGCTTTTTGAATGTGATAATGAAGCAGAAGGTGACAGAGTTCATGTTTCAGGGTTATCTCAAGCGTAAACGGGTCCATGCCCATTTTCGAGTAGTCAATCACAATATGATTTTTCCGAGATACGGCAAAGGCGACAAAGAGATCGTGACCTGCCATTTTCTGAAAGATATCCTCATCTTTGATCAGCACGATGACAGGTCTGAATCTGCATTGCCACCCGAGCAAAGTTTCCAGTTCTGCCCTGATTGCCGGATAGATTGCCATGACTTCTTTCGCGGCAGTCTCCGGCGCGGCATCAAAAATAACAACAATATCCTTGTTTTCAATGCCGTGCCGCTGCTCTGCCTCACAGATCAGTTGAGACATCACAACATACAGAAATATGAAGAACAATTTTTTGATCACTCAGAAACCTTCGGAATTTTATCTTTGAATTTTTCGGAAACCTGTTTTATATAATTCCCACTGGCATAATCTGCGCTTTTGTAAAACGGTTTTGCAAACCGTTTTATCGGAAAAACGATTTGCATCTGTTTTAAGTTTTGGCGTTTTACTGAAAATTCGGAAAGCTCAAATTATGACGGTGGTAAGAATAGTTCTGACTTTATGTTTCAGGCAATTTTTATATTGTGAATTCGAGCTTGACAACTTTAACAAAATCTGTCAAATCTGTCCGAATTGCAAACATCGGAATATTAACAACAGATTTCACATCGGAATATTAACAACAGATTTCCGAAAAGTCAAGCGACTGTCTGTTCATGATGCGGGTCAGACAGAAATGTCTGACCCACCGAATATTACGGTCGGTCGCTTAGTGCCAAAATGTAATTTTGGCACTCCTCCTGTTAAAAAAGTTTAAGACTGAGATGAAAAGGGAACTGCCATGTTAAAAATGACTCTTCTGATCTTCGCCAAGATTCTGCGCTGTTTTTATTTTTTCCTCTGCTTATATGTTCTGCTGCCAATCTCTTCATTTTCTTGGGCAGGAGACATAAATCCCGCAGACATTCCCTCAGATCTGTCAGAGTGGAAATCCTGGGTGCTTCACACAGTTCTGCCCTTCGGATTACAATAACGGCGAGGGCTATCGCTGTGTCTGGCCCTCCCGTCTGACGGTATTTATTGAGTCTTCGGGCGGACGATTCGAACAGGAATGGATTATTTTTGCAGAGGCTTGGATACCGTTGCCGGGTGATGCAGAAAGATGGCCCCGGGAAGTCAAACTAAACCATGTAGAAATTCCGGTAATCAATCGGGACGGCGCTCCGTCAATATATGTGAAGCCCGGAGAACACCGCATCGAAGGCATATTCAAATGGACCGAAATGCCGGAGACTCTCCGCATTCCTCCGGGTGTAGGCTTAGTCAGTCTTTTTATTGACGGACAGGCGGCAAATTTTCCTTTATTGGATAAAAACAGCCGCTTATGGCTGCAAAAACGTGAATCCTCCGAAGCTCGGGAAGAAGACCGGCTGGGTGTAGTCATTTATCGTCTGCTGGATGATGCTATTCCCATGACTGTTACGAATCTTATCCAACTCAATATATCGGGGCGTTCCAGAGAAATCAGACTTGAAGACATTCTTTTGCAGAATGCGGTTCATATAAATCTCGAAAGCCAACTTCCGGCAAGAATCGGACCTAAAAACGAGATCATGTTTCAGGCACGTCCGGGGCGATGGGAAATCCGGATTTTCAGCCGTTTCGAATCGCCGGTGCATGAGATCGGACCCGTTAAAGGGGCTTACGGTCAGGAAATCTGGTCATTCAAGCCGGAACATCATCTCCGTATGGTAAAAGTCGGCGGCGTTCCTTCTGTAGAGCCGACTCAGACCGATATTCCGGCGGACTGGAAAACCTATCCCGCATATATCGTAGAACCGGATTCGAAAATCAGTTTCGAAGAAATCCGCCGGGGAGACCCTGATCCTGCGCCGGACCGTCTGAATCTGAACCGTATCTGGTGGCTTGATTTCGACGGAACCGGCTTTACCGTGCAGGATACGATCACCGGTGCAATGAGCAGACAATGGTATCTTGCCATGAATCCCCCGGGAGTTCCGGGCAGGATTTCTGTTGAAGGAAGAGACCAGTTGATTACGCTTCAAAGCAGCGGAAAACCGGGCGTAGAACTGCGCCGGGGAGAACTTCGTCTTGTGGCAGAATTGAGATATGAGCGAAGAGAACGAGTCATTCCCGCGGTGGGCTGGGATCACGATTTTCAGAGCGTATCCGGCGAAATCCGTCTGCCTCCGGGATGGCGGCTGCTGACCGCAAAAGGAGCAGATGTCCTGCCCGGAACATGGTTTCAGCGATGGACTCTGCTCGATTTTTTTATGGTGCTGATTATTGCTGTCTCGGTATGGAAACTCAGAACAGCAGCATCAGGAATTCTTGCTCTGGTCGCAATGGTTCTGATTTATCATGAGCCGGACTCACCAAGCCTCGTATGGCTGCATATCATTGCCGCGCTGGGATTGCTGCGGGTGCTGCCTCAAGGTAAGATAAAAAAAATAGTCATACTATGGGGCGCAACTGCGCTCACGGTGTTGATAGTCATAGCGATTCCTTTTATGGTACAGCAGATTCGTATCGGCATGTATCCGCAACTGGAATATGACAGAGGCATTGAAACAGATATCTCGTATCAGTCTCTCGGCGCCGGTTCGGCAGTACGCTCCGAAGTTCCGATTTCAACGTCTTACAAGGAAAAGTCGTCTTATGAGATGCCTTCTCCTTCTCAGATGCTTCAGAACAAAAATATCTATCTCCGCAAACAGGCTGTCTTTACTCAGGATCCCAATGCCCTGATTCAGACCGGTCCCGGACTGCCTTCATGGAACTGGCGGTCAGTCCGCATGAACTGGAACGGACCGGTGAGCAGAGATCAGCAACTGCGACTATGGCTGATCTCTCCCCGCTTGAATTTTGTTCTCGCATTTCTGCGAGTCATTTTTCTCGCAGGTCTTATCATTGCTCTTATTCATCCCAAATATTGGCGGTCTCTGCTAAACGGGGACAGTCCGCAGACCTATCCCTACGTCGGAAAAGAAGCGGTTCTGTCTCTCTTCGCTGCCTTGTGGCTGATGTCTCCCATATCAGCGGACTGCCAAGAGAAAAATGGAGAGATTTCGGAATCGGAATCTGTTCTATCTTCGGGAACTTCCTGTTATCCATCTCCGGAATTGCTACTGGAACTTGAGAACCGGCTTTTGGAAAAACCTGATTGTCTGCCTTTCTGTGCAGACTGCAACCGGATGGAACTGACTGTCACAGATGAGACAATACAAGTCATGATGGAAATCCATGCCGCGTGCGAGACCGCAATTCCCTTGCCCGGAAACTCGGAGTCATGGATTCCTCAGGCTGTATTTCTGGATCAGCAGCCGATCAAAGCCTTGTCGAGAGATGCAGACGGGATGCTGCTGGCTTTGGTTCCTCAAGGTATCCATAAATTCATCCTGACCGGCAGAACTGGAGCAGGCAATACTATTCAAATTCCTCTGCCCTTAAAACCCCATCAGGCTGCGTTCACAAGCGAAGGATGGGATGTGCAGGGAATTCTTCCCGGTGGCAGAGTCGAGGCGAGTATTCAACTGACACGGCTGAAAAAGAATGACTCCGAGCCGATTTCCGGGCAAGGCAGTACTATTCCGCCTTTTCTCCATATAGAACGCGTACTGCATCTCGGACTCACATGGGAAGTCAGCACAACGATTACTCGTCTGACGCCTCCGGGGACTCCTGTAGTCATATCGGTGCCGCTGCTTAAAGACGAATCTGTTACTACGGCTGAAATTCATACGGAAAAAGGAGCAGCCTTAATCAATATGAACGCGGCAGCGACAGAGATTCAATGGTCTTCTTCTCTTAAAATGTCTCCTGAAATCCAGTTGCGCTCGCCGGAGTCCGTTCCCTGGACCGAAACATGGATTGCAGATGCCAGTCCGATATGGCATTGCGATCTTTCGGGAATTACCGTGATTCACCATCAGGATGAAGCAGGGCATTGGCGTCCTACATGGAAACCCTGGCCCGGAGAATCCGTAACAATCAAGATATCAAGACCCGAAGCCATTCCGGGTCAGATGCTGACTATTGACTCGGCGGTCCTGAACTGGACTCCCGGCGAGCGGGTAAACAAAGCAGCCCTGAATCTGAGCATACGGACCAGCCGGGGGGGTCAGCATGAAGTAATTCTGCCGGATGAGGCAAAGCTGCAACTCGTAAAAATCAATGACAAAAGTCAGCCTATTCGTCAGGAAGGACAGAAAATCGTCATTCCTCTGCAACCCGGAACTCAGACGATCTATGCAGAATGGTATCAGGCTTCAGGGAATTTGATGAAACTCAGGGGACCTAAGGTCAGAATCGGCGATCAGGCGGTAAATGCGAATGTGACGTTCAATATGCCTCGGAATCGCTGGATTCTATGGACATCGGGACCTCGTCTCGGTCCCGCGGTGCTGTTCTGGAGTTATCTTTTTATAGTAATTCTGGCAGCCATCTGTCTCGGCAGAATTCCTCTGACGCCCCTGAAAACAGGACATTGGATACTGCTGGGTCTGGGACTGACTCAGGTATCTCCGGTAGTTGCACTCCTGATAGTGGGATGGCTCATAGCTCTCGGTCTGCGTAAAAATCATGCTCCGGATCACTGGTTCCGGTTTGACGGAATGCAACTGCTTCTTTCAGTATGGACTCTGTCCGCGCTGATGAGTCTTTATCAGGCTGTCAGAAACGGATTGCTGGGCATTCCGAATATGCAGATATCCGGCAATGCCTCAAGCGATTTCAGCCTTCACTGGACTCTGGACCGGATAACAGAATTCATGCCTCAGCCCTATACATTTTCTCTGCCCATCTGGGTCTATCATGTGCTGATGCTGATCTGGGCATTGTGGCTGGCAATGTCTCTTCTGAAATGGCTGCGCTGGGGCTGGCAGTGTTTCAGTGATACGACACTTTGGAAAACGGTGCCGATTCGGAAGGCTATGAAAAATGAGTGAAACTCAGCAGATCAGAAAGTTTGATCTCATTCCCACGCGGAGCGTCAATGTCGTTAAGTCAGGCGCGAAATCGGTTCATCCGGAGTGCAAAAATTGTATTTTTGCAAAGAGGGCTGTGCAAAAATATAATTTTTGCACTCCTCCTCCCGCCTGACTTAATGGCATTGACGCGGAGCGTGGGAACGAGAATTGCAAGTGCGTAACTCCTATATCTATTAAGAGGAAACCTGCTCATGCCGCTCTCAAAACAGGAAATCAATCGGAAACTGTTTCATTTTGTCGGACTCTTTCTGCCCATCGGAATTTTTTACTTCCCGATGATTTTCGGAATCTCCGACATAATAGTCATTGTCATTCTGGCGATATTGCTCATCACGTCTGTTTTTATTGAGAAATTACGTTTCAGACATCCGGATATCAACAAGATATTTCAGACCTGTTTTCGTTCCATGCTCAGAAATGAAGAGCGTGAAAACCTGACCGGTTCGACATGGCTTATCGGCTCCGCGCTGATATGCTCCATCCTGTTCCGCACGCTGCCGCATATCTCCTTTATCGCCTTGACTCTGTTCATTATTGGGGATGCCGCAGCCGCACTGGTCGGTCAGGGAATCGGAAAAATAAAGATCGGAAAAAAAACCCTCGAAGGGTCAATAGCCTGTTTCCTTGTCTGTACAGTAATTTTTTCAGGCATATTCCCATTTCTTCCATTTCTTTTGGACAGATGGGGCGGGTCAGTGCCGCTGCCCCTTATCCTTGTAACCTCCCTTGCGATTACCGTGTTCGAACTCATACCGTTAAGAGTTACAGGAAATCTTACAATAAATGACAATCTTGCTGTGCCGGTCATAGCAGGTTTTGTCATGAAATATTTTTATCCGGTTTTCTGATCTGAAAATTCTTTTATTGTTTTTTTTTTCAAGATAGGGTAAAGACGGTTTAAGAAAAATTTCCGTGAAAATTGCATATTTTTGTTCAGAAAGGAAAGCGTCTGATGAAAGTTCTGATTTGCGGCAAAGGAGGGAGCGGAAAAAGCACCGTCTCCGTTCTGATTGCAAAAAATCTTAAAAACAGAGGATACAAAGTGCTGCTCGTGGATGCCGATGAATCCAATTCGGGACTCCACCGTCTGGCAGGATGTTCATCGCCTGTCATTCTTATAGACAGCCTCGGGGGCAAAAAAGGGGCAAAAGATAAGATGATTCAGGCATTTTCAAAGGAAAGCGCGGGGATGATGCTCAATCAGAAATGGCGGATCAGAGATATTCCTGACGATTATCTGGCATCGGCAGATGGTATCAGCCTGCTGACCGTGGGCAAAGTTCATCACTTGGGCGAAGGATGCGCGTGCATGATGGGAGCAGTCTCCAAAACTTTTCTGTCCAATCTCGTTGTCGGAAATGACGAATTTGTCATTGCAGATACCGAAGCCGGGGTCGAGCATTTCGGCAGAAATGTATCACAAGGATGCGATATGATATTGGATGTGGTTGATCCAGCATTCGAATCTTTCATGCTCGCGGAAAAAATACAGGAGATGTGCCATGATGCAAAGATTCCTGTATTTTTTGTATTGAACAAGGTTGAGGAACAGGTCAGAGAAGCAATGTTCAGACATATACCGCGGGAAAAAGTCATTGCCGAAATTCCGAAAGACCATGATATTTTTATGGATTCCCTTGAAGGCAGGGAACTGGGCAAAGAACTTCCGGAAATAAACCGAGCGTGTGAATTTATTGAGAGCCTGAAAAGAAAACAATAAGGAAAGGACAGGATGAATATGCGGCAAAGCAGATTGATGCGGACGGGAATCATACTGACGGCTGTACTTTTTTTCATCACAGCCGCGGGGTGCGGGGATTCACAGTGGGTCAAAAAAGGGACATCTCTGTTTCAGAAGAAAAAAGAGCTTGCGCCCAGATATCTTGATTTTGAAGATATTCTGATTCCGGGCGAATTGGAAGTTGACAAGAAATCGGTCTATCAGTCCCCCGGATTTTCAGGCGGGGTTCTGACATTGAAGGGAAGAGTGGATATGATTTCGCTGGTCACTTTTTTCACAGCCAATATGCCCAAAGACAGTTGGATTGTTGTAAGCGAATTCAAGTCCCCGCGTACCAAGCTCTTGTTTCAAAAGGACAGGAAACGCTGTGTCATCAGCATTTCCGAAGGGATTTTAAAAACCGAAGTGGAAGTATGGGTCGCGCCCACAACAGAAGAAGGCGTACCCGATAACGGGCTGTTAAGATAGCGGAATCGGTCAGCTTTTATGCGGTTGAGTTTTCAAATTTTATTAAAAATGAAAGGAAGCACTATGAAAAGTAAGAAATCGTTGTATTGGGTAATGGCCGCAGCGATATTCTTTTGTCTGGCGGTAATTCCTCAGACTGCTTTGTCGGAAGAGGAAAAATTCGAACCTCTGCCCGGGGAAGGAAAAAAATGTCA
>JFJP01024886.1_pt1 | contig 12628 bp, 4 predicted proteins | sample 431651 | NCBI WGS metagenome assembly JFJP01 (sample SAMN02602958, study PRJNA72255) | Microbial mat metagenome, whole genome shotgun sequencing project. | biome: fresh water; feature: sink hole; material: water; isolation source: purple microbial (photo- and chemosynthetic) mats found in... | reverse complement strand
AAAAGTGTATAGACTTTTCGCTGGAGTGCAGGTTTAGTGATTTAGAGGATTTGTATCCTTTACCTACGCCAAGTACCTACCTACTACCCATACACTCGAGTAATAAATCTGTGTGGTTCTTCGGTGCTGCTGATTAGATCGAGGTAACCTGAGCGGAGAGAGAGCTCGGTCGACTGTGGTTGGGTGGTGCTGGAGGGAAAAACTAGCGCATCCTCTCTCTCCATTGTTTAATTACTATTCAATTCGATGGTTAATTAGAGGCCTGGAGGCTAGTCTTCGGGGTTGAGGCTCGGGTCGTCCGCCGGGTCTGGGTTGGCCAGTTGGTCCGAGGTGTCGGACTCCTGGTCGTCTTCGAAGCCTTCGTTCTCGGACAGGAGGTCCAGGTTCTTGCTGCGCTTGGCTTTGTAGACGAAGAAGCCGGCGAGGTACCGCAGGTTGCCGATTTTGAAGTGTCGGAAGCTGCGCACGTTGGTGGCTTCCTTGTGCACGGCGACGTAGGAGTTGGCCAGCTCGCGGAGGTTCTTGATCTTCTTGAGGTTCTTGATGTTGAGCATCAGCTTCTCTTTGCTGCCCTTCTCGTCGACCTGCTGCACCGTCGCCTGCACCTGCGAGTGGCGGGCCAGGTACAGCAGCGGCGTGAACTCGAGGCGGATCTCGGGGAAGGGTCTGTTGATCTGCAGGAGGGCGGCCTGGATCTGTTGAGCGGGTGCTACCTGGGCGACTTTCTTCTCGGTCTCGGACTTCTCCGCGATGAGCGTCTCGTCTTCAGGCTTGTCTGCTTCGAGTCGCTCCTGCTCTCGGTTCGCGTCTGCCTGCTTGCCGGACTGGGGCTTCGAAGCGCTGACCATGAGGTAGACTCGACTCGAAGTGTGCGAGCCGTCTGGAGACAGGAACTCGACCGACCCGAAGACTTCGCGCAGCACCTGCACCTCTTCTCCGAGCTTGAGCGTGAGGCGAGTGACGCCTTCAGCCGTGGCGTACATGAGCACGAAGTTCGAAGCCATCTCGTCCCAGAACTGCTGAACCGCTGCTACCTTCATCTCGAAGTTGTGCGTGCTGGCCAGCAGACTGGCAGCGAGCTTGGCCGAGAAGAGCGCGCCTTTGCTGGTGCCTTCCCTGGAGTCGCGCAGCTCGCGGAAAGCGTCTCCTTGTCTGAGCATGAACTGCTTCATGAGGCCGCTCGAGAAGATGCTCTCTTCCATCTTCTTGAAGGCGCGGATGAGCGAGGTCGACTTGAGGTGGTTGTAGATGATGTAGAAGTACTTCTTGACGTCTTCGAAAGATGCGAGGCTTTCGGGGAGGTCGAAGAGCGCGGCGAGCGACTGGTAGCCGTTGCGCTGCTGGGTCGCTTTGCCGGTCGAGTAGGAGTTTTTGCGGAGTCCGCGAGGCACGGGTATCGGCCGGATGAGGTCGAGGGTCGAGGCCGGGGCGTCTCGCGGCTTGTCGTCGTAGACGATGCTCAGGTCTTGGTCTCTGCAGGAGGAGCTGGGGGAAGACTGCATCGCGAAGCTCTCGCTGCTGGAGACTCTGATCTGGCTCGAGATGCGCTTCTTCTTGTCTGCAGAAGTCCAGAGCGCGTCGAAGTCTCTGAAGTCGGTTCCGAGCTTGGGCTTGTCGCCCAGGTCGAGCTGGTGGAGGTAGCGGATGACGTCGCAGAGGAACCTGGGCTGGAAGGCTGCGAAGGAGGCTTCTTTGAGCGTCGTCGTGTAGGTCCTGCAGAACTTGGGGCAGTAGAAGACCACCTCGTAGAGCTTGAAGAGAGAGTTCTTGCTCACGGTGACAATGTAGTAGGTCGCCTCGATCTTGCGGATGCAGGAGTAGACCACCGAGATCTTCCTGCTGAACACCTCTGCCTTCTGCTGGTGCTTCGGGCCTTTCGAGTTGCCGAACTTCGAGTAGACGTTCTTCGCGTAGTTGGCCCAGTCGTCGCCCATCTCTTTGTCGAGCTTGAAGACCGGACTGCGGTAGAGCTTGGTCTTTTGGACCTGGAAGAATGAGAGGATGAAGCGGAGCACGAGGATGAAGAGCGCTTTGGGAGGCGTCTTGATCAGCTTGTTTCGGAAGTCGGCCAGAGTCTCCGTCCGGGGGAAGAGGTTGAGGATGAGGTCTTTGGTCGCGAAGAAGGCTTTGATGTCTTTCCAGGCGAGCGGGACTTTGTAGGCTTTGATTCTGGAGCACTTCGGGGTGATCTCGAAGAGGACGAGGAGGTCTTCGCAGTCGAGGATGATGTTGTTCTCGTCTCTGATCCTGCGCCTGATCGACTCGATGGTCTTGAAGATCCTGTCTGCCGCCGTCGGACTGGCCTGGCCCGCAGGGAGCCGGTCGAGCCTGCCCGGGTACATGTTGGTGGTCTCCTGGGCGAGCTGCACGGAGCGGCCCCACTTCTCGAAGTTGAGCAGCGACGGCTCGGGGTCGAGCGCCCTGCGGACTTTGCGCTGGAAGATCTTCTGCTTGACGTACGAAGGGTCGTCGGACTGGATGGCTGCTTCTCCGAAGAAGACCTTGGACAGGTGGAAGATGCGGTTCGCGAGCGTCTCGAAGAAGCTGCTGGCCATGGAGTCGGTGTCGCAGTACATGCGTCGCTGTTCGGCCGAGGGCTGGCGGACGAGCAGCAGGAAGACGTTCGCGGTGACGTACGCAGGGCCCAAGCCGCAGATGTCTTCGGTGAACAAGAAGCTGAAGCTGTTGAACTTGAGGCCGGGCATCCTCAGGTTCAGCATCTGCTGCGTCGAGGTGACCAGCGCGTGCTTGAACCGGTCCTGCAGAAAGTCGCCTTCGAAGAAAAACTGGTCGCGCAGGGCCGAGTTTTTGACTGCTTGGTTCACGATGAGGCCCAGGGAGAAGTCGCCCGAGTTCTCGCTGAGGCGCTCTGCGGAGGTCATGCGGATCTGCGTCTGAGACTGGTCTTTGCCGGCGGCCCTGTCTTTGGCGGGCTTGCGGGCGAAGTAGACGAAGGCGCTGGTGGAGGCTTCTTCGGAGCTGATCCAGCTGTACCTGGTGCGGTACTTGAAGGGGATCGGCGAGGGCTTGGTCCGCAGGAAGCTCGTGAAGCACATGAACTGGAAGACCTGCCCCGAGACCGCCCCGCAGCCAGCAGGCCTGAGCGAGAGGATCCTGAGGAGCATGAGGATTTTGTGCGGGTCGCAGACGGCGAACTTGTGGACGACACCTCGCTGGAACTTCTGCCGGATGGTGATGCGGAGGACCTCGAGTCTGCAGGCCCGGACGACGACGGTGAACGTGAGGAAGAGCGAGAAGAGGTCATGCTGCAGCGAGTTCCGCAGCAGCCGCAGCTCGGCACTGTCCGAAAACCTGCGAGCCAGTCTGACCTCGAAGACGCTGTCGAGGGGCCGGCCTCGGCTGCCCTGCTCGAGCCGGACTGCCAGCGCTGCCACGTCAGTGTTGAAGTTGGCCGAGTTCGACTGCAGCATCTCTTCGAAGAGACCGTGCACGTAAGAGTAGTGGTCGAGGTCTGTGGGCTTGAAGATGTCCACGATGGTCTTGTGTTTCTGCGCGTGGTACCTTTTGACCGCCGTGGCCAGCGGCATCTTCGTGTTCGTGTAGACCTGCGCGCTTTTGTGGATGACCTGCAGCTGGTGTTCGAAGATCTCCAGCTTGGCTGCGATGTCTCCGATCTCTTGCAGTGGCATCAGCAGTGCGTTTGCGTTGAAGACTTCGTTGTAGGCTGCGTCGAAGGCTCGAGTGACCTGCTCTCGCACGGCCTGTCGCCTGCCCCGACCCGCTGCAGCGACTGCGCGCTTCTCCTCGGGGTTGCTCGGCTTGTTCTGGTCGGTCAGCACTTTGCTCGAAGACTTGGAGATGGCGGTTTCGAGCGAGTTGAGCGAGTGCTGGAAGCTGAACTTGAGCGGCTTCTTCGCGTTGCTGCCTTTGAGGTAGCTTTCGAAGTTGCCGTGCAGTCGCAGGTCGATGGTGCAGACGGTGGCGTTCGGGATGATCGAGCTGCGGGGTTCGCTCAGCCTGCACATGCGGTGGATGACTGCGTTGTCGAGGAACTTGGCGTAGGGGTCCAGGTAGAGGTTCAGCTTGTCCCACTCGACCTCGTACTCCCCGATGACTTTCCGCTGGAACATGCGCTCGTCCATCTCGAACTTCAGCCAGGAGTACAGCGCCTTCTCGCGCAGGAAACAAACCAGCTGCCAGCTGTTCTTGTTGATCATGCTGACCGCTGCCTTGCGCAGGTAGCTGCCGTTGCAGCCCGAAGCCAGCACGTGCTGCACCAGCGTCTTTATTCGACTCACCGACGGACTGCTCTTGAAGAGGTCGAAGTCTGCGAAAGACGCACGCATCTGCTTGATCAGTGCTTCTTTGTGCACCAGACTGTTCAGGTTCCAGACTGACGCAGATGGCCCTGCAGGCAGACTCCAGAAGAACAGCAGGTGGATGAAAGACATCTTCGAGGAGTTCTTGTAGTTCGAGCTGCCGCGGAGTTTCTTGACGATGTAGTTCTTGAACTCCGCATCTTTCTCGACGACGAGAGCTTGCGAGGTGCTGTCCATTCTGGTGTAGTTGAGGAAGTCCTGCGCGTCGAGCTCGCTCTTCCTGCCTTCGAGTGCTTTGGCTTTGAAGATGCGGTTGTGGCTGATGTCGACCTGGATCTCGATGGTTTTCTGGAGGAAGGCGAGGACGAGCAGTAGCGTCAAGTTGTCCAGAAGCGACTCATCCTTGACTTCTCTGAGGTGGCGCTTGTACATGCCTTCGAAGGAGTCGGGGTCTTCGTTTCTGCTCGAGTCTTTCGGGTCTTCTTTTTCGAAGAGGTGCGAGTTGCGGATGTCTTGCAGCCTGTCTGTGTCGACGATGGCCCAGATGTCGATCGAGTAGTAGTCTTCGCCGATGTGGGAGAAGCGGTTGACTGTTCGGCCGAGGAAGAGCTTGAGGTACCTGTCTGCGGGGCTGGAGTCTGTTTTGAGGATCTGCAGCTTGGCCTTGAACATGGTCAGGAAGTGCGTCGCCCAGCACTTGGCTGTCTTGGCGGCCTCTGCGTGTCTGGTGTTCGTCTGCTGCTTGAGGTAGGTCTTGGACTCGAGGGGTTTGGGGGCGCCGAGTCGGGGGTCTTCGAAGGGCCTGAGAGACAGGATGAGGCTGAGCTTGCTGCGGTTTCTCTGCGCGATGAGCTGGTGCAGCCACTTCTCGAGGAAGAGGTAGTAGCCGAAGTTGAGGCCGAACTCCGCCAGGCCGTCGATGATGCTGGAGACCTGCACGAAGTTGGAGCCGCTGCGCTGCTCGTGGTCGCTGGAGAAGCCGGTGACGCGTTTGAGGATGAGCGACTCGACGAGGGAGAAGAGCAGACAGACGTTGTCGAGGAAGACCTGCAGCGCCTGGACGTCTACGCGAAGGTACTGCTTGAGGCCTCTCTTCAGGCGGTAGACTTCGTCGAGGGGCTCGCGGTAGTCGATGAACTGGATATCGAGGCCCCAGCCGAGTTCCTGCAGCAGCTTCTTGTAGGCCTTCTCGTCTGCGCCGAGCAGCAGCTTGCGCTCTTTGCTCGGCATCACGAAGAGCCGCTCCATGTACTGCGACTTGAACTCGGTGTAGATGATCGGCCAGTAGGTCTGGAAGACGTACTTGACCGAGAGCGAGAACTGCTCGAGACTCGAGACCACGTTCTTGCTGACCGGCAAGTCGAGCACGGCAGAGATGTGTTCGTCGCAGTTGGGGGTGTCTGTCTGCGGCAGCTGGTTCTTGCGCGAGGATCTGCTTTCTCGGAAGCGCTCGTTGACCAGGCCGTACAGCTCGAGCTTTCTGGACCTGAGTCTGATGCCGAAGCGGAAGCGACGCAGCTTCTGGTCCAGCGAGAAGACTGCGAGTCTGTAGTCTGCCTTTTCGATCTCTGCGCGGGAGTTCTCGAAGACGTACGCGTTGTAGGAGTCGAGGTTTTTTTTCCTGCGCCTGGGCGAGGAGGAGGAGAGCTTCTCGATGGAGTTGCTCGGAGAAAGCTCGTGGGGCGAGTCTTCCTGCGACTGCGCGTGGGGGAGGTCGCTCGAGGTGGGCATCCTGGGCAGCTTGGGCTGTTCTGCGGCCCTTGAGAAGATGGCGGGAGAGGCTGGGGTTCGGGGCTTGGCTTGCTTGCGGAGGACGGCGAGTCGCAGGTCGTACCAGGGCTCGGAGTTGAGGCCGAAGCGCAAGCGGTCGAGACAAGAGCTGAAGCTGCGCTGGAAGACGGGGTCTTGGCTGCGTCTGCGGCTGCGCGGCTTGTCGGACGGGGAGGCGAGGAGTTCTGGCAGGAACAGCTCGAGCGTTTGGGTGGCGCGGAAGAAGCGACGCCTGGCCTTGAGTTCTTTGTCCGAGCGGTCTCCTTCGACCTGCAGGAGCAGTCTGGTCGCGGCGGAGTCGAGGGTTGCTTTGTACTCCTGGGAGAAGCGCGAGTGCTTGGAGAAAGACTGCGAGTAGCCCAGGGGTTTTTCTTCGACGGCTCGCACGCTGTTGACTTTGTTCAGGTCTTCTCCGGGGAGCAGGGCTTGGAGCCGCTTCTCGAGGAAGGTCGGCAGCTTTTTGTTCAGCTTGGCTGCGAGCTGCAGCTTCCTGGCTTCGGCCAGCTGAGCGAGCTTGGCGATGAACTTGGCGAACTGGGTTTTGAGGAGCGCGTCGGTGTGGGGGCCGCAGTGGTTGAGGATGACTGTGCGGTAGTACTCGTCGAAGTTTTTGAGGTCGGGGTTGTGCAGCTCGAAGCTCTGCGCGATGCAGTTGCGGAAGAGCAGACTGACGAAGCGCTTGCTGTCGAAGACCGTGGAGAAGCCGAGGTCCACTTCTGCGACCTGCAGCTTGTTGAGTCGCTTCTTGCTGGAGTTGTTGGTGTCCTTCGCGTAGTGCTCGGTGGTTTTTTTTGAGAGGTGGCTGTGCGTCGGGAGGTGGCGCTTGAGCTTCCGTAGGTTTTCGCTGTTCATGTAGATGACTTCCTGCATCTTGATCTCGATGAAGTGCTTGTCGAAGTTGCCCACGAAGGTCGGGAAGTAGTAGTCCATCTCGAGCTGCGTGGTGTAGTCGAAGACCGTGTGGTGCGGGGAGTACTCTTTGAAGCCGACTGGGTGGAGGATCCTCGGCAGACTGGTGAACTCTGCGATGAGCGCGAGGTAGTTTTTGAGGTCGTGGTTGGTCATCTTTTCGGTGCGACTGATGCACTCGCGCAGAGAGAGGAAGAACGGCGTCTTGAACTTGCCCTTGTTTTGGGTTTGGCTGACGAAGTCCCAGATCTTGGTGTGGAAGGCCATGGTGGTCTGCCACTCGCGGGTGCAGGCGGTGAGGATGTGGGTGTAGCGCTTCTTGCTGTCGTAGATGCGGTCGAAGAGGTCGACGTCCATCGAGATGATGTCGTTGGGTTTTTTGGTGGGGTAGGCGTGGGGGTCGCACTCTTGGAGGAGGTAGAGGGTGTTCGAGAAGATGAAGAGGTTGTTGATGATGAAGGTCAGGGCGCGCACGTACTGGTGCGTCTCGTAGAGCGAGCTGAGCAGCTTGTTGTTGTACTTGAGGTAGATCTGGTTCAGGTAGAGCAGGTCGTCCACCTTCTCCGACTTCTTCTCGCCGTCTTTCAGGATCCGAGGCCGCGTGATGTCGACTCTGTCAATCGAGTCGAGCATGTGCAGGTAGTTCTGGATGAAGATCGCTGCTTGTGCGTAGTCTTTGAGGCGCAGCGCGACGTCGCCTGCCTGCTTGAAGATTTCTTTGAGTTCGGTGACGGAGATGCACTCGGAAAGGCGGTTGTCCATGAGGTCGTAGATGAAGGGCAGCTTGGAGTGGAGGTCGAAGAGGGTTTTGTGCCACTCGAACAGCGAGATGTCTCGGTAGACGGGGTTTTTGGGGACTTCCCGCTCTTTCTCGCCGAGGTAGTGCACGAGCTGGTCGCGGATGCAGTAGTACTTGCAGTAGGCCGCGACGTAGATGTTGATGCTCGGCTTGTTCGCTTCGTACGACTTGCAGAGGATCACGTAGCCTCGCTCGAAGTTGCGCTTCGAGACGAAGTACGAGAAGAAGCAGAAGCCGAGGAAGAAGTCCGAGAGCTGCCAGTCGATGCGTTCTTTCGAGCGCTTCTGGATGACCTCGAGGACTCGGGCTTGGATCTGGCTGCTCTGGATCTGCCTGGTGAACGGGTCTCCGGGCTGGCCTTCGAAGTTCCTGAGCTGGATGAGCTGGCAGAGCTGTTCTTTGAGAGGCTGGAAGGCTTCTTTGGTGAGCGGCGAGTTGCGGATGCGGCCGAGGACGTCTCTGCTTTTCCTGCTGACGTGTGAGAGCATGGACTTCAAGATCTTCTCGGTGAGGTAGACGAAGCGGTGGAAGTCGATCACGTTTCTTTTGGGTCTGAAGGGCGAGGTTTCTTTCATGCAGTTGGTGAGCTTCTTGCCTGCGAACTCGATGGACTCCGAGGCGAACCTGGTCACATCGAGGAGGTCTTCGCGGTTGTCTCTGCGTAGCGGTCTCTGCTGAAGCGGTCGAGGATTTCGAAGAGACGCTTGTTGCGGGCGAAGGAGCTCATGAACTGGAAGCGCTTGCCGGAGTTGTAGTGCTTGACGACTTTCTGGCCGTAGAGGTGTGCGAGCTTGTTCTTTTCTCGCTCGGCCATGAGGTCTTTCTTGGCCTCGACGATGCAGAGGAAGCGTCGCTCGGTGTCGATGTTCGAGTAGACGAACATGCGGATGTTTTTGGAGATGACGTAGTCCAGCTCGTTGATGTGCGGGAAGATCTCTCTCCACAGCTTGAGCGCTTCTGAGTCGATGGCTGGCTGGTGCGAGTCTGTCGAGTTGCCTCGCTTCGAGCTCGCTGTCGAACTAGACCGCAGCAGCTGTTTCTGCAGCCCGTCAGTCGAGTACTTGCGTCGGATCATGAAGTTGCGGCTCTGCGCCATCTGCTTGTCGCCGAAGGTGAAGCTGGTCGCTTGGGCCAGCTGGCCCTGCAGCGTCGAGGAGAAGTCTTGCATGCCCGAGTTTTCCAGCGAGTCGCGGACCACGGTCCTGCTCTTCGGGGTCATGTCAAGCTTTTTGCTGGGGACTTGCTCGAACTTTAGCTTCTGCGCGAACTTAGAAGTCTTCTTGTGTTTGTTCGAGTCTTCCTGGTCTGACTGATCGCTGGATCGACCCAGCTTGCTGGTCTCCGGCACGTAGTCTTCCTTCGTCAGCAATGAAGCGGTCTTCCTTTTGATCGGAGCGACTGCTGACGGGAATTTCTCAAAGTCTTTTAAGACCAGAAAAACTTTTCTGTTTTCATCGAATTGCAACATGAGAATAATAATGGACGAGCTCAACCCTAGATCAAAAGTTTACGAACTCAAAAAGCAGAGGAAGGAAGAGCTCGAGTCGAAGAATCCGCTCAAAGGAGAAGAGCTGCTGGAGTACTCCAACCTAGAAAATGAGCTAAGCAAGTTCGAGTACCAGCGGTTCAGACTGCACAAAGAATACGAAAAGCATCTCAAGCAAGAAGAGAGGAACCGCAGAATCAACGAGGAAGAGGTCGAGAACCAAAGCGCGACCAGTCTCGGCAGTCTGCTCGACCTGCTGATCGAAAAAAACGAACAAAAATCAAACAAAATAGACTTTTTGTGCAAAATTCTCGCGGTTTCAGTCGAAGACGAAGCGAACCTCGATCCCCATGTGGACCAACTGGCCAGAGAAGCACAGTTTTTCCGACTTTCCATGGCGAGAAATATGCTCGAGAACGGCTACCTTGACCAAAAGATGCTCAAAATCGCTCAGCTCGAGGATGAAATCGAGCACGTCCGCATGCGAATCGGCCAGGAAGAGAACCTGGTCGACGGCATGAACTACAAAATATTCGTCTTGAATGACGACATCGTAGCAGCGGCTGACCCAGAAACTCAGACTGAGGCAGATCCAAAGCCTTTCCTTGATGCGAGGAGTGCTCATCAGCAGAGGCAAGCGACTGGAGACCACGTACATCAACCTGAAGAACGAAAACATGTCGCACGGCCTCGAGTTCCAAAAAAGAAAACTCAAAGAGTTCATGGTCAAGGCCAGCCAGCAGAGCAGCGACCTAATCGGGGTCGACAACGACCTCAAGAGAGTCATGAACAAGTACTACGACGAAGTGATCGAAAACCGCTCCAAGTTCGAGACCTACTTCGAAGAGAAGCAACGGCTGGCCGAAATCCTCAACACAAACATGCCGAGCAACAGCAGGAGAGACAGAGACAACTCGCGAGACAGCGCGCACGACAAGTCGCAGCTGCACCACCACAGCAACTCCGACGTGCACAAACAACCGCTCAACGCGGGAAAAGAAACCGTGATCCTCCACAAGTACATCTTCGACCTCAGAGAAGTCTTCTACCTGCTCATCCCCGACTTGGTAGAAAAAGTAAAGACCGCGCTGCACCTCAAGACCAACGCATCGCACAAGTCGCACGCCTCGGTGAAGTCTCGATCGAAGCTGTCTCGTCAAGGCATGCCCAGCGGCATGATCCACCGCCACAGCGTGCTCGACTCACTGCGAGTGAATCCAGTCGAGACCGAACCTGCGAAAGAAGCCGATGGCAAGCAGCCAGAAGAAGACCCTCTGGACGACAAGCAGTCCTTCGAGTCGGCCAACACGAAGAAGTCGAACAAAGAGATCGAGATCGAGCAGATCCTCAACTACTTCGGCGAAGACATCGCAGCCATCCCCGAACTCATTCTTTCGGACCTCGACGTGCGCCAGCAGCTCTACATCGAGAAGCGCTTCCAGCTGCTCTCGGTCTACAACATGGTGCAGTACAAGAAAGACCTGCTCAAGCACTACCACACGAGACTCGAAGAAGCCATCGACCTCGACGAAACCGACCTCCTGCTAAAGATCGCCGACACCAAATCAAAGATCAAAGACTTCGAAGTCGACCTGCACCTGCGACTGGAGAAGCTCGAGCTCGAAAACAGCTTCATCCAGTACCGCACAGAAGCCTACATCAAGCACTACATATCCCTCAAGTACCTTCCTCTCACCCAGGATGAAGCTCGCCAGCTTCGTCGAGAAAATCAAAGGCCTGCTGCGCTCGATCATCAAAGTGCTCACCGGCAAAGAGCTGCCCGACAGCGAGACAGACTCGAAAGCAGCCAGCAGACTCGACGAAGACGACAAGCTGCTGCCCTCGAGGCTCTGGGACATCTTCCAGCGCATCCGGTCGATCTCCGCGGAGAACAAGCACTTCGTCGAAGGCTACCTGAAGTACTCCCCGACCAGCGCGCCGAGCGACCGGCCTGACTTCCCGCTGCCCAAAGACGAGTTCCCGCTCTCGCACACGACGGTCGCGAAGTTCCTCTTCCACAACTGGATGATGACGCAGGTACTCCTCGCTGAGCAGAACGCCTACTTCATGATCTTCAACGACAAGCAAGAGCTGCAGGCGCTGGTCGACAGCTCCGACCCGAAGATCAACGGCTTCTTCGCCAAGAACAAAGAAGTCCTCAACGTCTGCTTCATCGAGATGCACAAGTACCTGCTCTCGCTGCAAGACGCAAACGGAACCGTCCTGCGAGCCAAGCGAGGCAACGGCATGATCTACCACGAGTTCAGTCTCCAGCGACACAACAACGACCTCTTCGCAGAAGACGAAATCATGGCCAGCCGCGTCTTCCTGGTCCCCGCAGCCAACACAGACTACGCCCTCAACGACCCAGACAACGACCCCAACGCCCAGCAAAAAAGTAGCCCGCCCTCACCAGTCCTCACGCCTGCGCAGATGGAGATCGAGAAGATGAAGCAGATCGTCCGCACGGTCAACACGCCGAACACCAAGCCCTCCAACGACTTCAAGCTGCAGTTCGTCGACCTGCTCAAAAACGTGAACCAGTCCTACTCGATGCTCAAGAACACGCTCGTCGAAGGAAAGAAAGCCGGCCCCGACACCGCCTCAGCCATCACCGAAGACCAGACCCAGCAGAGCTCTCTGCAGCTCTTCAGGAAAATCAAGCACCGGAGAGACGCCAAGACCATCCACGGCAGCCAGGCCCACTCAGGCATCACCGTCAAGGTGCCCAAGAACCCCAAGACCTCCCACATGCTCTCCCAGGCGCGCACCGATGCCCGCAGCGTCGCCTTCGCCGCAGAGTCCAAGACAGACAAGATAGACTCGATCCAAGAGAAGAAGGCCCGAGCTGGCCACAGAGCCGCGGGGAGAGACACCAGCCTCAAATCCGAGGAGACTGTCCGCAGAGGCAAGGTACTCTCGGCTCACCAGGTCCAGCTCATCACGCTGCTCGAGCGGTCCATCAGCCAGGACCGCCACCGCTCAAGGGAAGCAGTCAGCTCTTTCGGCCGCACGGGCCTCTTCGGCGGCAGGACCAGAGCCGCGGGCAGCCTCGACGCCAGGGCCAGGAAGCGGCGAGCAGACGGAGAACACAAGCTGCTGAGCGAGTCCTTCGAAGTCCAGAAACCCCGCGGCGACAGTCCGAGCGTCATCATCAAAGACAGCTTCGGCAGCAGACTGATCGGATACAGACTGCACACCATCCAGTAGCACTCGCCTCGACACCTCTGCAGAATCTTCTGCCCACCAGCACCTGCGAAAGCAGCTGGCCGCTAACTAAGGAGATTGTGTCCTGGACTGAGGTCGGCAGGCGGCAGTCTGAGTAAGCACTTAGCGACTCGGTGAGCCGAGCGAGGCAGTCTAGAAGAAGACCGCGTGGATGGT
>JFJP01039795.1_pt1 | contig 12629 bp, 19 predicted proteins | sample 431651 | NCBI WGS metagenome assembly JFJP01 (sample SAMN02602958, study PRJNA72255) | Microbial mat metagenome, whole genome shotgun sequencing project. | biome: fresh water; feature: sink hole; material: water; isolation source: purple microbial (photo- and chemosynthetic) mats found in... | reverse complement strand
TAGGAACGGGTGAGCGTATTGTCGTGACCACGTGCAGTCCTCAAACAAGTATAGACACAGTGGTAGCGGTTTACACGGATGACAACTGCGGTTTCGACGAATGTGAAGTGTCAATTGTTACAATGATAGATGGTAAAATCTCTGATCCAATCTTAGCGGCCAATGACAATGATGATTTATGCACGTTGACTATTTCGGGAGCTAGCACCGTCGTTTGGGATAGTGTTCAAGGAAAAAGATACAAGTTGTATGTTTCCAATAAGTATGGCCGAGACGATGGAACATTTGGCATAAAAGCAACCGCCTCGACAGCTCCACCCAATGGAATTGCATGATTGAGTTCGGACTCCCAACAAGTGCGATTGAGGTCATGGGCACAACGGCAAATGCCACGATTATAACTTTGAGAGCTGTGCATTCCGAGGTGCTGGGAAGAATCGGAACATGCGGAGCGCATCAGTTTAGTACGTTGTTGTGGGAACTAGTGGCCGAATCAACGTAACAACTTGCAGTCCAGTAAAAGACTGTAAAACTGATGTTGCTGTCTTCACTAATGACAGTTGTGCTACGAGTGTTAATGGCGATCTTGTTGCGAATGACGATGATGATGCATGTCTCTTGACTAGCTAGGGCAGGATTCAAGGAATCATAGTAACAATAATAACGCATGCATTCTAATATAGAATATGGTTATATGAACTTTACGACGAGCTCGAAAAATCTAACACAGTCGTGCCTAGTTAATCGACAAGAGAGACAAGGCAACGTGCAGAGCAGGGAAGCTACCCAAAATGGGCCGGCAATGAAGAGGACTGTGAACGTCAAGAAGCAAGAAACTGACCGGCATGTTGTCTAACTTGGCGGCGAATTTGGGCCGGCATGAAGCCAAAGACGTTTATTCACAACTTCCAAAGAAGAACTGAGGGGAAATTAAAACCAATGTTTCATGACTCCTTCATATAAAACCAATCAGCAGGTTCAGGGTTAGAGGTGCCTAACAAAAGTGCCCCCAGATTTACCATCCAAGGTCTGAACTTCTTACAGAGAGGAAAGACTTAGATTTGTTGATTACAGGAGAGCCAGACTAAAGGAGAGGTATAATGAAGAAGCCATTACATAGTCATTCTGCTCAATTAGAAGTAGAAAGATTGAAAAAAACAAATTTGGTAGTATTGTCACTAAATGAATTGCTGGAGGTATAAAAGACCTGAGCTGTTATTGCAGTTAGCTATCTCTGCCTGGTTATGGAGAATTGATGCCATTGTGAAGTTCCTGGTGTGGGAGGTTGGGATTTCTGGCATTACAGTGGTTGGAAGTTGTTGGCATGGAAGCATTAGCATGCAGGGAGATGAGGTAAGATTGGGTGTTTGGGTCTGATAGGATGTCAAGGTGTAGGGAGGAAGGGATAGTGTTAATGGGATTGGGGATGCTGGGTTGCATTGAGTTTGGAATATTGGTTCGGCGTTGGCAGCGGGGCAGAGGAATGCAGCCCTGAATTTCAATGATGCTGGTTGTAGGATGAGCAGGTGTTGGATGGGTGGAGCTATGAGCATTTTGGATCTGTGGAGTTGACAGCTTGGGTGGATCATGGCATCAAGGGTTGAGTGGGTTGCTGGTAGATGTAGGCTGTAGGAGACTGTTGCTTGGGTGTATTGCATCTATAAAGGGGGTATGATGATTGGTTATCTGGGAGTCTGGAAATAATTTCCAGAATTCCTACTCAATTGTCCATAGGGATATAGAATAGAAATATTTTTCTTTCCAAATGTAGTACTCCAAAGGTTGCACCCATACAGTGAAATTTATTGTTTTAAGTACTGTTATTGTTACATAATAGCTGGAAAAGAAACATCAGAGGCCAGAGTAACGTAAGAAAATTTTGAAGTAAATTAACTAGAATAAATCAAGACATTTCTTGATTTGCAATCAAGAATTCTTATGTTATAAAATCAAGGATAATGTAAGACACTAATTTATGCAATCAAACGTTAATTTTTGCAATTATGTATTTAAAAATGCAATTAACTGAGTCAAGATGCAACCACCAAAAACAATGTTTTTTCATGGTGTTGATTTTGAATTATTCCATTGATATCATTTCATTGCCATGTTCAATTCAAAGTGATATGTTAAATTTTGTTCATGCATTATTTTGCCATTTCATGTCATGTGATTTCAAATCATGTTTATGCCAAAACGTAAAACCAATCAAAGTAATTTACTTTTTGATATGTAGTTCATGTTGAAATTTCAAATTATAGTATTGTAGAATATTCTACGTATCATCAAACTTCTTCAATGTCCATGTCATCATAAACAACAAATGTTTGTTGGTTTGCCATTTTTGGGGGGACTGTGTTGTTGCACAGTTCATTTGTTGTTGCAAGAAAGTGTTGTCGAATTCTGGATATTTCACTCTGCTATTCTTGACTGCTTGACATAGTTCATTGAATCGTTGCATTCCATCTGTATTCCATCCACAAAATTTGAGTGCTCCACTAGCATCACTTGTCGTCCTCCACCTATTTTTCTTCTTTTTACTTCTTGATTATTTCCTTTTTCCATTCCTTTTCGTCATTTGATGTAGTCATTGGCATTCATAGTAATCCAGTCATCCCATATATTTTCCAGAATGAGCAATGCAAATGCCTCATCAGATATTGTTGCAATTTCAGTGATTGGTTTGATTCTTATCTGGTTTTTCCATTCGTTTTTTCCAATTACACAGGAAAGGAATTTGTCACAGAAAAGCTGCATTGTCATAACATTCTGACGGAGTAACTGTATGTCCTGTAATGTTGGTATTTTTTTCCGATTTGGCACCTGCAAAGGCCACAGACTCAGAGAAGTGAGTACATTATCAAATCAATACGTCGTTCCAATAAGACTTACTCATGAATTCTTTTTTATGGCATTTGTTACCATCGCTCTTTTGTTATCAATAGATTTTCGAATCTTGTTTACCACTCCTGCCCACCAGTCTTCCTTAATCCGTTCTGGAATAGATAATTTTTTGTAAAAGAATTTGGCAATTTTTCCATCAAAAATGAGTTCGTCTTGAGAGCAAATGATTGTTTTTGGTGGAAAAGGTTGCCAATGTGAAGTGATATAGCCATCTTGTCGTCCGATAATGATGAAATACTCCCTGTACATTCACTGACAGAAATGTTCGCCAACATTGTCAAATCTGCTGTGTGTAAGTCATGATTATCATTTGCAATGTTTTGATAATCATCTTTATCATTTAATTGTTCAGAAGCCAATGCATGATTGATGGAGCATGTCAAGTTTGAAGTGTTGGTGTTGTTGGCGTTGTTGGCATTGTTGGCGTTGTTGGCGTTGTTGTTGTTGTTGTCATTGTCGTCGTTGTTGTTGTTGTTGTCGTTGTTGCTGTTGTTTCTGACCTGCTCATGTTCATTGATTTGAGGTTCTCTGTATGTTGTTGTACTATCATGGTTTTGTGCTTCATTGTTAACATTGTTTTCAATAGTTGGCTGGTGCAACATAAGTACGCCGCTGTCCAGCTTTTCTTCTAGTAATGGTATTGGTTGTTTTTTGTTGCTGGTGCCATTGTCTTGTTTTTTCAGTTTGTTTGTTGACAAACAAGTACTGGAATGTTGTAGTAGTAATTCTCGTAGCTCATGAGCACGAGAATGTAAGACTTGGTGTGTTTTAATTTTTTGTGTTGAGACTGATTTCTGTTCATGCATTGAGCGTAGGTGTGTACCATTAGGTTGTGGTGCAGTCATTGAAATTTTCAAGTAGTAGTACTTTTATGTATTGGTGTTGTGAAGTCTTTTCTTTGTAATTTTTTTACTTATTGAGTAGTGTACTGTTCAGTGTTCTGTGTTGATGCCAATAAATGTTCGTTAATTTTTTTGTTTGTTGCATGTAAGTATAGATCAGTCGTATAGATTGATATATGGTCATCATTATGTATGATCACCAAAATTGTTGTATTCGATGTATGTATTGTTGTTGTAATGTACAGTAATGTTGATGTTTCAATACTATCAAAGTTGCCATTGGCATGATAATCAGTGATGCTGCAATGATGCATTGTATTCATGACTTGTAATATTTTCACGACTCAATCGTTTCTTTCAAAACCAGGCTATTTTCATATCATTTTTTGTCTCACAATTTCAACCATGCCGTTTTGTGGTGTTTGTGGGTATTTTGCAAAGAAAAGTTTGCTGTTACATATAAGTAATACCTCCGAGTGCAGGTACACTCTAGCAAGACGTAGTGCTGCTGATATTCCCAAAGTTGTAGATGTTTCGTCAAAAAGTATTCTGTCACAAGTTGTGAATGGTAATGTGGCTTCACAACCCATTTTGAATTCCAGCAAATGTTGTGCTGCTACTGATAGTAACAAAAGAAGTTCAACCAGAAGACGTCAATCAAGTAGAACTACAATTGTAGCTCATGACTCCAATTGTTTTGGACAGAGACATATTTCAACACAAGATGGTACACGCAATGATATGTCAACAGTGGCAATGAACTCGATCACCCCTGGTACCAATGATTATTGGTGTAGGGTTGATGAATTTATGGAATCGGGTGATTTGGATGATTTATGTCCAGACATTTTTGATAATTCAAATGATATAGATGTTCACCATGACAGCAATGTTTTTGATGATGTGGCTGATGCGTCAATTGGCATGGAGGAAGAAGCAGTACCCGTGGTGAATGATAACAACCGATTACGTTGTGATCACAATGTTTATTTTATGCCAGTTCATGAAAGTGTCATGGCAAGTCAATTTTCCGTTGAAGAGCGCCTCTTAACCCGTGTTGGTCGAGTTTGTTGTGATGCAAATGCACCATTGTATCTCGTTGATGAAATTATGGGCATTTTTCAAGATGAATGTAAGAAAGGTTTGAAATTCGACCGAATACAATTCCACAAGAGAGAGAGTTTTATGAATCATTTGACAAAACGTTTTGCTACTCCAAAAGCACATGTGATGCATATTAGAATTGAGTCATTGCATCCGAATAATATGGAGTACATAAGAGAATTTTGTGATTAGGTTTCAGTTGTGTATTACAATTTTTTGGATCAGGTTCATGATTTATTGAATGACATTTCAATATGGGGTGTTGAGTCAAACTTTGAAGGTACTGTTGATATGAATAATCCGTTCTCCAACAATACTTTCAGGAATGATGGTTTTATTGATGAAGTCAATGATGGACATTGGTATCGCCAGACCAATGAGGAATGTAAACGTCTTGCAGGTGATGAACCATACATTGTACTCCCTGTCATTGGTTATATTGATAAGACAGGGACAGATGTCAATCAAAGAAATAAACTGGAACCTTTCATGTTCACTCTAAGTATTTTGAATCGAAAATGCAGGTATTGGTCCAATTCATGGAGGGTACTTGGGTACATGCCGGATTTGGAGCATAAATCTTCTGCAGCCATTGTTCGTGGTAGGTCAGGATTTGTTGGAAAAGGAAGAACTGCCCGCAATTATCATTGTTGTTTATCTGTCATCATGCAATCCTTCATAAACAATCAGGGAAAAGATGTGCCTATTTACGCCAATGTGCATATTGGGAATTATGTTTCACGTCGTTGTTGTTTTCCCCAAAGGCATTTGTGATAGGTGATGGACTGAGTGGTGATCAACTTTGTGGTTGATATAAAAATTACTCTCCAAAAGTAAAAAGGCTTTCACGTGCATGTGATGTTCCGTTTGCCGAGTCAGATAATCCAAAATGGCTATGTAATTTTTTGAAAATGAATGATTTGCAATCCACTTCAACAAGAGCGCTTGAGCTGAGTGGATTGCAACCAAATGAACATGTTGATGTCATTGCAGTACATGAAAGGCAACATCAAATGAACGCTGTAATTTTGGAGTTGCAGAGTTTATCACAACATATGCATGACAATGCTTTCGAGGGTGTATGGTTTGGAGTAAATCCAGAAGGAATTTTGGGAGCGTTACCAACAGATTTGATGCATGCTTTTTTGCATGGTTTGATTCCGTATGTCGTGAAAACCATAATTTCAAATTTTACAACCAGGGAAAAACACAAGCTTGATCTTGTTGATGAAATATTGGTTCCAATTCATTCTGGGGAAAGATCCAAATATCCGAGAACAAATTTTGCACGTGGTATTTTGAACTTGAAATTGTTAACTGCGAGTGAATGGGCTGGAGTGGCATTTGCCATGGTTTTGCTTGTTAATTCGAATAAAGGATTCAAAAATTTTCAAACTGTGTGCAACAGAAAAAGATGGAAAATATTTTGTTCTCAACTGGACAATGGTGGTGGCATTCATATGAATACGAATGATAATGATAATGATGCATTGCTTTCATCAGATAATGAGGATGAGTCCAATGATGATGTAGACATTGAAAATGATTCTGCATCTGACAATGCAGATGATGAAAATGATGGAAGTGCTTCTGATGGTAGTGTTGCTGAAGTTGCGCTCAAAATAATAGATGCATATGACATTCTGTACGTGCTTGAAATGATGCTCTCTTTTCATGCTTGTTAAGTGTGGTGGGCCGTATGAATGCGCAAATGACATTGGGCAACAACAAATTCATGATGGCATCACAACAATGCTAGAGACCATCAAAACAGATGTTCCTCATCATGTTTGCAATGGTTGGAAGTTGCAAAAATTCCATGATCTTTTTCATGTTTCACGTGATATGTATCAATTTGGCAGTCCACTTAATTGGGATGCAAGTCCTGGGGAGCATAATCTTATAGATTTAGCAAAGAGACCTGCAAGAAGAACTCAGAAACGTCATGCAACGTTTACAATGCAAGTTACACAATGTTTGCAGGAAACAGCAGCGTTAACAAAAGCAACCAATCTGATTCAATTGCAAGGGTGCTGTAATAACCCATGTGTACAACCAAACCAGAACGATACTGGTATAATTGGTAATCCATATGCAACAATTCTTTACGAAAATGGCAATGTTGAGTTCGTTTTTCGTTCCACTTCTGGAAAATATAATTATTTTCACCCTGTAATTCGAAAATGGTTTGAAAATGAATTATCGAACGAGACATTTCCTTTTTATGAATGTCCTTTGATCAAAGTTTCTTATGAGTACAAGAGAAATGATATATTATATCGTGCTCATCCAAATTATCAAAGCATGAGCCAATGGTATGAATGGGTGATGGTTACTTTTGGTCCAGAGAATAACAATGTTACTGTGCCACAAATGCCTGATAATGGCGATGCTCCATACTTTAATGAACATGAATATCCATCCAAGGTATTCTGTTTTTCCAAACAATGTTGGATCCAGAAATCAATGCATTAGTCCATTCATGCTATGCCCGTGATCCCAATTTAGATTCTGTGTTACTACAAAGATGGCAGAAGGAAACAGTTCGCCAAAGAAACAACCATCATGAACCTGTTTTGCGATGTGTTCCAGTAGATTCATTTGGTGAACATGTACTTGTTGTTGAGGATGACTCACTTGTTCGCGAGACTGCACATGGACAAGATCACCAACCTGGATGTACATTGGTCATGCCAAGGCAAGAACATTGGGTGAAGCAGTTCTTGAAATTGTCGGAAGAAGAGTAATATTTTTACATCCAATCACAGAATATCTTAGAATTTTTCAATTGAATTTTTATAGAAAGACATGTTAATGCAACCGTAATATATGAAGTAGACAAACATTTGTGTATATGTCGTTGATGTCATTTACCAGAAATCAACCATTCCACTTTCTAAGATTTGTTGTGCAAATTCATCCCAATTTTTATGATCATCATTGTCATCCATGAGTTTGTTGTATTGTAAATTGCGTATTTTTTCCATTTTGGAAAGATTAGAACCATTGTTCACAATATTAATCGAATAAAAATCTCCAAGTTCTGTTTTTCAATTGTTATGTTCTGGAGTTGTTTGTACAGATGTGCAATGACGAATCAATGAACCATCCCAAGAAATTGCACAGCTGTCACATAGCTTTATAATAACACCATGTCGTGTAAACTTTTCATTTCCAATATCTGATACCATGGCATTGGGTAGAATGAAATAACTATCAGTAGGATGATACTGAACTCTTTCCATCCAGACACTGACTCCAACACCGAAATCATGCCCATCATAGTGTGAAGGGTTTGCTAGGTTGACACTAACATTGAAACTTTTTGATATACCATCTTTTCCTCCGACACATTTGGGTGGCAATTCATTAAACGATCTCATAGTTTGTCTCATCAATAAAGTTTCCCAGTGGAAATGATGTGATAACAAATGACATAACTCCTTCGACATAACTTTCAAACCAGGTAGTAGCTGATCTGTCCCCTTGTATTTCACATATTGTGTATCGGCATGACTATCTTGTCGAGCATAAGAGTTCACATGCTTTCCAACCACATACATTCCTCCTTCAAAACCGTGTTGCAATCCAATATTTCCACATTGTTCTTTTGTCAAAGAGTTGTCTTGTACGGGTTTGCATTCACTATCTGATGATGTGATTTTCTTGATAATGGGGAGACTTAGTTTTTTGACATGTTTCCACAAATTAGATTTTAATCGTTGAATTCTCAGTGTAGTCTGTTCACCAACATGATTCAGATCACCTTCCTTTGTGACAATACGTATTAGAACCTGATGACCATCACGGATACTTGAAGCATCGATGAAAAAAGCTTGAGGGTAGCATGTTCTCACATTGAGATAGTAATTATTTGTGGCATAAGAATGACAGTAATCATGATCTGTGTTGGAATTCTTCAGCATTTCAAGATAAAATTGACGTGATGCTTCTATTTGTTCTCCTGGATTAGGATACTTCCTCGGTTCCAGTGAACCATATAGGTCTGGCAGTAAAAACATGTTGTCATCGGGAAAATGATAAGCATCATAGCAATCACTCCTTTTAGCAGGAAATAGTGTTGACGACACTTGAATTCGATAACATGCCACAAATGAACTCAGCACACCACCACAGCTGGCCTGTCCTGTACTTCTTATAATGCGCATGTCAGATGATGGAAGTGGTTTTAATGGACTGAAATTGGAAACCATATAATTGTGTTCTGCCCGTGTAAAAGACTGTATCATTTCACATTTATCAAAGATAGGAGGGAAAAAACCTCAATGTTGCAGGTAGATACAGAACAGCCGTTAATCCATCAGATTTAACATTTCCTTGTTGTGTTGTCTTGTTGTCACTCAAAACATAGATATCAGGTCCATGAGCAACATTCTTGTTTTCTTCCTTTTTTTGGTATATCTCTTATGCTTATTGAGCGTCCCAATAATAATATATGCATGATCCGCTGCTTTTCCAAGCTCAGTCAATCCCTCACAAGGATACAGTAAATAGCGCTTACCATTTGTCTGTAATTGTTCCAAACAATGAGCAAGTGCCCAAGCAGGTGTTTTGCATATTTTTTCATTACCAAATAAATCACGTAGAGCAGGATTACAGAAAGGTGCAGGGTAGTCCAAAAATACACATGTTTTGTCTTCCTTGTCTGTTGCTTTCGCTTTAATACAATAATACATCGACAAGAAAAGGGGAATATCGACATCTTCCAAACAATGTGCAACCAAATTGAACAATTGATTATGACTTAGAAAAAGCCTTGTTCTGATTGCGATCAGGAATAGCAACAGCCTCCCGTGGGCCTGAAAATAAATTGAAAGTGCTACTCCGTATGTATTTTTTTGTTGAACTTGCATCATTGGCATTTCTAGCAACATTTCCTTCATCAGTGCTAGCACTATTCCATGGACGTTTACGCTCCAACACATTTGCACTTCCTGTTGACATTGGTGTTGCAGACGTTACAACATCAGCACTGCTATGTGATATTTTATTAGATCTTTCCGGCAAGACATCAGTGTTGTCATTACTTTTGACATCGTCAACAATTTCAAGTCCAGACAGAATATGTTCATGGTCACCGTTGCTTTTTTGACCAAATTTTCCATCAATGACGCCTATTTCAAACTGATCTGTTTCAAGAGATGCTGGACATGATTCAACGTTTTCATTAGCCGCAATGGGTTTCGCAAAATTTTCACTTGCCGCAATGGGTTTTGTACCTGTCACTGTCTTTGTGTTGGATATGTGATCATCCACATGTTTTGATAATTCATGAATGTGGTCAGCTTTTGCAAGTATTTTGTCATGTGGTTCATTTGATTGTGAAGGAGTACTCAAATTCAATGTCCGTTTTTCTGGACTCTCTGTTTTGAAATCTTTTTTGGAATTATGACATTGCAGTGCGGTGATAGTCTGTTCTGCACCACATCTCATTTGGGAATTAGGTCCATGTCCCCATTCCATGTTTGGATTCCATGGTGTACCCCAGGATGACACACGATTTTCAGATGTAGTAGAGGATACAGTTACATTCACATGACATGCATTACTGTCTTCTCTTTTTGCAAAGTTGGTTGAAGCAATGTTGGAATTACCAGAAGACGACTGTTGAATTACACTTGCTGTCTTTGTAGCAACACCAGCTGATGAGGAACTTGATCGATTACGTGGAACTTCTTCTATTTCAATTTTTCTACCACCAAAAAAATAGTTCCGGACTGGTCAGATACTCATAGTAATGCTTGTACTTGCAAAGGTTTGTTCACAACTGCAATGTCCACTTTTGAGGTGACAACACTTTCTGACAACACAGTGTCGTCTGCAGCTACAGATATTCCTTCATCCTTTCCAGTTCTTGACGTTTGTGTTTTTTGTTCTTGTCTCTCGGATTCCAATATAGCTCGAATGAGATCAACTTTCCGATTTAGCAAATCCCTCGATAACTGTTGGTACTCTGTTCTAGAATCATTGACTAGTTATCCATCCTCTCTACCACTTCATCATGTCCAAAAAATCAAAAATCTAGAACAGAATTGATAGGAGGATAACCGTCAAAAGGTGCATCCAAGTTCAAATCACATAGCACTTTTGAACAAGCAATACCTCTTGATAACCAATCAGGCATCGCCTCATATACGTAAGATGCAGGGGCAAACATGAATTTCTGCAAAAATGCTTTGTCAACCAGCTTGTAATTTCCCATATGAAATTTCTTGAATCTCTCGTCAAAATTATGCAACAATGGCATGTTTTCTGGAATTTGCTCAAGAAACAATAGCATTATGATATCTTCTGAACAATATGGAAGCTTGTCATCTGGGTATTGTCTCTCCAAATATGTAACATATGCACATGCATAAGCAGGATTTTCAAGGATATCCCTACTGAATCCGATCCTTTTGGCAATAAAGGAAATGTGTCCAGCCATGATTTTATAATCTTCATACAGTTCGTCTTTTGCAGGCAATTATGCAAAAACTAAATGATCCTTCTTTTCAGATTTTTCCTTCTCTGCATTTGATGTCATTTGTTCTCTTTCTAACACTGTATTGTCACCAACAGATTCACTGTCATCATCACTGTCATGAAGAGAAATAGAAATCATTTGACTGCCAAGTTTATTCTCAATTGCTGCCCTTTTCCTGTTTCTTGCTTTTCCAATTGACAATTCATCATCCGTGTCTACAAGACTGTCTGCTGCATTTTTTCTTTCTTTTGTCCAGCCTTACTCTTGGCACTACCTGCCATAACATCTGTGCTTTTCTTTGATGACATAGCATCTAATCTAGATGTTTGCTTGCGGGCTACTGAAGCACCCAATGAATGGCCGACTTGTTTTGTGTCTGAAGGAGGAGATTTCTTGGCAGATGTATGGCTAGCTTGTTTACTGACCGAGTGAGGAGATTTATTGCTCGCAGTTGCATGAGCAGTTTTAGAAATTAGGACTTGACCAACTTCCTTGGATTCACTGGACTGTTCATGGGGAACTTCATCGTGACCTTCATTCACAGATACCTGATCACCTCTTGAGGTCATAGCATCTGTCTTCCTTGACGCCAAACCTTTAGTGGGACGTTTTGATTGCTTACGTGGAGAGCTTGATCTTTCAGTAGCCTTGGACCTCCCTATCTTCAATCAGAAATCAAATAACAAATGACAAAAGTACAACACCGTCTTGATACCAATGATGAAACACCAAAGTAATCACTTGTGGAAGTCGTCACAAAAAACTTGAATCTTGAAAAATAATGGGAACACACTTGTTATAATACAAAACAAGGACAATGTGCCCACACAGAAAGCCAACAAACTCTTACAAATGAGATGCTGGTATGACCTTCCCGTGATTGTATCATCACAAACGTGTATGATGCTATTGAACAACAAAGGGACTACGTGCCCCCACAAGAAGACAGCAACCCCTTACAAATGAGAAGCTGTTTTGATCATTATTCTGTAGAGAGATGCATAGTTATGAATATTTGTATATCAATGGAAATGCATACATATATTTTGTTTTACAATCCAAATAAAGTGTTTCAATATTTTCTCTTTTATTTTGTTCATTGGTGATATTTTTTATTCTATGTTCAATAATATATTTTCATATATTGCAGGTAAATACATAAATCATGAATGAACATGTTTTGAACAGAAGGAATACAACTAATGCTTGGAAGTATAACCGTATTTCCACTGCCACAAAATGTCATTATATCAACAACAACATTGATAGAAATAGACAAAGAAATGTTACAA
>JFJP01018743.1_pt1 | contig 12631 bp, 7 predicted proteins | sample 431651 | NCBI WGS metagenome assembly JFJP01 (sample SAMN02602958, study PRJNA72255) | Microbial mat metagenome, whole genome shotgun sequencing project. | biome: fresh water; feature: sink hole; material: water; isolation source: purple microbial (photo- and chemosynthetic) mats found in... | reverse complement strand
CGCGCTCGACAAGAGTCTGCCGACGATGCCCGGTATCCTGGCGGACGCCGGCTACCGGACGCACGCTGTTGGCAAACTTCACCTCCAGGGACGGGGCGGACGGACCATTGATCAGGACGAGGATATTACGCAGGATCCGGAACGCCGCATCTACTGGGATTGGCCCGGGCATTGGGAGGGTCAGCACTACAGGAAATTCCCCGACAATTACTACGGATTCCAGACCGTCGAGCTGGCGCAGGGGCATGTGAATTATATCTTTGGTGATTATGTGACCTGGCTTGAGGAGAATCACCCGGGTGCCTACGCAGGGTACAAATGCAACAACGCCGACCCGCACCCCCTCGCCATCGATGCCGACCTCCACTACAACACCTGGATCGCCGACCGCTCCATTGCATTCATCAAAGAGCAGGACGATGTCCCCTTCTTTCTCTGGTGCTCCTTTCCGGATCCCCACGAGCCTTTTGCCGCCGTTAAGAAGTGGAGCGACGTCTATGATGATGTGGAGATCGAACTCCCTGAAAACACACTCTCGCTCAGCCCTGACAGCCGATCAGAGATGATGAATCAGCAAGGGCTCGGCACCGAGGTCATCGCCCCGGAACTCGTAAGAAAGTCCATCAAACAAACCTACGGTATGATTTCCCATATCGACGAGAATGTGGGCCGGGTCCTCGACAGCCTCGAAGAGAAAGGAATTGCCGACAACACGATCGTCATCTTTATTGCCGACCACGGAGACCAGCTCGGGGAGCACGGTCTCTTCTACAAAGGGGTCTATCCCTACAATGCGCATGCGCATATTCCCTTCCTCGCCAGGGTGCCGGGCGGTAAGGCGGGGGCGGTCGTCGACGATGTGGTGAGCATGCTCGACCTCGTACCAACGGTTCTCGACCTCGTCGGCGTCCCCTACCCGCTTCAAGTCGAGGATGCTATTAGCGGAACCCGCTCTGCGCTTCCCGGGGAAGTACTCACACCGGTTCTCAAGGATGGCAGCGCACCGGAGCGCAAGCAGGCAATTGTTGAAGTCGATGGCAGTAATGGCCAGCGCATAATTCAACTCCGCTCTCTGGTAACCAATGATTACAAGATTGTCTTCTATCCGCAGATTGGCGAGACCATGCTCTTTGACCGCAGGAACGACCCCCAGGAGCTCAAGAACCTCGCAAGCATCCCAGAGTACCAGCCGGTAGTCCTCGACATGATGAAGAAACTCCTTGCAGAACTCGCCCGTACCGAAACCCCCGGACACCGCATCCTCTCAGCCCCGCAGACTTAAAAATCCCGAAGCTTGTCCCGAACGCCATTTGAGTTGGATGAGGGTTCTGGACAAGGTTCGGGACAAGGCGACCAAACGGGGGGCCCTGCGAAAGAAGGAGTGTAAGATCTGTTTCTGGAATCGGTGAACGAGAGCGGGCGACGAAAGAACCTCCCTTTTGCCACGCGGCTCGACGGGAGTCTCACCCTCCCGTCGGCAGCCAACGCAATACACAGGAATCACGTGATTTGCGGAAAGACACGATTTGCAAAGGGACACGATTTGCAAAATGGGAGGGCAAGACTCCTGTCGAGCTGTGCCCGTCGAACTCCGCCCGGTAGCAAACAAGCCGCTGCCGTTGCCCTGCATTTTCTTTCTCTTTGGCTTATGAAAACAGCGATTGCTCATGAAAAACTTTTGACAGTTCCCAGTCACAACTACTCACCTACCGTATTCAGCTCCAACCAATAGTTGGTTGTCCACTGCCAGGTGAGCGTAGTATCGTTCGTAATCGTGAAGCTTATGTTCGTCGTCGATCCATTACCAATGCTTCCGGTTCCGGTCCAACCGCGGCATATATACTGCGTGGTATACGGGTACGTAAGGGTTCCATCCGGCATGTATGCAGCAATTACCGAATTCCAGATATGGGTTGTCACGCCGCTCGGATTGGGCGAACCGTGGGCGCTGTTGACGGTTAAAGTGTAGGTCGGTATGCCCTGGGACTCCACGATGGTAATCACGACGGTATCAGACACCTGCGTGACGCCGTCGTCCGCGGTCAGGCGAAGCGTATATATTCCCGGGGTATAGAAGGTTGCGGTTGTGTCTTCAGAAGATGTATCAGCAAAGGTTACCTCAAGACCTGCCGGGCTGCTTGATTCGACAGTCCACGTGACCAGGGGTACTAGCACGCCGCCGCCCGTCGTCACCATCCCATCCAGATTCGCGATGGCCACGGCACCCAGTGCCGTTGGAGCGGTAACCTTGAAGGGATGACCTGTCGAAAGATTATCGACAAGCCCCCACTTGTGAGCCAGGTACCCTTCAAGTTGCTCCCGGACAACAGCATTGGAACTTGAGCAGATGATCACCTCCCCGACAGCTCCGTCCATGGGTGAATGGAGGTCCGTCGCGATATTGGTCGAGCCACTGCCTGCGCCTATAGAAATACCGTAGCCGATGTTTGGTTTGGACGTATCGCCTGCCCCATTTGTCCGGGGATCTTCCGTGCCATCAATAAACATGCGGGAACTTAGATAATTCCCCCCGCTTGGCCGGGTCGCTACCTGGATGATCGCGTTTCCCGGATCGGTGGTGCCGTAGGTTTGATTCCCATCGTTAAAGCGCCAGGAATAGGCATCACCCCCGCTAATCTGGACGGTTTTCCTGGCGGCACCACCCAGCGCAACCGATCGGTTCCCCGCGTTGGCATTATCGTATATAATTACTTCCGCAATCATAATGTCCGGGTTTCCAAGAAGACCATGATCAATATCGGCATAAAGCTTCTCGGTGCCGCCAAAATCAATGGTATTTCGCAAGTTCAGATTACGAATGCCCGTGCGAGGATTGCCCAGCACACCGGTAAGGTGGCGATGATTTCCACTCTTGTCGCTCCACTGGCTGACCACCTCGGCGACGGACGCAATGGTTCCGGTGTCACTGGCGTCATACCATACCGCTGGGGCAGCTTGCGCAGGCGTCCAAGGGATCGGCGTTCCTTCAACAATGGAATTCGTCTGATCAACCCCGGCACTCACGGTCGGCGCCATGTAATCATTGTCCGCAATAAGAATCGAAGCACTCGGGCTGCCGCTGATCACATATCCGGCACCGGAGGTAATCGTCAGCACAGCCGTCTCATCACCTTCGTTTACCACGCTGTCGTCATCGGGGGTGAGCGTAATCGTAACCGACGTCTGCCCCGCCGGAATCGTTAGGGAGTTCGTCGATGACACGCTGTAGTCGCCACCTGCTGTCGCCGTGCCGCTCAGACTGAAATTGACGGTGACAACCTGGTTCGTATTGCCACTGCGACTGATGGTCCAAATGCCGGGATCCTGCCCTGTCTCGGCTGCAACAGCATCGGCGGCGGCAAGCACAAGCGGATGGTAGGGTTCCAGCCGGTTGCCGGGGATCGGCATTTCAATCGCCCCGCCGGGATACTCGACCCCTACCGCCAAATGATCCCCCCCCGTACTTTCCTTGTGCAGAGCCATGATGTAATAGCGCTGACCGGCTACCAGGGCGACAGCCGCTGATTTCTGGCTCGGGTATTTGTACCACTCACGGCTGTTCGTCCAACCGTCAACACTCGCTATTTTAACGATGTTGGCCGTCGAAAGATCCGTACTCAACCAGAGTTGACTGTAATCATCACTGGCAATGTAAAACCTGTAATTGCCCGTTGCAGGAGCAATAAAAACGCCATGCATGCGCTGACCGTAATCCGTCCCCCAGTTGAGCGGTGCTTCAAACGTGTTGGTTTCGGTAGCAGCCCCATCCGGACTGTCCGGATAGGCGGCACTGCCGGTTAAATTACCAACCGGCATGCCCGGGATGCCGAGCCACCACTCACGGGTAATGCCTGTGCCGGGTCCCTCCGCCGGAGGCACCAGAATGGTTACGGAGAAATCCTGGTTGGTCAGGCTGGAGTCTGCCACCATTACACTTCGGGAGGCAGGCGCAAAACTTGCGCCCATGAGCGTCGGGCTAAGCGTATAAGCTCCGTTCGGCACATTGAGAATGACATAGTGGCCAAGGCTGTCCGATATTGCGGAGCGGGTGCCGTCACTGACGACCACCCCCGCCAGCGGGCCATTACTGGTCGCGATATTTCCAGAAATCGCATAGGTTCCCGCATTCACGACGTTTACGTAAGCATATTGCGATGCCGCCCCGCCCTTCATATCCGAGACGATGCAGGTAACCCGCCTCGACCCGGTATTGGTCCAGCTTCTAGTCACCGTTGACGTGGCGGATACAAACGAGCCATCACCTAGATCCCAATGATAGGACAACTCATCACCATTAGCGTCGCCGGCCGTCGCCGTAAACGTCACGACCTCATTCGTTGTCGGCGTTGTAGCGCTGGCGGTCAGGGATAAGGTCGGCACCACATTTGTCTCAAAGCTGCCGATGTTGACCACGATATCCGCCCAGAGGTTCGAGCCCGTTCCGCCCCGCTCTATCAGTGTAACATGCACACCCGCGTCAGCATCGGAAAAGGTGCGTCCGATCACGATCGGTGCATCATTTTTACCGTCAGCACTTCCCGGTGTCGTATCGAGCAACTGGCTTCCCCGATTACTCCCATTCGTCGTTGTGCTGACGTTCTCTCCCCAAGGCGCCCAGAGCAGCGTCACACCGTTCATCACCCAGGGCTGGGAAGACCAGCCGGGATGCTGGCGGTATTCCAACCAATACGTCCGTTTTGCATCTTTTACAACCGTGATACCATACTGATTGCTACTGGAGAACGTGCTCAGGTCATGCGCATATATCCGATACGTACCGCTGTTCGTGACCGCTGTCACATTGGTCGAAGGGATCCAATTCAATTTGTTCTTATGGGCTGCATTGAAATGGCCTTGGGGCACCATGCTGGCGGGGCCCATGACATCAAATGAATTCCCATATTCCACATTACGGCCGCTGCCAATTGTCGTCCCATCCGTGGTTTCCCAATAATTGGCGTGCCAGAGACCGAGGCAGTGCCCTAATTCATGCGCCGATGTGCCGTAACCTGACGTTTTCAACATGGAGTCATTCCCACCCACCCCGGCCACTCCGCCAAAGTCTCCCGGCCCGCCATTGTACCGGACAACGCTCCAGTCGAAGGCATTGAAGTCATACCCATTGGTCAATGCGATGGCACGAGCCTCGTCCCGGACCTCCAGGAACGGAAGCGTGCCATTGGTGTATTCTGACGATGGTTTGGAAAGCTGCATTGCCAGCGCAAAGGTCGTTGTAATCCCAACCTTATCATACGAATTGGCCCTCAGGAAGGCATCGACGGCATCCATATCCGTCAGCGACGGTCCGTTGGTCTGGTCAGTGAAATAGACAGGGATGTACAAGACCGTCTTGGGCGTTTCCGTGTAAACGGAATTGACCGCTACCGGATCCGCTGCCATGATCTGCAACTGTTCATCCGTAATCGGTATTTCAAGGATAGCCATCTTGCCTTCGAGCAGTATACCTTGTATCGGCATTCTCTTGTTGTCCAGGCGGGGATCGTTAAGTAGACCGTATGTGAAGGCTTGGTAGGTCTTGTTTCCAATCGTCACCGTCCGCTGCGACTGACTTCCTTTGACAGGGTCCAATGACGTCGCGATCCAGGTCTGCAACATACCCTCAGCGCTGACGTGTTCCTCAAGATGTTGACGAATCGGTTTCGGAAGCATCAGTATTTTATCAGCGGAAATCGCCCGTTTCAGGGCTTGCTCTGGATCCGTTTCGATCAACGGAACGAGAACCGCTTTACGGGCGATAGCCAACTCAATACCGCGTGCCTCGAGCGTCAAGTGCTCAGATTCAGGAGCAGCAAGAAATTCATCCGTCCAGGATTCAAAAGCATTCAAAGCCTGTGTTGGTATAAGCGCCTCCTGTTCAGCACGCGTATCCAAAGCCATAACAGCCATAGCAGCCATGAATACCGCTGCGACGATTGTATTTTTCACCAATCCAGCTTTAAACATTTGATTCGCTCTCCTCTGCTTTCGGTAGATAGGCACCTTGGCTCCTTAATGTCCTGACCAGTTCGCATGTGTCGATATTGAAGGCGTGACGGTTGGTGCGGATTGACTGAACCGCTGCCGTCCCGGCCGCTTGGCCCATCATGGAGGCCGTCGGCATGACGCGGATCGAGCCGTGCACCTTCACGTCGCTTGGGGTGCAGCGACCGGCAACCCAGAGGTTGCGCCAGCCCTTCGGCACCAGGATGCCGTAGGGAATGCCGAAGCACTCGCCCTCTCCGAGCCGTGCCGACTCCAGATATTCGCTTTGAAACCGTTCCCACTCCTCTTTGCTGGTATCGGTAGGATGAATATCGACAGCCTTGTTGAAAACGCCGATCTGGTCAGGGAATTGGCGCCGCGCGAGGTAGTCCTCAAAGGTAAGTTCGACCTCGCCCACGATGCGTCGCGATTCGCGAACGCCGATCAGCGAGGCGGTCGTCACATGTTCCATGTTCTCGCACCCCGGCACATACTGGCGGTAGAATGTCCGGTATTCCTGCGCCAGGCGCCGACCGAGCATCACGCCTTGCGTCAGGCTCTCGCAACGCAGCGCGTCCAGGTTGAACATGTGGCCGCCGTTGAGGTATCCGAGCGTGTGGCCGACCTGCGACATACCGGGAAGGTGGCGGTCGTACTGGGTAAAATGGCCATCGTCCAGGGCACGCTTGAGCGCCGCTTGCTGCATGTCATAGGTGAGTGCATCCCACTTGATGCCGGCGAACAGCGAGGCGAGCGTGGCAGGCATGATCCGTGGGGTGTCGCGACCGGCCTCGCGGCAGCTTACGCCTGCCGCATGCGCCAGCACGGCATCGCCGGTTGCATCCACAAAGGTCTTGGCGACCACGTAGCGATAGCCTTCGATATTGTGCAGCACCACGCCGTTCAGGCTGCGTCCATCGGCTGCAACATCTGCATCGATCAAGCGCGTGAAGAAGCGCACCTCGACACCGGCGGCAACGGCAAGCTCATCGAGTACCAGTTTGTAGCCTTCCGCGCTAAAGGGGGTCCAGCAGTGGTACTTGCGGCGCCAGCTATCTGGATGGATACCGGGCTGCAGGAAACCCCGCATATAGAGCGTCTCGACGATCTCGCGCATGAGACCACCGACCAGCATGCGCTGACCGTCCGCCATCGGGTCAAAGGCCGTCACCAGTCCGGATGTACCCATGCCGCCCATGCATCCGGTCGCCTCGACCAGAAGCACCTTTGCACCGAGGCGCGCGGCACAGATCGCGGCAGCACACCCTGCGGGGCCACCGCCGGCAACGACTAGATCGTAGCCATCCTCGACAGGGATTTCACGCTGCAGGACAAATCGTTTCATGGTTTTACTCCGTTGACCACATTTTGACTATCACCGCGGAGGAAAGCTTTGATGTTCTCGATAGCGGCATTCATCAAGCGCTCGCGGGCGCCCAGCGTAGCCCATGCGATATGAGGCGTAATGAAGCAATGCTTGGCATTCAACAATGGACAATCCGGAGACGGCGGTTCCTTGACCAGCACATCGAGCCCGGCCCCGCCAATAATGCCCCGGTTTAGCGCATCGGCCAGATCCTGCTCGTTGATCAGCGCACCGCGGCTGGTGTTGACGAGAAACGCCGTGGGTTTTATCGTGGCAAGCAGTCTGGAATTGACAAAGCCATGGTTCTCCGGCGTCAAGGGACAATGCAGGCTCACGACATCGCTCTCCGCAAAGACCCGATCAAGATCAGCCAGCACAACACCTACCGGGATATGCTGCGGAACGGAGCGATTATGTGCCATCACACGCATCCCGAACGCCAGCGCAGCGGTTGCAACGGCTGACCCGATCCTGCCCAGCCCGACAATCCCCATGGTCTTCCCCTGAAGTTCGACCAGCGGATACTGCCAGAAACAGAAATCCTTCGAGCGGCACCATTCTCCCTGGTGCACGCTCGCACTGTGTTCAGCAACGTGATTGCAAAAATTAAGAATGTGCGCAAAAACCATTTGCACGACGGACCCCGTCCCGTACTCCGGCACATTGGTCACCGGAACGCCCGATGCTGCCGCCGCCTCCACATCAACAACGTTATACCCTGTTGCCAGAACGCCGATGTATTTCAATTCCGGTAGTTGGCGAATGATGCCTTGGCCGAGCGGTGTCTTGTTTGTGAGGAGGATCTCCGCGTGATGTGCGCGTTCAACCGTTTCCGACGGGGTGGTCCGATCATAGATATCACAGTCCCCCAAAGCCTGGAGCCCTGCCCACGAAAGGTCTCCGGGATTGAGCGTGTATCCATCAAGCACTACAATTCGCATGTTTACTCCTAGATTGACAAAACCACCAGACGACCATCTGGAGTGAATATAGTCTTCATGCCCGTATATAATAGACCAAATGAGCCGCAAATACCTAACTCATTTTTGCGACAGACGCTTGTGATTTTGCGGCACGCGCTTGCAGAGGCGCGTAAGGACAGCGAAACAAATTCCAGGATGTCGCAGGCATGAAATCTGGTGCGTTTTAAAGCAATCTTGCCCTGTCGCTACAAAATATGCGCCAAATCAAGGACTGCCCCCCGCTGGACCCACATTGTTTCATGGTCGTTGACCAGTGAGATAAGGTTCGATGGACCGGGCGACCTGACGAGCGATCAAGCGGTAGCCTTCTTCCGCAAAATGCACATCTGCGGGCATGGAAAACAGACAAGGAGCAAACCCGCACGTTAGGTGATAAAGATCATCAGTGGGGATTCCGTAGGCCTTCATGATGCCGGAGGCTGCCGTGTTGTAGCGTTTGTCGTCTCCTTCGAAACGCCCTGCCTCGTCTGGCGGTATCCTGGTTGTCGAAGCCCATACCAGTTGATCCGCCGCCAGGCAAAGCCGTTTAACTAGCCTCTCGAGATTGTCGCGATACTCATCCAGAGGCACCGAGACCGTCCCTTTGATTTTGTCACGGTGACCATATAGGGGTGAATCCGGATTATGCTGCTGCTCGTTACGCAGCCGGTCCTGTTCTGGTGTATAGAATTCCATAGGAGTGCCTCTTAAGAAGATCAAGCCTTGCCGCCCAGGCCGTTTCCCACGATTTCAGCAGCCTCATTAATTAACTCGATAACGTTCTATTGTTTAGCTCCCCGGCATGCGTAAAGCTATGTGCCGGGCAAATCATGCCAACGAGGTACGGACCCTTGATCCCCGCCGCACGGACACTATCGCGGATGTAATCCGTGAATTTCGTTCCGACCGAGGACCACCTTCGGGCGCACGGCTTTCCAATCGCCAAATCGGGCCGCCTGCATGAAATTTGACTCATGGAGCTCCCAGTAGAAATAGGGCCGTTTGGGCATCTCTCCGCCCATGAGCGCAGGAACAACAGACAACCCATCAATCCTCGCATTGTCCGGAACCTTCACGCCTGCAAGTTCTGCGCAGGTCGGCAATTGCTGCACCTCCACGCCGTCCATCGCACGATGGTAGATGCGCACCTCGTCCAGCATACCGGTGAACGATTGCCCCAGCCGCAATGGATCCGTGGTGTTGTTGGGGGTTGAGCATGTGATATTCTCGCGCGTCGCCCTGAGCGATCCGTTCAGATATATCTTCGAGAGTCCATCGGCAAAGGTACAAGTCACATGAAGCCATTCGCCCGGGCTGTAGGCATCATGCACAACAACGTCGCTCTCGTGCCATGCGGCATCGCCGCCACCGCCCCTGAACCGTAGATCCTGACGGTCTTTGTCCTTGCGCAACATCACCTGCCAGCCTGGCCCCCGGTTAACGCGAGTGGTCTTGGCGATGATGTTCTGGTTGGCCGCCATTTGCGGCTTCATCCAGAACGCAACCGTCAGCTCGCGCGCTGATCCCGGAATAGCGCCGGTGTCGACCGTAATCGATCGACCATCGAAGCGGTAGTTTCCTGCCACTATGTTCGTCCAGACAGGGGCGTACTTCAAGGAGGCACTGCTTTGTCCGGCAGCATCGCGAAAGGATTCTCCTTCCACTGTATCCAGCGGCCAATAGGCAAGCAGCCCCTCAGTCGCCGGTTCCGGCTGGTCGAGACAATCCAACAGGTAGATATCCGTCGGGTTGCCGCTGTTGATTTTGCTCGCCGCCGGAACCGCTGCGAGATACGCGAAATCCTGCCAGCATGCCTTATCCTCCATTGGAATCAGGAACGCGGCCTTCTTGTTTCCTGTTGCGGCGCTGTTGCGGTTCGCATCACTCATCGAGGCCATGGCGTTGCCGCCAGCAACGGTAAAAACCAGCAACCATACTAAAAACAAAAACTAAAAACAAAAACCTTGGCATTGTGTTGCTCCTGTTGTATGCGTGTATAAACCTTTTGCCCGGAAGCGGTCAGGTGGCGACCGTATTCGAAGCGCCCAGCGTTGATGTTCCGGTTTCGGCGATCACCCAGTAGTAGCATGTCACGCCATGCCGGAACGGGGTGGTATCGCGCCACTCGCGGACCGAACCGTCGACCGTGGTGTGGATGCATTCGGCCGTCATAATCTCGTCATTGACGGAGGCCTCGTACATATTGTGCTTTTGAACCGTATTGTGTTCGTAGCACAGTTCTCCATGATCGCTGGTATAGATGATGATCGTCCTGTCGTAGACGCCTGCCTCTTTCAAGGCGGCAAGCAACTGCCCCACCTTCTCATCCATGGAGGTGACATTAGCGTAATAGGCCGCCTGAGCCATCTTTATGCCTCTGATGCCTACTTTCCCTCCCTGATGTTGCCAGCCGAGATAGAACGCATGCTTCGCTTCGTCCCAGGCAGGCGGCAGGTGCTCATCGGGCAATCCATCCGGATCATACATATCAATGAATCGTTTGATCTCGGTCCATGGCGGGTGCGGTTTTTCCAGCCCGACGTGCAGGAAGAATTGTTTTTGACGGTTCCGCTTGATGAACTTGATTGACTGTTCCGTAGTCATGACATCGAACATGGTTTCTTCGGTCAGCACCCCTTCCGGCATGTCTTCAATGGCGACAGGACAACGTTCAGGATCGCGGTTATTGAACAGCCCAGGCCACACATACGCTGAGCTGGCAGGACTCTCCTGGCCCGTATATTGCAGGCGCATGAGGTGCCCTCTGCTGGAATCATCGGGCGCACAGGCGCTTTCGTAATCCTCGTAATTGTAGGTGTAGATCCGCAATCCACGTTCATCAAATCCCATATCGTGGTCACGGGTCTCGCCGTGAACATGCATTTTACCGATGGTCCCCGTTCGATAGCCGTGCTTCCTGAAGGTATCCCCCATGGTCAGCAATTCAGGGCGGTAGCCCGGCAGTCGGCGATAACCTGAGGCAAGGGGGTGGCCATCCACCGTGACTTCATGAAAAAGAGCCGTATTGCGAGAAGGCATTGTGGCGGTCATCAGCGCCGCCCGGGCTGGCGCACACAGAGGCGAGGCGCAGTAAGCATCCGAGAAGTAAACACCGCTAGACGCGAGCGCGTCCAGATGCGGCGTTTTCACAACCGGATTGCCGCTTACGCCCATCGCTGACCGCTTATGCTGATCGGAAATTATGAAAAGAATGTTAAGTTTCGGTTCCTCCTTTTTCATGAATCCACTCACGCATCCTCCTTTACGACGGTGAGGTGTTGAATCAGGTTGCCAATCTTGATTTCAAAGGCTCCTGGCTCAACAATACGTTCAAGTTCGGCGTTCACCAGTGACAATGATTGCGGCCCCAACATCAACGCTACCGTCTTGGTCTCGCCGGAACGGAGGCTAACCCGCTGAAATGCCTTCAGTTCCTTGAGTGGCATCACCACGCTGGCTTGCAGGTCCTTCACATAAAGCAGCACGATCTCGTCCCCGTCACGATTGCCGGTATTTGTGACATCAACCGAAATCACGATCCGTTCGCCGATCTTTGCCTCATGGGGACATGTCAGGTTGCTGTACGCAAATGTCGTGTAACTCAACCCATATCCAAACGGGAAAATGGGTTCTGCCGTGGAATTGCCATACCGCTTGAGTCGTAATGGCGTCGAGTTGTAGTAGCACTTCAGGTGTCCGCTGCTCCGCGGAAAGCTGATTGGTAATTTTCCGGATGGATTCACGTTGCCGAATAGGATATCCGCAACGGCCTGCCCGCCCATCAGCCCCGGCTCCCAGGCTTCTACCAGAGCGGCAACATTTTCCGTACACCAGGTAATGGCCAGCGCGCGGGTGTTAATCAACACCACCACAACGGGCTTGCCCGCCTTGTGAACAGACTGGATCAGCTCAGTCTGATTCCCCGGCAGCTCGAGCGTCGTGTAAATCACAGTTCTCACCCGCCGTCTTGGGGGTCACGTGCCGTAGCGCATTTTCCCCTACAACAACAATCGCACAATCGCTGGCGGAGGCTCGCGCTGTCGCTGCGTGCAGAAATGATGCCGGCATCGTGAAGACGGCGTTGCATCCATCATTATCGCTGCAGGGAAGGTAATCGATCTTTGTTCCGGGCGACACCGCATTTCTGATTCCCTGAAGAACCGTGACCACATTTTCTGAAGGCTGCGGCTTGCTCCAATCCCCCAGTTGATAATGCGCGTCCGCTGAGGGACCGCACACGAAGATCGACTTCATTCCGGGGGAAAGCGGCAGGATATCATTCTCATTCTTCAAAAGCACAATGGCATTCTGCGCTATCTTT